>TARA_R110002072_G_scaffold43340_11_pt1 | contig 21216 bp, 19 predicted proteins | sample TARA_R110002072 | Tara Oceans TARA_R110002072 (sample SAMEA4397118) | marine metagenome | biome: Polar Biome; feature: [SRF] surface water layer (ENVO:00010504); material: water (ENVO:00002006), including particulate matter (ENVO:01000060) such as... | depth 5 m | reverse complement strand
TGGTGGTTTTACATGTTTGTACTGACCATAGTCTGGGGCATTGGCTATCTCATCATCTATCCCGGCATGGGCAACTACCCCGGGCTGATCGGCTGGACACAGGTCGGGCAATACGAGGAAGAAGTTGCCGCGGCTGATGAAAAGTACCGCGCGATGCGTGATCGCTACCTGGCGTTACCTATTGAGGAAATCGCCAAGGATCCAGCGGTACGCAAGATGGGTATGCGCATGTTTGCCAATAACTGTGCACAGTGCCACGGCGGCGATGCGCGCGGCAGTTACGGATTCCCCAATCTTGCCGACAACGATTGGCTCTATGGCGGCACTCCGGCAGCGATAGAACATAGCATCATCGCAGGCCGACAAGCGGCAATGCCCGCGTGGGGAAGTGTTATAGGTGAAAAGGGCGTGGCTGACGCTACTGCCTACATCCTGTCCATCAATGGCCGCGAAGCCAAAGCGGGTCAGGTAAAAGCGGGCGAGAAGGTATTCCAGACGTATTGCGTCGCGTGCCACGGCGTAAACGCCGAGGGAAATCCTGCGATGGGCGCGCCCAACCTGAAAAATGGTATCTGGCTGTACGGTGGCACCGAGGAACAGATCGGCCACACCTTGCGCGCGGGACGCAACGGCGTAATGCCCGCATTTGGAGACACTCTCAGCGAGGACAAAATCCATATCCTGGCCGCCTATGTTTACTCGCTGAGCCAGTGATCAGCGCGAGGTCCTTTTCTACCTCGCACCGCGCATATTCGCAATCCGGTAGCGCGTGACCGGATTGCTAACTACTCTGCCGTGACAGGTGACTATGACTGACCCCGAACGCATTGACCTGCAGGAGATTGCACCGGCGGAAGTTGGGGAGATTGATCTCTACCAGCGCCGAGAAAAAATCTATACCCGAAAAATCGAGGGTTTCTTTCAGCGTATTCGCCTGTTTTCAGGTTGGCCGCTGCTGGTCGGTTATTTTCTGCTGCCGTGGCTGTACTGGGACGGGCGTCAAGCAGTGCTCTTTGATTTGCCAGAGCGCAAGTTTGATATCCTCGGTCTCACTTTCTGGCCGCAGGACTTCCCAATGTTGGCATTCCTGCTGATTATCGCGGCATTTGGATTATTCGCCGTGACCACGTTTGCCGGTCGCATCTGGTGTGGCTATACCTGCCCACAGACGGTCTGGACCAGCATATTTATGTGGCTGGAGCAAAAAACCGAGGGTAGCCGCAATCAACGTGTCAAACTCGACCAGGCACCGTGGTCCGCTGAAAAAATCGCCAGGAAGTCTGCCAAGCATATCTCCTGGCTATTTGTCGCGTTTGTCACCGGCTTTACATTTGTCGGCTACTTTTACCCCGTCAGGGACCTGGCCGGCAGTTTGTTGAGCCTGGGGCTCGACAGTTGGCCTCCCTACTGGATTGTGTTCTTTACCCTGGCCACTTACATCAATGCCGGCTGGATGCGCGAGCAGGTGTGCAAATATATGTGCCCCTACGCACGTTTTCAGTCAGTCATGTTCGATCACGACACCCTCATCGTGTCGTACGACGGCGGCAGGGGCGAACCGCGCGGCTCCCGCAAGCGCGATGCAAACCCGGGCGATCTCGGCCTCGGCGATTGTGTCGACTGTGAACTGTGCGTCCAGGTCTGCCCCACAGGCATTGATATTCGCGACGGCCTGCAGTACGAGTGTATCGGCTGTGCGCTGTGCGTGGACGCCTGTGACTCGGTCATGGACAAGATGAACTACCCTCGCGGCCTCATTCGCTACACCAGCGAACGGGAGCTGATGGGCGGCCGCACGCACTGGTTGCGTCCTCGCATCATAGGGTACGGCGCGGTACTGATGCTGATGGTCGGCGTGTTTTCCTATACTATGCTTACGCGCGTACCGCTGGAGCTCACGGCGATCCGCGATCGCAATCAGTTGTTTATCCCCACCGACACCGGGGCGATCGACAACATCTACACATTGCAGTTGGTGAATATGGACAGGGAAATGCACGAGTTTCAAATTAGCTTCTCCGGTATCGATGGCGCCGAACTGATCGGTGACACCGTGCATACCCTCAACGGCGGGGAAGTGCGCTCAATCAGTCTGCGGGTACGTGCCGAGCCGGCGCTTTTGACCGTCCCCAGCACTGAAGTCATGTTCGAGGTGCAGGCGACAGACAGCCCGGGGCTTCACACCATGACTGAGTCACGTTTTGTGAAACCGCTATGAGCAATCCTGTTCCCGGTACAGATACAAAACCCTGGTACAAACACTTCTGGCCCTGGTTCCTGATGGCGCTGCCCGCAGCAGTGGTGGTAGCGGGACTATCGACCGCCTACATCGCCAATCGCCACGCCGATGACCTGGTCGTGGACGACTACTACAAGGATGGGCTGGCCATCAATGTCCAGTTGGCGAAAAAACAACGAGCGGCAGAACTGGGTCTCTCAGCCCGCCTGCACTTCAGCGATGACATCGTCACCGTGGAATTAACCGGGCCGGTCAAGGATTCCGGCCTGCGCCTGATGCTCTCACACCCACTGGAGGCCGATCGCGATTTCACGGTGCCTTTGGTCCGCGTGTCTCCCGGACTATACCGTGGCTCCATGGGCCAGCAAATTATTCCCAATTGGCACTGGATCCTGCAGGGACTGCGGCGCGACGACTGGCGTCTCGATGGCGAGGTGCAAGCGGCCGACATCGACAATGTCGCCCCCGGCTGAAGCGCGCGTCCTCGAGGTGCCGCGGACCTGTTTCCACTGCGGCGAGCCTGTCCCTGCCAACCTTGAACTGACTGTGGACATCAATGGCGAACCGCGTGCGATGTGCTGCCAGGGATGCCTGGCGGTGGCCACGTTGATTGCCGGTAGCGGACTGGAGAGCTTCTACCGCCAGCGCACCGCCTACAATGAACGCCCCGCTACTCCCGAGCCGGCCGTCCTTGAACAGTACCGTATATATGACGACCCGGCACTGGCCGCCACTTTTTCCACTACCGGCGAATCGGGTAAGGCTGAGACCAGTCTCTTGCTCGGCGGCATGAGTTGCGCGGCCTGCACCTGGCTGATAGAACACTCCCTGTCGAACCTGCCCGGCATTTCACGGGCACTGGTCAACCTGCAACAGAACAGGCTGGATATCGAGTACGATCCCCGGCAGTTGCAACTCAGTAGTATCTTCGCCCATATCGACAGCCTCGGCTACCGCCCGCAACCTTTCCAGACAAGCGCCGCGCGGCAGCAATCAATGGACCAGTACCGCGCTGATTTACGCCGTTTAGCCGTCGCCGGACTGGGTATGATGCAGGTGGGCATGTTTGCGATCGCGCTTCACGCCGGGGATATACAGGGGATCGAAGCGCAGTACCAGGCGCTGCTGCGCTGGGTCAGCCTGCCGGTAGCAGCATTTGTCGTGCTGTATTCAGCGCGGTCCTTTTTCAGCTCCGCCTGGCGGCACCTGAGGCAGGGTTCCCTGGTGATGGACTTTCCCGTGTCGCTGGCTATTGGCCTGGCGTTCAGCGCGAGCGTGTGGGCCACAGTCACCGGCACCGGACAGGTGTATTTCGACTCCGTCGTGATGTTCACGTTTTTGCTGCTTCTGGCGCGCTTCCTCGAGCGGCGCGCCCACCAGCGCCAGTTGTTTATCTGGTCGGACGCCGAGAGCAACCTGCCCAGTGCTGCGACCGCGCGCTGCGATGGTCAATGGCGCACCGTACCCCGCACCCAACTACAACCGCAAGACACGATCCTGATCAAGGCCGGTGAATCAGTACCTGTCGACGCACAGGTAATCGACGGCACCAGTGCTGTGCAGGAAGACACGTTTAATGGCGAACACCTGCCGCGCACCGTAACAGCCGGCGACACCGTCTACGCGGGCACCGTCAACGTGGAGGCGGCCCTGCAGGCGAGGGTGCTGGTTGATTATAAGGACAGCCGCCTCGCGGCCCTGCAACAGTCGGTGGAGTTGGCGCAAGTGAGCAAGCCGCGGCTGGCAATTCTGGCCGATCGCATTGCCTCCTGGTTTATCGCGGGGATACTGCTGGTCACGGTTACCACCGCTGCAGTGTGGTGGCAGATCGATCCCGACAAGGCCTTCTGGATCGCCCTGTCCGTTCTGGTGATCAGCTGCCCCTGCGCACTGGCACTCGCCACGCCGGCAGCCCTCACTAATGCTGCCAATGCACTGCGTGCCCGCGGGGTTATCGTGCGCACAGAAAATGCGCTTGAAGCTCTTTCCAACTGCACGCATCTCGTGTTCGACAAAACAGGTACTCTCACCCGGGGCTCACTGACCATCGCCGAGGTACTGCCCCTCAGCGACAGCGAGCGCGGCGCGATTCTCGCCACTGCGGCTGCGCTGCAGCGCTATTCTACTCACCCGGTGGCAAAGGCGTTCCGTGATATTGAGGAAGCCGGCGGCTGTGAGCAGGTCGCTTACCATGTCGGCGCTGGCCTTGAGGGGCGCTGGAGTAGCAGCCTTTACCGCATGGGCAGCGAGTCATTCTGTCGCGAACTGGTAGCCGATTTTCCCGCCAGGCCCACAGCCCCCCTCTACTGGATCGGCCTGTGCCGGGAGGGTGCAGCACTGGCGTGGATAGGCCTCAACGATACCGTGCGGCCGGAGGCGTCCGATGTGATCGATTCAGCCCGGCGCATGCAACTGCAGGTGGAACTGCTTACCGGCGACAGCTCCCCCCAGGGCCCTGCGCTGGCCCGTGCGCTGGGCATTGAAACCGTCCACAGCAACCAGACACCACAGCAAAAAATGGCCCGCGTTCAATATCTCCAGCAACACGGTTTCGTGGTCGCGATGGTGGGCGATGGGCTCAATGATGCCCCCGTGCTGGGCGTGGCGAATGCCTCCTTCGCTGTCAGTGACGCGACGGAGCTCGCGCGGAGCCAGGCCGATTTCGTGATTGTCGGCGGCGACCTGGAGAAAATCGTCGAAACCTTGCACAAGGCCAGACAGTGCCGCCGCATCATGCTACAAAACTTCGCCTGGGCTTTGGGTTACAATCTGTGCGCGATACCGCTGGCGGCACTGGGTTATGTGCCGCCCTGGATTGCGGCACTGGGTATGTCGCTCAGCTCACTGCTGGTCGTTGCTAACTCGATGCGCTTGAACCGATGAACCGTCGCCGCACACAGTCAGTCTAGGGACACCATGGAAAGCCTCTATCTGTTAATTCCCATTGCGCTGATATTTTGTGTCATTGCGATCAAGCTGCTGCTGTGGGCAATCAGCAGCGGCCAGTATGACGATCTCGACAAAGAGGCGTGGCGGATACTCGCCGACGATGAGCCCCGGGCAAAGCCGGACACGCCACCGCACCAGACTTCGGACTCGGCCCGGGATGATTGACGCGACACAAGCCAGTTCCGCGTTTTTGCTGGGGCTGTCCGGTGCTGGCCACTGCCTGGGTATGTGTGGCGGTATAGCCGCAGCGCTAAACCTCGGCGGGACGCGTTCCACCGCAATCACCATTGCCTATCACTCGGGTCGCATCGCCAGCTACACCCTGCTGGGTGCCCTGCTGGGATTTGCCGCCGCCAGTATCGATATTGGCGCCTGGACGATTGGCCTGCGCTACCTGGCCGGCCTGCTACTGATCGCGATGGGCCTGTATATTGCCAACTGGTGGCGCGGTATTGCTGTGCTGGAACGCGCCGGAGCAACACTGTGGCAGCCGGTGCAGCGCCTCTCCTCGAAGTGGCTGCCGCTGCAGCGCTGGCCCCAGGGTTTCGCACTGGGGTTGTGCTGGGGCCTGATGCCCTGTGGCCTGATCTACAGCAGCCTCGCCTGGGCAGCGACGGCACAAGATGCCTCTACCTCTGCCGCGATGATGTTGCTGTTTGGGCTGGGCACGCTGCCCGCCATGCTGGCAACAAGTCTGGGTGCAGCGCGGGTGCAGGCGGTGCTGCGACAGCGCGGTTTAAAAATCGTCATCGCAGTGCTACTGATCTGCTCAGGCGCATGGACCCTGTATATCACCGCCGCACATTCCGGGCATAGCGGTCACTCAGACCACTCTTATCACGCCAGTCGCGAGGATCACACTGGCCACTCCAGTCATTCTGCTGAGACTGCGCACGGTCAATCTCCACAAACACCTCCCGAGTAGTATCTCCAACACACTGACGGTTGTCGTCAACCTGTAAAATACCGCAAACCACTCGACAGCCACCTCGGGCGCTAGGTAGTATCACCGTGTTAATAATTCCAAGAGAGATCCCGTTATGCCGCTTACTTCGTTCAAGACCGTGCAATCCCTGCTGCTGGTCGCTTCCAGCTGTCTACTGCTGGCCTGCTCCAACAGCAATAACTCAAACGACGTCACCGGCGGGTCGGAATACCTGCCCATAGAGAATCCCGTGGTGTCGATGCCACCCGACGAGGGGGCGATCAACCTGCTGGCGCAAAATTTCGATCTGGGCAGCGTCGGCTATGAACAGGCCGAGTATTTTCTCGAGGGCACGGCATCGGCATTCACCAATGTCAATGAGTTGGGACCGGACGGCATGTGGACTGTTGAACCCGGCGAACAGGCCGCCTATAAGACACGCATCGTAGTGTATCGCCCCATCGACCCGGCCGACTTCAATGGCAATGTACTGGTGGAGTGGCTGAACGTCACTGCAGGCTTTGAAACACCGCCAAGCTGGGGCACCGGACAGCTGGAAATGCGCCGCGGTGGTTCCGTGTGGGTGGGTGTGTCGGCTCAGATTGTCGGTATTGAAGGAAGTCCAAGGGCCCTGCTGCCGCTCTATCTAAAAGCGGTTAACCCCGCCCGCTACGGCTCTCTGGTCCATCCAGGTGACAGTTTTTCCTATGACATGTTTACCCAGGTTGCGCAGGCTATTCGCAATCCCTCCGGCATCGACCCGCTGGATGGCCTCGTCGCTGAGCGCCTCATAGCCTATGGCGAATCGCAATCGGCAGGGCGCCTGGTCACCTATGTGAATGCCATTCAGCCGCTCTACAACTCTTACGACGGCTATATGATACACAGCCGCGGCGATGGCAGTTCACCGCTGGCACAGGAGCCACAGGTCGAGATAGCCACACCGAGTGCCCCCCTGGTGCGTACCGATCTCAACGTCCCGGTATTCACGTTTGAAACGGAAACAGATGTTGTGTTCCTGGAATTCCTGAAGGCACGACAGCCCGATACGGATATGATCCGCACATGGGAGGTAGCGGGCACCGCACACGGCGACTACTACACGTTTGTATCCGGTCGCGATGACACTGTCGGAGACCCCATCTTTGCGTCAGTGGTGGAAGAAAACTCGGTTCTGGGCTTTATCACCTGCGACCGGCCTATGAACAATGGGCCGCAGCACTATGTGTTTAACCGCGCTGTACGCGCATTGAATGACTGGGTGGCTAACGGCACACTACCGGCAACGTCACCTCGCTTGCAGGCAAATGATGATGGCTCGGACTACCTGTACGACGATTTGGGCAACGCACTGGGTGGTATTCGCACACCGTATGTCGACGCGCCTTCGGCAGTACTGCGCGGCGAGCCAAACGAGGGGAACAGTTTTTGTCGCCTGTTTGGTACCACCGAGTTATTCAGCGCGGAACAAATGGCCAGCCTGTACGGTGATGAAGACGGATTTGTCTCCGCGGTTACGGCTGCGACCAACGCTGCCGTCGCCGCAGACTTCCTGTTGCAGGAAGACGCGGATGCCATTATTACCTGGGCACCACAGCAATGGAGAGCCCAAACAACACCCGAGTAAGCGAAAAAGAAACCACGGCCGGCCGCAATGGCTGGCCGTGTCACACGACGGGCTGTATCAGAACTTGTAGGCAATACCTATATTGTAAACCCAAGGGTCGAGGTCGACGTCAAACTTGACCTTGGCGGCTGTTGCGCCATTCGCCTTCGCGGTGATCTCCGCGGTGGTATCGAGATCGATATACCAGACACCGACGTTGAATGCCCAGTGATCGTTAATGGGGACATCCACCCCGGCTTGTAGTGCCAGACCCCAGGAATCATCCAGGCTCAGATCCGCACCATTGACGGCACCGCCAGTCAAACTCCCCAGCAAACCGATCAACTGGTTGTCGACATCTTCATCAAAGAAGACGGTGTAGTTGAGCCCGGCACCGATATAGGGTTGCCATCCGGTCTGCCCACTGCGCGGATACCACTGCACACTGACGGTTGGCGGCAGGTGTTTGGTCGAACCGGCGTCGAGGTTAGTACCACTGATAGCCCCTTGCCCTTTGGCCTCGATATTATGCTGGAACGGCGTGGCCGCCAGCACTTCGATCGCGAACTGATCTGTCACCATATAGGCAGGAATCAGGCCCAACTGGGTATCGCTATCGACGTCTGCCTTGGCGACCAATCCGCCTGGGAGATTAATATCGTCGCTGTTGGTATCGGGACTGACGGTGGCAGCACCCACCCGAAGAATCCAGTCGCCCTGCTCGTAAGCTTGCCCTGTCGCACTTGCGCACATCAATGCGATGGCGGCTGTAGCGGTTAACGCCTTGTGCATTTCCTATACTCCTTTTCAATAGTCTATGACGAGGCAATTCGCTGCCGGTCGACGACAATATTAGGGTATCTGCAACAGGCGGACATTGATGTCAGTCAAGATCTTCCCACGGGTAATCCAGATCCCGCCCACACCCCTCATAGTGTGTGTTATTGAAGGTGACAGCCACGCGATAGGGAAACTGTTCGCCGCTCATCGTATCCACACAGGGCTGCTCAACGATTTCAACCTGCAGTTCGCGGGAACCGCTGGCGCCTGTAAAGACCCTGCTGGTGTCATTTTTATCCACGGCGGGATCAATCACCAGGACTCGCTCGGAGCCGTATCCGGACACAAACAGTATCTGTCGCCCAGCCTGGATTTCAACATGCCAACCAGGCTCATTACCCACGCCGCGAAAATCGACTCCGCGGCGTCGCGCATCCTCCCACGGCACCCTGCGCGGCTGCAGTTGGCAGTTCATGTAGCTCTGGTCCACCACGGTGAGAATGGCGTCATCGCCCTTGCTCCAGAAAGCGATATCGCCCTCTTCATACAGTGTCCCCGATGCGCTGCGCACCTGCGAGAGAACGGTATAGCGATCGGGCAGCCACACAGCCATCTCACCCGGGCCCAGCCGTGCTATAAAGTCGTAACCGTTGCAGTCGTAGACAAGTGTTGTCGCCAGCGGACGATCGTCGGGATGAAAATCGCCAGCGTCGCTGAACACTGACTGCACAGGACCGCTACTGCCACAGGCGGTAAGCGACAAGTACAGCAACACAAATAAGCGAAATGGCATCAGCGAAACTCCTTGGTAGCAGGGACCACTGCGCAGCGGCCGGACAATCCCGACACTCCTTAAAATGCAGGTCCAGAAAGCGACCGTAGTATACCGCTATTCACACCCGAGCCGAACGCTGACCGACCACCAGCCCCCATTACAGTGCCAGCACCGTCATTGCGATCAAACGCAGCGCCAACAGCGTCACCATCCATCGAAAAAGCCGCTGGAAATTGCTTTGCGGGAGCAGGCGCCGCAACCGGGTACCGGCCCAGGAACCAAGAATACCGGCCGCGATCATAGCGCAGAGCAGCGGCCACCACGCAGCAAAGCTGAACCCGATAGCAACGAAAGCAGCGACACGTATGGCGTGGTTCAGGGTCATATACACAGCGGTATTCACCACCAGCCAATCGCGCGCAGTATTGCGCCTCAACAGTACTGCTGCGCCGACCGGACCGGTGGCACCTGCGAGCATACCGAGGCCCGTCTGGTAGAACCCCAGTAATGCCAGTGACAATTGCCCTCCCCCGCGAACGACAGGCAAAGGCACCCAGGTGAACAGCAGAATCAACAGGCCGATCAGCGCCGGCAGCCAATGGGTATCCAGTCGCTGATAAACCTCCGCCCCCAGCCAGGCACCAGCGACAGCACCTACGATGAATGCTGGAATGATACCAATATCGATATGGCGCCAGCCAAAACCTGCCCTGGAGGCATTGCTGGCCAGTTGTGTGGCGGCGTGCAAGGGCAAAATTGCAGCTGGCGGCACCAGTCCAGGCATCAGTGCGATCAGCAAAATACCGCCACCCATACCCATGACGCCCGCCAGACAGGAGGTCGCAAACGCGATTGGCACGAGTAGTATGTCGCTCACGGCTGCACTACTGCATGCTGTGACAGCGATACCTAGCGGTCGCTGAACTAGCCCATCGGATAGAGCAGGTCACGCGACACCGCATCAATTTTTTCCAGTGTCTCGGGTGCTAACACCACATCAGCCGCTGCCAATAGCGCTGGCATCTGCTCAACCGTTGTCGCCCCGATAATGGTCGAGGCGACAAAATCATGCTGTTTGCTCCAGGCGATTGCCATCGTTACCACAGACATCCCCAGTTCCTCCGCAATGGCCTGATAGCGCCGCGTTGACTCGATTGATTTTTCATTGAGGAAGCGCCGCAACATCGCCTGCTGCCGCGTTGGTGCGTGTTGATACAGGGCAAAGCGCGATCCCTCAGGAAACAGGCCATCGTTATACTTGCCGCTTAGTACGCCGCCGCCCAGGGGTGAATACGGCAACAGACTGACGCCCTCCTGGCGGCAGGCCTGGGCAAGTTCATCTTCGAAGCGACGATTATTCAGGCTGAAATTGTTCTGTATGGTGTGGTGCCTTGCCACACCGAGGGCATCCGACGCCCACAGGCTTTTCATCAGGCCCCAGGTAGACTCATTGCTGCAGCCTAGAATTCGCACCTTACCTGACTGCACCAGTTCGTCCAGCGCCATCATGGTTTCTTCCAGCGGGAAATCCGCATCCGGCCAGTGAGTCTGGTACAGGTCGATATAATCTGTATCCAGACGCTGCAGACTGCCCTCGACCGCGCGCACGATGTGGTGGCGATCAAGCCCGGTCTTGCCACCGCGCAGCGGCGCCTGTATCCAGGAGTGACTCGGACCTGCGACCTTGGAGGCAATAATCAGCGAATCCCGATCCTTGGTTTTCATCCAGCGTCCGACGATCTCCTCCGTCGCACCGACGTACTTGATATCGGGCGGCACCGGGTACATCTCCGCGGTATCATAAAAATCGACACCGGCATCGTAGGCCATATCCATAATCCGGAAGGACGTTTTCTCATCGGCCTGGTTGCCAAACGTCATCGTTCCCATGCAAATATCAGACACTACTATGCCGCTGTTACCCAAACGATTTGTATTCATGAACACTCCGCAGATGTGTAGTAAGGATTCAGGTCCCACAGCCTACAGCCGCGAGACGGAAAAATGAACAGTTGCTACTGCAGGCAGGTCAATTAAACTCTCCTGCATGACCCGCTCCCGTTTTGTTCTGTTTGGCCTCGGCCTATTGTGTCTCGGCGCCGCGGGCGCAGCGGTATACCTGTATTATAATCTGCCGGCACTGGTTCGATCGCAGGCCCTGAGCTACCTGCAGCAGTACGGTATAGACGCGTTTGAATACCAGGGCCTGCAGCTTACACAGCACACGCTCAGCGTCGATGAACTGAGCTTGCGCGGCATCTATGGCGACTTCTCGTACCAGGTGCAACTCACGTCCGCCACAGTGCACTACCACTGGCGCGCACTGTTGCGCAAAAAGCTTGACTCGCTGGCACTGTCATCCGTCGATATAACCATTACGCACAATGGCACCGACAGTCGCAGCGGGACGGCAGGCGTCATCAATATTGATACACTGTTGCCAAACCAGTGGATTGCACAACGACCGGTTGGATCGGTGGTAATCCCGAACTGGTCTGTCCACTACCGCTTGCCAGACTCACGGCTACTCAATGCGACGGGCGCGCTGAATCTTGACGAACAGCTGCGTGCGCAAATAGTTACCACGCAGGCAGGAACAGAAATCGCGGCGGTACTGGAATCCGGGCCTGGCCACGCAGCCCTTAATCTGGATATGGTGTTGGGTGACACTCAACCCGCGATCGCGGCACTGTCTGCCAATCTGGTACGCACAGACGCGAAAGACTGGGAATGGCGAATCGGAACGACTGCACACTATGCACCACTTTTGGCATGGGTGCGAAAACTCGATGCCGAGCACGCACTGGCGCTACCACTGCCTGCTGCGAGTGATCTGACAATAGAGGGCGACAGCGAGCTCACAGTTATTGTCCGTCATCCTAACGAGCTTGATTTCGCCGCCCCACCCGATTCACCCGATGCAGCCTGGCGTCAGCTGGCTGCGAGCTACGACTTCAACAGTAGCGTCCGCCAGCTCACTATCAACGGTGTCGTCAACACATTGAACGGCTCGCTCGATGGCAGTGGCTCACTGGCGGCGGGGCAGCTCAAGGTCGCGATACAGCCCTTCGCGATAGCGGCCCAGATCAACACACAATCTCTTGCGCTGCCTGAAAGCAGTCTGCAGTGGCTGGGCTGGACAGATTCCGTTCCCTTGCAGTTGCAGACCCATGAGCCTGCACATTTAGCCGCCATCGGTAGCGACAGCTGGTCATTGCGGGTGGAGAACGCCGCTTTGTCACTGGGTGAAAAAAACAGCCGCGCAAGCCTGCAGACACACCTGCTGGAGTCAACGGTGAGAAACACCGGCCAGATGGCAATTACCGCGCAACTCAACTCGAGCCTCAGTACCCGTCTGCGCGGCCAGACGCTACCGCAGCTGAACACCGCGGTCAACCAACACGGTACAATTGAGCACAGTGAGATCACTCTCCGATTGAGCGATACCGCAGAGAGCGTGCAGGCCGATCTCACCGGGACAGGCAATTTCAGCAGCGGCGCAGGCAGTTTCCAATTACAGGCGACGATCACAGACCTGCCCTATTTCACCAGTATCACTGTGCCCCTGCTACACCATTTCGATTTGCTGGAGGACACGCTGGCAGTACGCGCCGGCAGTATCCGTCTCGAGACGGCACTGCAAAGCCAGTCCTTTGATCTGTCGCAGTGGGAACAGCGCTCGCAACTCACGTTTGAAAATATCTCCGGTGAATTCAACGACTACAGTTTCGAAGGACTGGCGCTGTCCGCTGACTGGTCCGGCATCTCGCACTGGAACACCCTGCAACCATTGCAACTGTCCATCTCAACACTGAGTCCGGGGTTTCCGGTGCAACAGATTCATGTGCTCGCAAGCCTGCCGCAAGTCACGCCGATAGCAGCGCCAAAGGTGCGCCTCGATGCGTTTTCCGCCACAATGTTTGGCGGCGAGGTGGTCCTGCCCACTGCACAGACCTGGGATTTCGGCGCATCGAGCAACCAGCTCACGTTGCAGGCGCGGCAATGGCAGCTCGGCGAAATCGTGGCCCTGCAACAAAACAAGGATATACAGGCGCAAGGCACGCTGGAAGGCGAATTACCCCTGACAATTTCCAATGGCCGCATTATTATCGACACGGGCTTTTTACGCGCTCTGCCGCCCGGCGGCTGGATTCGCTACCGCCCCGATGAAGAGAACGGGGCTGTGGCAGAAAGCAGTTCTGAACTTGCGTTAGCGCTTGATTTGCTGGATGACTTTCAGTACCAGGTACTGAACAGCGAAGTACACCTGGACGAAGCGGGCACCCTGTCACTGGATCTGTCGCTGGAGGGCAATAATCCCGGGTACTATGACGGGCAGGCAGTCAATTTCAATATCCATCTGGAGCAAAACCTCGATCCACTGTTACAAAGCCTGAGACTTAGTGATAACTTGGTGAATAAAATTGAAGGCGGGTTGCAGTGAACTTTTATACCGGCTGTTACTCCAAACACATGCGATTCAGCCTACCGGCTCCCGGAGCCAGATCGACCAAAGGAATTCTCATGCGAATACTGATTTGCTCATGCCTGTTACTGCTGGCGGCTGCCTGCACTCCCACGGTACAGGTCAATGCGCCAAAAGAGCCAATCACCATTAACCTGAACGTAAAAATTGAACACGAAATACGCGTCAAAGTGGACAAGGAACTGGACGAACTGTTCGCCGACGACAGCAAACTTTTTTAGGAGACAACCCTATGCACCGCAAACACTTCCTACGTCGGACACTGGCAGGCCTGGCGCTGACATTGACCATGGCATTGCCCGCTATTGCACTGGAACTGGATGAGGCCAAATCTGCCGGGCTGGTGGGTGAAACGAATATGGGTTACATCGCTGCAGTGAAGCCGTCCCCGGAAGTCGACGCACTGGTTATGAGTATCAATAGCCAGCGCAAGGTGTACTACCAGGAAATCGCCGATAAAAATGACATCACGCTGCAAGCCGTCGAAGCCCGGGCGGGCCTGAAGGCGATAGAGAAAACCGCACCCGGCGACTATGTCAACACCGGGGACGGCTGGCTGAAAAAATAGCCGACAATTGTCCTGGCGGCAAAGGGGGGCGCGGTTACAGGTCGCGCTCTCTGGCCATGTCCAACGCCAGGTCTTCGATCATATCTTCCTGGCCACCGACGGTTCTGCGACGCCCCAGTTCAACCAGAATGTCGCGACTGGACAGGCCGTATTTCTGTGCGCTGCGTTTCGCAAACAGCAGAAAGGACGAATACACGCCGGCATACCCAAGTGTCAGTGAGTCCCGATCTATGCGGACCATGTGATCCATCATCGGCACAATCAGGTCCTCGGCGATATCCATCGCCTTGAACAGGTCGACACCGGTCTCCACTCCCATGCGATCACATACTGCCAGAAACACCTCCAGCGGCGTGTTGCCGGCACCGGCGCCCAACCCTGCAAGCGAACCATCGATGCGGTTTGCGCCCGCTTCTACCGCCGCCAGCGAATTGGCGATACCCATCGCCATATTGTGATGGCCGTGAAACCCGAGTTCAGTCTCGGGGCGCAGTTCTGCGCGCGCCAGCGCAACTCGCTCTGTCACATGGTCCGGCAGCATGTAACCGGCTGAATCTGTGATGTAAACGCAGTTGGCGCCGAAGTCTTCCATCATCTTCAACTGCACAACCAGTTCTTCGGCACTGATCATGTGCGCCATCATCAGAAATCCGACCGTGTCCAGACTATCGTACTTACTCGCCATCGTCAGGTGCTGCTCCGAGACATCCGCCTCGGTGCAGTGAGTCGCTACCCGGATGGTGGAAATACCGCAGTCGACCGCCATTTTCAGATGATCGACGGTGCCGATACCCGGCAGCAACAGCGCCGAAACCCGGGTGTTTTTCATCTCCTTGCACACTGCAGTCAGGTACTCCTGATCACTGGCGGCAGGAAATCCATAATTTACAGACGCACCACCGAGGCCATCGCCATGGGTGACTTCAATCAGCGGTATACCGGCCTCATCCATGGCCTTTGCGATTGTGACCATCTGCTCCACCGTGATCTGGTGTTGCTTGGGGTGCATGCCATCGCGCAGGCACATGTCGTGTACAGTAATTTTCTTTCCGGAAAGGTTCATTGTCTCGGTCTCTCGTAATCTCTAGCGATTGTCTATATCAGCACGATCAGGCGGCTGTCGGCACAAACTTGCCCGCCAGAATTTCCTGGGCGTACATCTCGGCAGTGCGCAGGCCCGCTGCCGTCATGATGTCCAGGTTGCCGGCGTACTTGGGCAGGAAATCCCCCAGCCCCTCGACTTCCATGTATATGGAGACTCGCTTGCCGTCGAACACCGGCCCGTTTTTGAGGATGTAGCCAGGCACATACTTTTGCACCTCAGCGATCATCTCGTGCACAGACCGGGTGATCGCCTCTTGATCAGGCTCCTCCTCGGTAAGGCAGTGAATGGTATCGCGCATAATCAGCGGCGGCTCGGCAGGATTGATCACGATGATGGCCTTGCCACTTTTCGCACCGCCCACTTTCTCAATACCGCTGGCGGTGGTTCGCGTGAATTCATCGATGTTCTTGCGCGTACCGGGGCCCGCCGATTTACTGCTGACAGTGGCCACGATCTCGCCGTAAGCAACGGCCTGCACCCGACTCACCGCCGCCACCATGGGAATCGTGGCCTGCCCGCCACACGTCACCATATTCACGTTCATGGCCCTGGCGTCAACCGCCTGGGCGAGGTTGACCGGCGGCACACAGAACGGCCCAATGGCCGCGGGTGTCAGGTCAATCATCACCGCTCCCTGCGCGTTCACTTTGCGACTGTTCTCGGCATGCACATACGCCGACGTTGCATCGAAACAGATCTGCACGCCATCGTCACGCATGGTCGGCAACATACCGTCGACACCCTCGGCGGTGGTTTTAAGACCGAGTTCAGCGGCCCTGGCCAGGCCCGGTGAATCAGCGACCACACCGACCATCCACACCGGTTCGATCAGTTCGCTGCGCATGGCCTTCATTAACAGGTCGGTGCCGATATTGCCCGGCCCGATGATTGCTGCTTTGACTTTTTTGCTCATATCGGTTCTCTTGTTGCGTGCGTGTTGCGAGTTGAGGGTATCCTACCGCGGGTCATCGCCCGGCCTGGAAACACTGAGTTTTCGGATGAGGAGAATCGGGCCGCAGCCTGTCACGGGTACCGTGTTCAAACAAACCGGCATCGGCAGCCACCGATACCCTCAATCTCCAGCGACATTTCATCGCCCGCGACCACGGGAATCAGCGGCGCCAGCGACCCGGACAATATCACCTCGCCGGCTTTAAATGGAATGCCAAACTCTCCCAGTGTGTTGGCCAGCCACGCCACGGCAGTCAGCGGATTGCCCTGCACGGCGCTGCCGAGTCCCTCGGAGTTAAACTCGCCGTTCTTATGTATCGTCATCTTCAGGTTGGGCAAATCGAAGTCCCGTGGATCGACTTCGTTCTTACCCAGCACATAGACGCCACAGGATGCGTTGTCCGCTACGGTATCCTGGATCTTGATATTCCAGTCCCGGATTCTGGAGTCGACTATTTCAAAACAGGGCATGATGGTGGCCGTGGCATCGAGTACATCCTGCTCGGTGACACCGGGGCCGACCAGATCACTTTTAAGTCGAAAGGCGATTTCACCCTCCGCCCGCGGCTGGATCATATTCCCGGCAATGGGAATATCCGCGCCATCAGGGTACTCCATGGTATTGGTCAGGAAGCCGAAGTCGGGCTGGAACACGCCCAACATATCCTGCACAGGCTTGCTGGTGACACCGATCTTTTTCCCTACGATGCTTTCACCGTCTCGCTCCAGTCGCAGGTTAACCATGCGCAGCGAGATATGGTAGGCATCTTCAATGGTAATGTCTGTTTCTCGCTCCGTCAGCGGAGCGAGAGTCGACTGACTGCGCAGGGCGGTGTACAACTCTTCGCCCAATGCATCGATCTTGTGCTTGTCCATCATCCGTCGTATTCCTTCTCAAGACTGGCCGCAACCCGGAGCTAACCGTGCTGCAGAAAATCCAGGCAGGTGCGATTGAACATGTCCTCGTGTTCCACCATCACCCAGTGCCCACATTCAGTGACCAGAACCAGCCGCAGGTGCGGGATGTTTTTGGCCATGGCCATGATACCGTTCTCCGGCATCATCTTCTCGTCCATACCCCAGAAACCCAACACAGGACACTGTAATTCGTGCAGCCTGTCGACCAGATTGGGTACCTGCATGGTCGCCATGACGTGTCCGTTCATGATCTGCATGATCTGCATACGCTCTGCTACCAGTTCGTCGGTAGCATGCCGGGCGTCGTGCATCAGGCCGGTGGCAAACAGGTCCTTCATCACCGCGGGCGTGACCGGCTCGCCTGAGCCGAACACCTGGAAGACTTTCTGCATACCCGGCATCTGCTGGTACTCGGGGAGATCACTGAGGCCACCCGGCGCCATCAGGATGAGCTTTTCCACCCGTTGCGGATACTCGAGAGCCAGGCCCAGCGCAACGGCACCGCCGAGTGAATTGCCCACCAGTGTACAGCGCTCCACGCCCGCAACATCCAGCGTCTGCTTGATACACTCGACGAAAAACGCCAGCGGGTGATCGACATCGTTGGGCTTGTCAGAAAAGCCGTAACCGATATGGTCGGGGATAATACAGCGGTATCCGGCATCGACCAGATGGCGGTAGTTGCCCTTGAAATTGCTGTAGCCGCTGGCGCCTGGGCCAGAGCCGTGCAGGAAGACCACGACCTCGCCCTCCCCTTCATCGAGATAGTGGATACGGTAACCGTTCGCACAATCGGCGTAGTTTCCCTCGGGTAACAGACCTTGCATTTTCATATTCTCTCCTGCTGCGTTAGTGTCGCCCTAGAGAGCGAAGTCCGCATTGGGTTCACCAAACAATACGCCGCCCATATTGACCGCAAACGGTGTCGAGTGGTTCGCCACATGTGCCTGGCTGGCCAGAATATCCAGGTGGTAGGACAACAATCCGCTGTCCATGCGAATACCACCGCTGCCAGCAGCTTTGAGCATTTTGCTGGAGAGGGCCAGGCAGCGATCCGCCACCACTGCCGAATCGTAGCGGTAGCGCACCCTGTCCTCAACCGGTATCGGCACACCGGTGCGACAGCACTCCATCATCGCATCGAAATTGCGGATCATCGTCAACTTCATCTCCTCGATAGACGCCTTGACCTCAGTGGCGATAACCCTGGCAAAGGGATCGTTTTTCATTTTGTTGGGGCCTACCTGCCGCGTCTTGGCAACTTCGATGAAGGCGTCGAGGGCTCCCTCGCAGGCGCCCAGTGTGGCGGTGCACACAGCACGCACAAACACCTGCATGAATGGCATGCGGTACAGCGGTGCGGAGTTGATGGCATTGCCGGGATTCTCACACAGGAAACCGTCGATCGACTTGTGGGTGCGGTGCTCTGGCACGAACGCATCGTTGACCACCACGTCGTGGCTGCCGGTTCCCTGCAGGCCCACCACGTCCCAGTTGTGCACAATCTCATAATCGCTGATCGGCACCAGGAACGTTCGGTAATTGGCCATATCGAAGGGCGCCTCGGGCGTCGGCACTACGGCGCCAAGAAAGGCCCATTTGCAGTGTTCGGAGCCGCTGGAAAAACTCCAGCGACCACTGAGACGAAAGCCGCCATCGACAACCGTTACCTTGCCCACGGGTGCGTAGGATGATGAAATCAGGGTAGTCGGATCATCGGCCCAGACGTCCTGTGCAGCCTGGTCGTCGAACAGCGCAAGTTGCCAGTTGTGCACCGCTATCACCCCCAGGATCCAGGCGCTGGAGGGACAGAACCGGGCGATTTCCAGGCCCACGGCGTAGAACACCTGTGGATCCATCGCGTAACCGCCCCACTGCTCCGGCTGCAGTATTTTGAAAAAACCGGCATCTGCGAATTCCGCTACGGTTTCGTCCGGCACGCGCACCTCGGCTTTACAACGAACCCGGCGCTCAGTCAGTGCCGGTCCCATCGCCCTGGCGGCAGCAATCAATGTTTGCGCGCGCGGGCTTTCCAATCCGTAGTTATTCATATCTGTCTGCCTCTTTATTGTGGCCCCCTTCAAGGGGTGTCGATACACGGTGACAACCTTGCACCTGCCATGCGATTTCCAGTTTATCCAGCCTCGCAACTGTAGGTGATGAGCAGCCGGCGATGCATCCTCCATTTGGGGTATCGCCCTCACTCCACCACGGCATCTCCATAGCTTGTTGGGTCTCCAAAAAAGGCCCGATGCGATATCGGCGTGCTGCCACTGGCATCGGTAATGCCATATTCCTGACCCAGTTCCGCGCCGATCAGGACCTTACCGCTTTTCGCCATCCTCTGCGCGTCACAGGCCAGCGCATCGATGACCCGGCCCGTGAATTCCGGGGTTTCGGCGGTGGCCATGAGATCGGCATACTTCTCGGGTTCAGCATCGAATACTCGCCGCGAGCGCTCTGTCAGCAGCAATCCCATCCAGATAGAGACGACCGCGACATCATAGGGGCGAAAATCGACCGCCATATCGTGCGCCATCTTGTCTACCGCCGCCTTCCCCGCACCGTAGGCCGGGCCGTGCATATAGATGCGGCCACCAAACGATGACGTGTTCACGATAAGCCCTTCACCGTTGGCCAATAGCAGCGGTGCTGCGTGCCAGGCGGCGGTGTAATGGGAGCGCATCCCGACCTCCCATATACTGGTCAGCGCCAGTGATTTTTCCCAGAAGGGGCCACTCCGGGTCAGGTCATCGTGCAGACTGGTGGCATTGTTCACGAGAATATCCAGTCGCCCCTGCTCGTTGCGAACCCGCTCGAACAACTGCTGCACCTGTGCATCGTCCCCGTGATCACAATACACCGCTATACCTTTGCCGCCGGCCGCTGTCACCGCATCTGCGGTCGCCTGCACCGTACCCGGCAACGCGGCATCACCCTCGTTGCGGGTGCGCCCGGTGACATACACCGTGGCGCCCGTTGCCCCCAGCGCGATTGCGATACCCTTGCCGGCCCCCCGACTGGCTCCTGTGACGACGACAATACGGTCTCGCGATAGACCCATATGCTATTCCTGTTCCTTTACCTGAGAGATATTGTTACCTAGTATCGGGGTACCATCCTAAAGCCAGGTGCGCGACGGGCCAAGTGGCATTGTCGGCGCGCTGACCACTTAATTATGCCAGCGACAAGAAAATGACAGGTCGGCAACCCAAACACTGCCTGGTGCTTCAATTGACAGCCTGCATGATAACAGCATCGGCGACGGTGGCGGGCGCCACTGACGCGCGGCAAGTGTTATCAGGTAAATCACACGGCTGGCTGCGCGCCGTGGGGAAACTGGAGGTACCTGGCCAGCGCTACCGGGATGGCCGCCAATCTCACTATGTGGAGGCTTGCAGCGGTACGTTGGTGGCGCGCCCCGGGCGCAGCGAAGCGGATATCGTTATCACCGCCTGGCACTGCCTCGAATGGTACGGCGATTTGAGCAGGCCGATTACGTTCACCGTTTTCACCGTTTCCGGGGAACCACTGCAGCGCGAGGCCTACCGGCTGCAGGATGGCGGTGGCATGCATGCTGACTGGGCGATACTGCGGCTGCAGCAGGCGGTACCGCGAGAACAAGCCCCGTCACTGCCGATACATGAGCGGGCCGCCAACCCCGAACTGCCGGTGACAATGGCGGGGTTCTCGGGCGATGACGGCATTGGCGACAGTGGCGACACCCTGACCTTCGACCCGCAGTGTGCGATCACCGCCCAGGACACGGCTCTCGGTGACACCAACTGCACGGCTTTCAAGGGTGCTTCCGGCGGTGCGGTGATACAATTGTCGGCCACGGGAGAAGCGAGAGTCTGCGGCGTGATTTCGCAGGGCAATAGCGAAGGTCGAAGCACCTTTGTTCCAGTCAGCAG
>TARA_R110002072_G_scaffold5527_12_pt1 | contig 21263 bp, 22 predicted proteins | sample TARA_R110002072 | Tara Oceans TARA_R110002072 (sample SAMEA4397118) | marine metagenome | biome: Polar Biome; feature: [SRF] surface water layer (ENVO:00010504); material: water (ENVO:00002006), including particulate matter (ENVO:01000060) such as... | depth 5 m | reverse complement strand
ACAAGCATATCGAACCTATTGCGACTGCCCTCTTCCAGCAGAAACTTCGCTACATGTTTTTGTTCAAGATATATATTGTTCATTAATAATGAACATAGACATAAAATAGACATAACATGAACTGTTCGGAGTGGATTATTACCTAGCTAACTAAACCAACACCGAAACCAGCACCCCAAATACCTCAAGCTCACCGTCCTCAGATGGACGCAATTCAATCGGCTGATAATCGCTTTGGGACGAATCCGGCATGAGCCGGATCATGCTGTGCTCCCATTCACTGGTATCACTCTGCCGCTTCTCGCTCTCGTAACGCTTCACGGTGAATTGCCCGCCGAAGTCCGGGTCCTGGATATCACTATGGCGGACCAGGACGGTCTTGCCCTGGCGGCTGCCGCCGGGATCAGCTGAGAATAGGCACCATGCACCGTTTGGTATCCTGCGATTCATGGATTCGCCTTTGACTTGCACAACAAACATGCCTGCTTGGCGGTTATACACGTCGGGCAACTCAACCCAGTAGCCGGAGTTCAATGTCTGGTAATCACTAAATGCACCCGCTGCTGCCTGCAGGTCGAATATCGGTACGACATTACCCTCCGGCTGGGTATCGGATTGGATGACGTCTAACCCCGCCACAATAAAATTGTCTTTGTGTGTTTCAGGCGACACTGGCTCAAGTGCCTTTAGCTGGAGAAGTGATTTAAAATACTCACGGGTTTCATCATCCGTGCAGTATAGATAGCAGCCCTTCTGGCCGCGCGTCATCAATGTGCGATAGGTGTTCTTAATGATTTCATCCGCTCTGATCTGGGCGGCTTTCGGGTCTGCCTTGGCCATCTTCTTCAAACCCTTAATGGAGGCATCCATACGCGAACGCTTGCTGCCATCCGTGATCACCGCGCCGTCTCGCACGATAAGATCGTCACCGATGATCACGCCCACGTAATCCAACTCCAAACCCTGGCAGGTGTGGATACAGCCGATCTCTGACACTGACTCTGGGGACATGATCCATAGCCCGCCATCTTTGGTGAGATTCCACTGGGCTTCAAAATTGCCGATCTGAATATCCATCGCAGCCGGATCCTTTTTACTGGCCCAGTCCCAACAGTAACCCGCCACCAGTCGCGATTTATTCAGCACTCTATTTTTTTGAACAATTGCGGCTCTTAAATCTTCGGGATCATCGAACACTTTAAATTCGTACTCAGCACCATCGAGGGAGTCGTTGGCGGTTTCACGAATCTGCAGCGCATTGTCGACCCAGGCGAGATAACCATCGGAGCCGTTGCAACGAAATTGTGATGCCAGCGTTAGCTCTTCAACTTCAGCGCCTGCATCTAATGCCCAGCGCATGATTTCATTCTTGGAGCCAATATCTTTCAGGGTGACCCGTTGCGATTCATCCAGGAAAAACACTGTGAGTCTTGCAGCATTGATCAACTCTTTAATCTGATTTTCACCCAGGTTACTGAACAGACCGCTCTTCTCGTTTAAACGATGGGCTTCATCCACAATCAAGACATCAAAGGTATTTATCGGCGTTTCAGTGAACGCGCCAGAGCCGCGGAACATCGTATTGATCCGCGTCTTGGTCATTGTGCCGGTAAGCTTGGCAGCAAAGACATCACGGGGTGCCGCGTTCTTAGAAATATAGGATGCCACGAGTTCTCGCCTCGTCATCTCAACCAGCAGATTCACAGCGACCACAGACTTACCGGTGCCAGGACCGCCTTCAACAATCAGCACCTGTTTGGGTTTACCCACCTGTGCGGCTTTGTGTGCCAGATCGATCGACGATTCATACACGACCTTCTGATCGTCGATCATCAGAAACTCAGGATTGCCATCGATCATGGAGCGCAGGCTATCTGCGAGCATTTTCGACGGCTTAATCTTGCCGTGTTCAATGCGATACATGACGTTATCAACATCAGCATGTTTAACGTGTTGTTCTAAAAAGCGCGAGAGCTTTGCCGCGTCACTCGAGATAAACACCGGCGCATTGTCGGTGTGGGCTTTATAAAATGGGTCGTTGATCGCTTCAGCGGAATCTAGATTGTGAAGATAGGCGCAGGGTTTAAGCTGGATGGACTCTTCTCGAACGGTCTCGTTGTAATCCTCAATCAGCGCAGCGTAGGTCCAGGCCTGATAAGACGGATGGAGTAGCTCCCTCACACCACCGCCAACGGCAGATTCTACAATCGCATCCTTACCGGTTTTCTCGACCTTGCTCCATTGCTTGAGCTCAACGACAACCGCAGTGTTTTGATGCTTCTCATTTTTCCCAGAGAGAATAAAGTCGACCCGTTTACTGGTAAGCGGAATTGTATACTCAATTGAAACGTTAGATTGGTCAGAGATGTCAGCACCACTGACAACACTCGCCATAAACTGCATGGAATTACGCCAGGAGGTAATCTCAGATGCACCTACCCGCTTACCCGTGCGCCTTTTCAACTCATCGATGATGCGCTGGTGGATGACGTTTGTGGCAGTATCGGTTAGGAATTGGGCGGTGGTGGCTGAGTAGACGATCATGATGGGGTTGGCTCTTGGAGAGGTAAATCAAACAATGGCGGTGGTCTGTAATTTAAACCTAGCAGCACGCCCATTAGTTCATCCGAATATGTCGAGAAAGGTGATACGCAATAAGCATCAAGTCCTCTTTGCTCAATACCGACTTCATAAACCCAACGTGCTGCTTAAGTAAGCGTGGATTTAGTACTGTGACATCACTCTTCTTGCCTTCAGCAGTTGTTTCAACAAACCATCCTGGGAAAACAATGATCGGCTGAACATTCACGTTTTTCCCAGTTGAGTCTTTTAGAATTTTCTTAACCCAACTTGCCTCTGCCCTGGCTTGAATAAGTAGCTTCGCTTCAGAATCATAGCCATCAATCAAAATTTTCTTGCCGTCGAAAACTACACGTCCATCTTTTGGTTTGGAGTAAGTTTTGGTTTCAACAACAAAGACACCCTGCTCACAGATAAGCACATGATCAACATTAAAGTTATCACCAATTAAATCATGGAAAACCCGTGCGCCGTCTTCACGAAACAGCTCAAGAAACTCTCCCACGACCCGCTCACCGTCGAGACCCAATTTCATAGGCCTTATAATCCGTAATGTTGTGACAAATTTGTAAACAGCCAAAAAAATAAAGAAAATTGCAACGATAGTGTATAGCACTGGCATGCGAGGCATCTCAGTCAGCCAGCTGTACCACTCCATCCCTGCAAGCAGTACAAAAAACAATGCCAACAACAAGTACTGTTGTATACGATCTTCTATAAGGTCGTTGATTTCCTCTCGTAAAGACTGCCCAGCTTGTCGCAGTGGCTTATCCCGTATTGGAGACTGCTTTTCTTTTACCACTCTAGCCCATCTCCCCACTCTCCAATCTCGATAACCTCCAAGCTAACGCATCCCCATCCGGATGATATTGCGCTTCCCTCGGCAACCTTACCTTTTCACCGTCCAATGCCAGCAAGGGTTCATTGTCGGGCACGCGATCAATCAGTTTCGACACATGCCACCTGAGATCAGGACCTGGAGCAATCATGCCTTTGTCCAATGCCCTGTGGAAGGTCGGCGTCAATGCCATCCCATTTTGCGGTCGGTCATCCGCCGTCTCAGAAAAGGGCACAATGTGTGCGGCATCCACAAGGTATGAGTAATCTGGCAAAATCAAACGCCAGCCAGTAGCGGCGCATCTAAAGTCGTAGGCTTCGATAACCAAACGCCGGAATGCAGATGACCGTACAGGAGATTGAAACTGTTCGGGGGTTGTTGATTGTCCAGTCTGAAGCGCGAGATCGTATTCAGTGATACCAATCTGATCCCGAAGAGCTTCTAGCTTTTCTGAAAACCAGTGCAGTAGGATTCGTTCTCGCAATAAGTCTCGCTCGATGGGGTCCAACAGCAGTTGGAATAGCTCATCATCCAAAACGGCGTATTGAATATTGGCTTCAATGTCGGAACGCTTAGTAGCGGTGCTCATGGCTTCTACTACAGCACCCCTACCTTCCTTGGGCACCAAATGCCAAAACTTGTCACCACGTAAATGAAAGAACGGCAGCCATGGATTTATTTGATCATTGCCCTGTCGCACGATCTCAAAATACTCATGGTATCTAGAGACCAACACATCGTTGTATTCAATTTGGTTAGAGGCAATACGCTTAGCTTCAATCAATTCGATTACAGCCAACAACATACAGGGTTTATGAGGGCGTTTGCGACCAGGTTCAGCTGTTGCCGCATTTAACTTTGTGAACTTTTCCTGATAGCTGATCATTATTTATGCATGCAAAACTACAACTTCGTGAATGGTCACCATACTCCAACTGTCGTTAGTGTGAATCAATTTCTTTGTGGGCAGAATGAAATTATTCCATTTGTTTTTTTACCACTCAGGTAACTAGTTTTGAAAAACGTGTTCTTGATGAAAACTCAAAAAGGGACGATGTTTATCCTTTAATTCGATATGCATTGACGATTGGATTCCCAGTAAGCTGGCCTGTCCTAAAGTGTGCGAGACTTTTATCTGCCCATCATCCGCAAACGTGATAAACCCCTTATCAAAAGCTTTGTCCAAATTTGGGATTAACATCAATCCATTGTAGGGGTTCAAGCGTTCCTCATTCGTCGATGCCTTCCAGGGTTTTATGTGAGACGCGACCAGAAACGTTGCCTCCTGGTAACCGGTGACGGCACAGCTATTGCCCCAATGATTTAGGACATCTCCTCGAAACTTACCCTGCCCAATTCTACTTTTGACCAAATGATGCTTTTCAGTTTCTGGTACTGCGGGATCTTCAATAATTTCTTGTAGGTCATCGACGACGGCGATGTCTTCGTTACCCATTAGAAACGCTCTGAACGCATTCAAAGCGGCCTGATACATTCCTTTGCCCTTTAGATTTCTTTCGGAGAATATCTCCAGGCGACGTAATTGGATCGCGACCCTATCGAACTCGCTAACGGATGAAATGGAGTCCAGAGGCTCAGAGAAGATTTTGTGCTCCTTCACCCATTTCGACATCGAGCTGGCTACTGCCTGCTCATAATTTGAGGTTGTTTTTTCCGACTTCCCTATCTCTAGTAGATAATCTCGGAATCGCTCTTTACTCAATTTCATATCAAGCTGCCTTATGACTATCGCATCAAAAATGAGGCGCCTTCCAGGATATAACTATGTTGCTCTTGATTACATCCCAATATCAATCGTATCTATTGAATCTTGACCGTAAGGTGCTTAAAGCATGATAGATTTAGTCATATAACAATGCCTGACCGAACTCAGGAAATGTTAGAAGAGTTATGTTAATAAACAGGAACGCAACGTGCCAAAAAGTAAACACTCGATCGTCTACGTTATGCGCCACATCGATGTTGGAGAAAACATAGACATTCCTTATAAGAAGGTAGGGATAACGGGAAAAGGCTCGGCAACCTTAGACTCTAGGCTCAGGCAGATCAGCCGCACCAAATCCCCCATAAAAGCTCAGCTTGTCGCAGCGTGGCAACACGCAAGCGCCAAGGATGTGGAGGCAGCGCTACATTCAATACTTGATGATCGAAGGATAGAAGGCGAATGGTTTCTGGACAAGGACGATACTCTGGTTGAGAGCATGCGCCCAATCATGAAACTTCTAAAAGCTACCGAACTACCGATAGCAGAAAGCCAAGACGAGTATACGAAGAGTGTCATGCGGCGCGAAGAGAAGATTAAAGAGAAAGCTGAACATTCACTTATCGCCGAAATCACGAAGTTTCTTGAAAAACCCTTAAGCACGAGCACTCGAATTGCAGGCCCAACGTTTTTCAGCGATGAGAAAAAACTGACCTACTATATTGCAGTCCGAAAATCAGGAAGACATCTTCTGAAGATAGGAAGAAGTAAACCGGTATACAAACGACTAAGCACTTTTTTGGAAGACAAGGGCTACGAAGTCGCAAAAGGCTCAAAGGGAGCTGTTAGGATTCTCGGTGTTGAAGTCGAAACAATCGCAGGCATCATTAATCAGATTGAGAAGGAGTTCTAACTACCAAGGGTGGCCGCGAATTTTTATTTGGAAATGCGGAAACGACTTTGGCTAATAGCTGGCTGGGCTCCTGAAGAATCAGGGCAAAAGACAATCCTCACCCATCTCCAGCAGTATGTTATCCAGGCAACGGGAAACAGCCGTTGTGATTCTGATGCGTTCGACCTGGGGCCAGGTGGCGTGCTCGCCTTCTGTGAAAAGTGATGTTGTTTCCGCTTCCGTCAGCGTTTGATACAACTCGGCCGGTCTTGAGGACTGTGCCGAGCGCAGAATATTGATATCGGCGTTGTACTCCTGCGTGGCTGAACTAAACCAGTTGCGAGCCATAACATTCACTGGATATGTATCATGTATCTGCTCCATCACAAACGGGTAAACGTTTTGCAGCCACTGCTTGCGCGCGGTCTCAAAGGGGTCGTTGAAAGCACAAAATGGCGACCGCCTGGATCTACCTAAAATGGAGCCGCCCAGAATGGATCCACCCAAAGCAGTGGCCGCTGGGTTTGCCTGGCTGCTGATAAAGTAATTAACGCCATAGAGCCTGCTGAGCCGTTTCGCTGGTAGTTCATCCATGATCGACCCATCAATCCATGATCGAGAAGGAATGTAAGGCTGTCTCTGGCCTTTGTGATTTCTTGCGGCAAGCCGTACCGCCGGGAACATGCCTGGAATCGCGCACGAGGCGAGCACGGCTTCTCTAATCAATGCATTGGGGGCGGTTGTCGCATTCAGGAGTCGCGACCGCTGTTGAATCCCTTTGGGCGCGACCGAAATATTGATGTGCAGCCCGGAGACTTCATAAGCTTCTTCAAACGTCAGGTCAGGTACCAGGTTTTTCAGCAGGTTCTCAAGATCATAGTGATCAATGTTTCTTCTGCCTGAAGTAGGTTCATGGGTTTTTATCTGCTTGAACAGTTCCTCACTATGCACAAGCTTTTGACGTTGTTCCGGCGAATGTGTACCCAGCATGGCCGCGATAAACGAGCCGGTACTTGCGCCGGAAATGACACGGGGCAGTATATCCTCATCGATCAGGGTCTTGATCACACCCATATGGAAGACGCCAAGGGATCCTGCACCACTGAGCATCAAAGCCGTTCTCCCAAAGCCCATGCTGGTGCGGCGAAACAGTGTTCGCTTTTCAGCTAAAGAGATTTTTTTGCTTTTTGATTTGTTCAGCGTCTGGATACAAAGGACAACCTCGTTAACATACTTTTCAACCAGTTCTTTGGTGCCAAACCGTGCACGGGTGTGCAATTTTTGTGCGCCCATGCCCGCCATATTGCCGTGCAATCCTTCTTTGAGGTAATACAGGAGTTCCTGAATATCACCGGCGCGCCGTATCTCTAACAGCTCCGCATATCGGCGCTGGATAATCTGGTAGTCATAAAGCCCTGATTTAGTTTCTTTTTTCCACTGCTCGGCACCGGACTGAAGATCATCCTGAACTGCCTGTTTCTTCCAGCTTTGATAGGTTTGCATGGCCACGTCTCTCTCTGCGTTAGTGCTGCTTTTTACACGAGCAGAATTCATGCCGTTGTTCACTTCCTCTCTGGAACTGACAATTACAATCTGTGACCTGTTCATTAACAGTGGCATGGAGATTGCGTTAAAGACGGCGATAGATACCCCGTCAACCTAACCCAATTGAGGTTTCACGATGAAAACGACTATTTTTCTGGCTTTGTTTATGACCATTTTGTCTACGTCAGCAACGGCGGAGACCGTTAAGAGCGAGGTAACGGTGTCCTTTGCAGAGTTAAACCTGCAAAACGAAGCTGGTGTTCGCATTCTTTACACCCGACTGGTCGAGGCGTCAAAAACTGCCTGTGGCGCCAACATAAACTACTCACTGATTTCGACTTCAATGAATCACCAAGACCGTCGAAACTGTGTCGCAGGGTCGCTCTCAAGAGCAGTAAGCCAAATTGGCAATGAGCGTCTGACAGAGATTCACCAATCGTCTTAAAACTGTTTTGACCTGTGCCGATGCAACTTCCCGCACCCCCTGGGAAATTGCACCGGCAGCGAGTCGGGCAGAAAGTCTAGGACACCCAGCATCCAAATTGAGAGACACAAGGTGGATGTGCTGAATTTCTTACAGACAACGCCGCAAAAAAACATCACCCGTACTTAGGCGATAACGCCATCTTGTGTACCAATCATTGCCAATCGGCATTACTCTTTCATGGCGCCTCATGTAACACATTGAATACCAGGGTTCAGGCTCGGGGATTTCATCTAGTCGCCTAAACTCTTTAAAGATTTCCTCTAACCGTTGACCAGCAGCGTAATCATTCACTGGATCGGAGCAGCGTACTCTAACCTCGTGAGAAATCTCTGGATCGTGAATGATGACAAATTGATCTGGCGATTCAGAATGGCCGGCGGACATACAGTTCGGAATATCGGAGAAACGTCGGGACTGCAATATCCATCTCAGCCTGCCGTAAACGTTGCGTTTAAAATGGCCTAGTTGAATCTCATCAATCTTCAATCTCGGCGTGAGTGGCACAAGCTCATATCGATTGTCTTTCCACACGGTCAAAGCAAACCACTGGCTCTGAAAAATCTTAATGTGCTCCCCCGCGGCCTCGGCATAAGCTCGCTCATAGAATGCAGTGTTCCGTTTTGATTGAAAGTAGCTTTGTATCATCCAGTAGATGATGAAGAGGAGGAAGACGAGCAGTATCCAGCACAGGGTCTTCCAGATGATCTTTAGCATGGCCATATCAGAGCTAACGCCCGGAAGGTGGGATCGGGCTAATTGACCGGCTGGCCATCAAGACCCATTAATCCCTTTGCATTTATTTATTGAACTCGTTCATTAAAAGATTTAAGGTCTCTCCCATAACCTGCCCAGCAGACATTTATGCCCTTTCTACCAAGGAATCTATATGACGCTTCTTAACGATCCACGGCCGATTTCCGCCGACTCCCACGCACTTGAAGGCCCAGAAGTATTTGATGGCCTGGCTGAACGCTTTGGCGATGATGCGCCGCGCATCGTTCACACGGAGGGCAAAGGTGACTTCATTACGATTCCAAACAATCCAAAACGCGCGCGTAATGTTGCTGTGATGGCCCTGGCCGGCACGCGGCTGGACTATAAGACGCCACTGCCGCGGGAACATGCGTCCAAACCCAGTGCCGGTTCTATTAACGATCCCGAGATCCAGGCCTACTTTACCGGCGGCTATGCGGCCATGCGCCCGGGTCTGACCGATGGCGCTCGCCGGCCCGATGACCAGGATATTGATGGTATCTCTGCGGAGATCCTATACCCCGGTTGGTTTGCCATGTTTAATCTCCCGGATCTCGATCTGATGGTGGCCCTGCAGCGAAACTACAATAACTGGATGCACAATCAGCAGGTTGCTTCTAAAGGACGCCTGGTTGGGCTCGCGGCATTACCGGTACAGCGACCAGATGTCGCGGTCGCAGAACTCGATCGTGTGATCAAGCTTGGGTTTAAAGGTGTTGTGCTGCCATCGAACGCACCGCTGGGTACCCGCTATTGCGACGAGGTTTATGAGCCAATGTGGGCACTCCTGGAGGAGGCAAAGATTCCTGTTGGGTTCCACGTGGCCTGCTGGTCCCATGTTCCCGAGTGGCAGAAAGCCATGGCCAAGCGGGATTCAATTGTTCAATACGCCGGGTCACCCACCTTGATTCACGACACCATGGTGGAGCTGATGGTTCGAGGTGTATGCGCCAAACATCCAAACTTAAAGTTTGTGTTAGCGGAGTTTAACGCTGGCTGGGTTGCGCACTGGCTTGATAAGGTGCAACAGGGCTGGGGCCGGGACTTTGCTTCAAATCCTAAGAGTACGCCGCCCGTTGACGTGCTTGAAATATGGAAACGGCAATTTTTCGCGACCATCGAAGATGACACCGCAGCGCTACACACCCGGGAAATGATTGGCGAAGAGACACTGCTCTGGGGTTCTGACTACCCACACACTGACTCTACCTGGCCCTGTTCGGCTCAGGTTCTTGACGAGATGTTTGAGACCTACAGCCCAGAGAGCCGGGACAAGATCACCCGTACTAACGTGGCGAATCTTTACTCGCTGTAAGACTGCTCTGACAAGCAACTGGGTCGGAGTAAAATGAGAACCAATTTTACTCCGACCTTAATTGTCTTGCTAACTGTCCGACCCATTGTTCGATGAACCGTCCTTAACACGAGGCTTAGCCGAAAACACAAAGGGTAGCGCCAGCGGGCCGAACAATGCGCCCAGGACGATCCATAGCTGGGTACTCAGCCCTTTTCTCTTCGCAACTGAAAAACAAACCCCCGAACAAACGATTGTGATGCCAACGAGTACGTAACCAGTAATGGGTAACATCGTCATTCTCCTTCTTACTGCTTATTAAGAGTCCTCAACGGGTGAAGAGTCCTCAACGACCTCTTTGTAGCTATTCGACTCCAGGTCATCCAGGGGAAAGATCGGCCGTCGAACGTTTTTGAATTTCAGCTGTGAATAGTCCGACGTGCACACCCCTACCCCGGCGCACTCGACAATTTCTTTGGCGATGGATCGATAGGTCGCGCGGTAATGAATACGGCTTTTCAACATCAGATAGGTTTTATCCAGCGGGTCTATACCCAGACTTGAAAAACACCCCAGGTCATAGGGTTCAACATGTCGCGATATGACGATGATCTGCACCTTGCCAGTATCCAGCACCACGCTTGTGCCCATGTTCATGGTTGACCCTGTACTCATCGGCCCTTTAACCGTAAAGCGGCCATCGGATATGGTTTTGACTTTACCCGTGACCGTTAACGGCTGGGACTGCCCCTCCAACGCATCCATATAAAATTTGGCCCCCAGTGTGACTGTGATGGTATTGCCCACCCCCGCTGCAACCACAAGCTCCACCGCCTCGGGATCATAAATACCAAACGCCGCAACATCTTCGAGCCCCTGGTCCAGTATTGCACGCAACACCTCGGTGGTATCCATGGTGCCACCCGAGGCGGTATTGTCGTAGTGGTCTAATAAAATGACCGGGCCATCCCCTGGCTTTTTCGCGGCTGTTTGCCCGGCCTTAATCGAGTCAATGAGGGAAACGGGTTCGTAGACAAATTTCTTGCGCTCGGCCCAGGCCATTTCAAGCAACTCATCAACAATTGCCTGCCCCCGCGCTTTATCGTTATCTGTGACAACCACAACACTTAAGCCCGCGTTATAAATGTCCGCATGGGGAAAGCCGGTAAACAGGCTAACTAACAGCGCACCCTCCTGCTCAAGCTCCTTCTCAAACTCAAGGCAGCGCGCCTGCAATTGTTTGTTTGGAAAGTCATCGGTGCCCTGGCGCATCACATGGGGCAACATTCTGGCGTTGCCGGAAACCATTACCGGCTTGACCTTTCCTGCAAGGGAATCAAACAGCACTTTGCCTGCCCTTAAGCCGGTTTCGTACATATCAACATGGGGGTAGGTATGAAAGCCCGCAATCACCGTCGCGTTTTCCACCATGGCGGGATAAAGGTTGGTATGCATATCCAGCCCCACCGCTATCGGAATGCCTGGGTTTTCATCCCGGAGACGTTTTAGCAAAGCGCCTTCACCATCCTCGATGGATTCCGTCACCATGGCACCATGTAGTTCTAATAGAATTGCATCGCAGCCTTTGGCATCAGCGCAAATAGTATCGGTCATATAACAATAAGCATCCGCCATCACTGGGCCGGATGGCGGCGCACCCGCGGCAATAGAGGTTTTCACACTGGCGCCGGCTTGCTCCGCGGCATCTAACAGACCCGCCATAGTTGTACCGGTGCCACGAATCATATTAAGCGCAGCCTCTCCCTCAAGCGGTTGCCTGCCACCACCAAATCGCGTGATATCCGTCGGCACCGGCGAGAACGTGTTGGTCTCGTGACTCATCATTGCGAGTAGTACTTTCATGTCAGAGCTCCTTGCGGGTCTTAAGAAATACAGGAGAGTGGAATGGATGACCATATTATCGCCACTACATCTCCAAAAATCGCCTATACAGCAAGTTTCCTACAGACATCCCAGAATTTCGCCGTAATATATTGGTGTTGTCATCTGAAACTATTGAGATGCGGTATTAGACACCTCTATAGGTGCGCCGTGATTCACTAAATCACATTTCAGGAGAAGAAGATGAGAGAACTACAAGCAGAAGAAGTTGAGCAAGTCAGTGGTGGATTTCAGGGCACGAAGATCCCATTCGCCAATGGGTTTATTCCGGGCGAGTCTATCAATGGTAAGCCAGCAGGGATAATTGGCGCTGTAATGGGAGGCTGGAATATTGGCTTTGCTATTGGCAGCTCTATCAACGACTTCAACACGAATCATTTCAACATGAGTTTAGGTGAAGCAGTTTATCGAACAATGAATGGCGGCTCTAGAATCCCCTCGGCTAGCGGAAAAATTTCTATTCCAGTAGTCAAAATAGAAGAGATCTAACGGAGGAAAGCAGTGAACAAAGATAGAAAATATGAGTTTGGACTTATCTCTAGTACTGAGCAAATAAAGATACTAGTTGCTAAAATCGTAGTCTTTATTTTGATACTGATCTTTCTTGGTTTGTTGTTATTCGCTGAGAAAGAGCAAAGTACAAATTGCTACTTTGTCGGTCTATCGATGTTTTGTGTCTTTGTTTACATCAACCTACTTCGGATCAAACTTGAATTTGAGGAAATCCTGGAATTCACCTTTGGCCATAAAGGCACTGAGTTTTCGATTTTGGGTGCGGGTCTAACCACATACGGATTCTATCTAAACTACTTCACCTAAGCCTTCGGTGAAACGCAGAATTTGTCCAGAGTGCAAAAAACGCGGCATCTTAGTCGCAGATCTGTACCCTCATGGTGTTCAATGCGAGTTCTGCGCTAGACATGTTGAAGTTGATGCAATGTTCGGCATTTTGAGTGTTGTCTTACTCGCAGTGGTAACGGTACTCGATTTTAACTTTTGGCATTTGAACTACGTCGGTCTCATTGCGGCGCCACTGTTGATTATCAATGCGCTGGCTTACCAATATATCAACGCCAGACTTATGCCCCTCAAACATTACAAAGATGAGACCTCGCTATAACCCGCCTTTCTGCATCTCTATCCGGCAAAGACAATTGCTCACCACTAAAAAATCGAAGTTATGGCATTTTTCCTACAGACAAAACAGTCAGGATACATATCATTGAAGATGCAGCAGGTCTCACACTTTCCAAACAGTCCAATTGACTGCTTACTAAAACTTAGAGGAAGTAAAAATGAGAGAGCTTGCGAAGAATGAAATTGAAGCCGTTGCTGGCGGGTTAGGTGGCGGTCTTAAGATTCCGTTTGTTAACGGATTTATCAAGGCTGAGTCTATGAACGGGAAACCGGCTGCTCAAATTGGCGCAGCTGTCCTTGCATTTCAGGCTGGGTGGCACGCTGGTCAGTGGATCAATCAATTCAATCAAGAACAATTTGGCATGAGCCTGGGTGTCGCAATACACCGCAGCTTCAACGGTGGCTCTAACATTAAGAGTGGTGATAAGTTAGAACCCACAACCAGAATCGAAGAAATTTAGGTAAATAGCACAATGAGCGATGACCGCTATGAGTTTTCTTATATAAGCACCAAGGAAAAGCGAAAATTACTCGCCGCAAGAATATTTTTGATAGCGAGTATTATCTATAGTCTCTGGTCTTTGATCACTAAAGATTACTACGCTGAAGGAGTTCCCTACTACGATGCGGCATGGATACTCACTGCGGTCTTTGCCTATATCAATGTGCTAAAAGTAAAGTCAGAATTGGTGGAGTTGTTTGAAATGCCGTTAGACTTCAAAGCTCTTGAGTTTTTGGTTGCTAGCGTTCTCTTCACCTTAATAGGTGCTTATCAACAGTTTGCTTAGCGGGAAAAGTACCTGATCAGACTTATGCCCCTCAAACATTACAAAGATGAGACATCACTCTAACCTGCTTCTTTGTGCCTACCCCTTTGTTCTCACCCCACTATTCTTGTAAGTTGGTCCTTTACCGCGTTGTTTCACTACTCCCTAAGGATCTAATTTGGCCGAGCAATATTCTGAAACGGTTTCGCCGCCAGCTCGGTTGCTGCTGGTGATCGCCACTATCATTTCGTTGTTGGTTACGATTGCCTGGGGCGCGGTGTTGGTACCCGTTGTGGATTCGATTCAGAAAGAGATACCTTTTTTGCTTTCGGTTTTTGCGGCCTGTTGGGTCATTATGTCCGTTATGCTGTTGCTGACTAAAAAGATCAAAATCAAAGTCAAAGAGATACAGCAGTTTTCCGGCCAGCCTGGCCCAACGCTTTTTATCCGATTCTCGTCACGGGATTCTAAGAGCTACATTCCACTACATCTGATCGACGAAGTAGAAGAAGTCAGCTTTGGTGGACCCTGGTGGAACACTTCAATGATAGATGCGCCTGCGGCGCCCGCAGCAGAACAGGAAGCCGAACCGGACACAGCGGTCAAAAAGCAAAGTTGGTGGCGAGACTTCCTAATGCTGCGAGATAAGGACGGGCCGATTCCACTCGGTGGCGAAGTACTCTACGGATACCGCGGGCCAGGTTTGATCGTCACTTATCGTGCAAAAACCCTGGCAGGTGGCGGCGACGAATATAAATGGAAGTGTCAGTTCCCTACCCAAAACCCCAAGCGCCTTAAGGCGATTCTCACTTCCGGAATTCGATAGAGATCTAAAACGGGCTGACTCGTTGTCAGACTCTAGCTGTCAGCAACTATCAGCGCGCCTTAAGTGAGACACCTGCAGGCGTAGTCAGCAGCAACATATTCGTCTCATCAATTTCATAACGCTCCACCTCACCGAGCACCTTTAGAAAGCGCGTTTCCTGATCCATCACCGCGGGCGGACAGGCCCGTCGTGTGGCACCCGCATCGCTGATCTGGAGCTTTGCTCCCTCCGTCTGGAAACTGGCAAAATAACGATTGCAGCCGGTGTCGCCGGACACCCGCCCATCTGATCCAAACTCTATTGTCGTACGTGCATAGTCAATCACACCGCCCGCAGCAATATCCTCCACCAGCCATTCATGACCAAGTAACGTGGTTGTTGCAGTGACCTGTGGATCATTCACACAGGCACTCAGTGTCAAACCCGCAAAAAGCGCTGCCAAGCCATTAGAAACTCTCATCAACTTCCCTCCTGGGAGATAAATCATCAGGCACAACTAACTAGGCTTAGAGTTGAACCACTTAGAGTTGAACCGTTTAGAGTTGAACCGCTTCGAATTTTACCCTAACTCGATTTACCCCGACACTCGTTAAATGGTTACACTCAACCTACTAGATGAATACGAGGTGGAGATTGTGAATCAGACAACCTGGCATGAACCCATTGTGGGTTTCGAATTTAACCCTCAGGAAGTGATTGTGACCGGTGATGTTCAACAAGAAAAACTCAAAGCCTGCGGTTTGAACAGCGATGACTTAGAGGGCTGGGTTGATGCTTCCTTTTATATTGGTCTAGGCATTCATGCCGGCATCAATAGTGGCATCAGCGCGGAGGGCAATGTGAACATGATGAACAGTTTGATCCAGCACCGCCTGGTGCGGCTGGATGAACCCCTCACCGTCCGTGGCCGGATTACAGGCGTTGAAGATGTACCCCGCGGCCAGGTGATTGAGACCGATGTGTGGTTTGAGGATGCGCAAAGTAAACGCGCCATCAGCGCACCGCGCAAATCCCTGCGGCCCCATAAAACACCTGCTGCATCTGAATCAAAATCAGCCGATTCAAAGCCAACAAAAACAAAAGGCGCTGGGGATCGACCCGCCCCGGTCATCGACGATCCCTCGGCAATGAATCAGTATCAGAGCTTCGAGCTCACCCCAGCCCAGGTCAAAGCCTATTCATCCGAGGGCAACAGCATTCACTACGAAATGGAGGCGGCAAATCAAGCGGGTTTTCGTGCGCCGATTATCGGCGGCGGCATGGGGGTGCATTACCTGGTTCACACTCTATGGAAAGAATGCCGCCCGACATCCTGGGATCTATCGATCTTTTTTAGACGGCCCATTTTCTGGGATGATGCATTCACCGTAATGGCAACACCCTGGTCAGCCATAGGTCTGGTGAAACAGGGTAAGGTGTTAACAGAAGCCCGGATTAATCTTATGGAAAGTGACAACGGTGCTTAAGTAAAACCTCACGACACAAATGCTGGCTGGATATTTTCCTTTGAAGTATCCAGCAGCGGCACAAAGTCCGCTGTATTACCGGCATAAGCCCGACGCCACTGATCAACCCAATCCGGGTCATTTCTCTTTGAGGGATGATATCCCGGTTGCAGAGCCTGGAGCATCGCGCCCCCTGCATTTAGGAAGAATCGCCCAACCATTTTCCACAGGCGCAGGCGACTCGCTACACTCCCCCACAGGCCATCTTTCTTCAACATCGCGCGGTAGGCCCTGCGGGACATAAAGCCCACATGCAGAGAACCGTGCAGCAAGCCATATATCCGCAACCAGTAACCCCCGGCCACGGCCTGGAAAACATCATAGGCCACCGTCTTGTGTTCCGTTTCCTCAACCATATGCCAGAGCACCAGGGATGATACCGTTGGGTCCGCGCCACCAAACAAGGCATCCCGGTCGTTGACGAGCCAATCGGTCACACCCATGGTCATGGTTTCAAAGCCGGCACAATAGGCCAGTCGTCTGGCCAGTGATCGCTGCTCCAGTTTTTTATAGTCCGCGGTAAAAGTCTCTTCCACCTCGGCCAATTCAGGATAGCCATTTGCCTTAAGCATGTCGTTCATGCGCCGGTGGTTGGTGTAGTGCTGCGCCTCCTGACCCATAAAACCTTTGATGTCTGCGGCCAGCTCTGGATCCTCAATGAACTCGGCTGCCTGCCGAAGGGTTCGGTTGAGAAACGGTTCAAGATACGGCATGGCCAGGGATGCACCATTCACCATATGGCTCCATTCATGCTGGGCCGGATTCCAGATTGGCGAAACAGCCTGGGAAAATTCGAATGGGATTTTGCGGATCTCAATGTTGTGGGCCATCACCTATGCCCCTTGAAGGTTTCGATAATGTTTCCATGCGCCATAGGCCAGCAGCGGAAAGGCGATGTGGACCGCAATCATCGGCAGCCAGCCGATAACAAAGATAATGTCGTTCGCCAGACTCGGCCCCCAGGGTCCCCCGCCATAGGCAAGCCCCCGCGTCCCAAACCAGGCGTTGGCAATCGCCGGTAAGGTAAACAGCCAGCCAAATGTTAACGCGCTATAGAACAGTACCTGACTCTGACGAATGCTTAACGCCAGAAACCCAGAGCAACAGGCAATGGCCATCAGTAACAAACCATTGGTGATGCCCTCCAGATGCGCCATCACCCAGGCCCTTGATTCGCCAGGCACCTGGGCCTCGATATGATTGATAAAGGGCCAGAGATCAATTTCTCCCAGTAGCTGAAAGAAGTGCAGCCAACCGCTCAGGGCGGAACTGATCAGTAGGCCAATGCCGTTTAATACCAACAGGCTCTTTTGTCTTTCAGTCATGGCGTGGATTCCCATCTTTTTTGATGGTGTAGAGTTTCCGGACTATGGGCGCTGCGCGTCAGGACGTCTTATGACGAGAGGGGGACATTTGCTGCCAAAGGCAACCTCATCTGATAGGCTGGGGCAATGATCAACCCATACTTTGCCCCGACCTACATGCGTATGCTCTACCGGTTTCTACGGCTGCCGAAGGACCAGGAGCACAGATTATTTGCCGGGACTGATGTGACCGCTGTACAACTGATGCAGGCTGAACACGGCATTGCCTTCGATGACCAGATGCAGATTTGCCGCAATGCACTGACTTTGAGTAAACCCGGCTTAGGGCTTCGTATGGGTCGGCAGTTGCAGTTGGCGGCCCACGGCGCACTCGGCACCGCTATGCAGAATGCAGCTGATCTGAATCAAGCGCTGGAAACATTCGGGCGGTTCGGTGCAACCCGGGCCAGTTTTTTCCAACTAGACAAAACCATCAACAAACAGCACTGTCATCTCATGCTGCGTACTGAGCATCTGAGTGATGAACTTTCGATCTTCTTTACTGAATCCATCCTGGGCACCATTGACCATACCCTGACCTTCTATACCGGATCCGATGAAGCAGACAAGACAATCTGTTTTAACTATCCAGCACCGTCCTACGCCGCCGAGTACAAAAACACGTTTCGAACGTCCGTCACATTTGACGCTAAAGAGACGCGGCTGCGCTTTCCAAAAGCCTATCTACAACTCTCCACCTATGAAGCAGATCAAGATGTGTTTACAGATTCGATTCACCGATGCCGGCTTGAGCTCGCACAACAGTCCGAACTGAGGGGACTCAAAAGCACACTTGAGCAGTTTCTTAAAAACAACCCGGGCAAATTATGGGGCGTTGACGAGGTTGCAGCGGAACTGAGTATGAGTCCAAGGACGCTTATGCGACGACTCCGAGAACAGAACACAACCTACCAGCAGATCCGCGACAATGTAGTTCAGTCTCAAGCCAAACAATACCTACGCACCATGACCGTCACGGCAACTGCCACGGCGCTCGGGTTTGCGGACGAATCTAGTTTTCGGCGCACCTTTAAGCGCTGGTTTGGCGTGCCGCCTCTGACCTATCGCGGCACGTAAAATGCCTTTTAAATGAGAAACAAGATCAGGAGATAAACAATGTCCCAGGCGTTTGAAGGTGTTCGAATTATCGACTTTTCTCAAGTGCTGGCAGCACCGTTTGCGGTGATGCAGTTAGCACTACTCGGCGCTGAGGTCATCAAAGTTGAAAACCCTGTGGGGGGTGATCAAACCCGGGGCTTGATGAATACCGGGGTGGACCACGGTATGGCGCCGTCATTTCTTGGCATGAACCTGAACAAAAAAAGCCTGACGGTGAATCTAAAATCCCCAGAAGGGGTCGCCATCATCAAGCAACTGATCAAAACCGCAGATGTAGTAGTAGAAAACTTTAAAGCCGGCACCATGGAACAGTTAGGTCTTGGCTACGACGTAATGCAGCAATGGAAACCCGATCTTATTTTTTGTTCTGTCACCGGTTACGGTCAGACCGGACCCCGGGCCGGCGAGGCAGCTTACGATGGCGCCATCCAGGCAGCGTCCGGCATGATGTCGCAAAACGGCCATCCATCCACAGGGCCTACTAGAACGGGATATATGCCCGTGGATATGGCGACGGCATTAAACACCGCCTTTGCGATTTCCACCGCACTGTATCGAAAACTGCGTACCGGTCTTGGCCAGCGCATCGACGTGGCGATGCTTGATACCGCCGTTGTGATGCAGGCGGCTCAATTTAGTAACTACTTAAATCAAGACACGTTGGTGGGATTGCGAGGCAACGCGTCACCGACCGGGCAGCCGACCGCCAATGTATTTGAAACCCGGGACGGCAATATTCAAATCACCGCCATTCGCCAGCCTCAAATTGAAAAGCTGTTTGCGGCCATGGGGCTTTCCGAGCGCTTAAACCAGCCGGATTTTTTGACTCCGGAAGCACGAATCAAAAACAGTGCGGAGGTACACGTCGTGGTGGCAAAAGCCATCAAGACCCGCACCACAATGGAATGGATTGTCGATCTTGCGAGCCGGGGAATACCCGTGGCGGAAATCAAAAGTGTACCGGAGGTTTGCGAAGATACGTCTCTGCGAGAACGCGGCGTATTCATGACACATAAATCTCCTCTAGATCATGGGGATGACTTTACGGTCGTTAAAGCAGGTTATCTACTCGATCAAGATGGGCCCGAGGTACGATCTGTGCCACCACTGCTGGGACAACATACCGCTGAAATTATGGCGGATCTTGGCTATCCAGATGATGAGGTCCAACGCCTGAACGCAGAAGGGGTTTGTTAGTGACGCGTATTTTGCTTTAACCCGCCAAGCCCTTTAAGACACCATGCTGTTTGGCTATCCGGCTTTCGCTAATTGGGGTCAGTGTAAAAACTATCGGCAAACCGACATCCGAACTTGGTTCCCTACTCCCTGCCGCCTACTTCCTGCCCACTTATTCCCCTGCGCTGTTCGATGCGGTTTGCAACGCGCCATCTGCTGAGATAACTGATCCAGTAATATCGATCTCGGCATTTTGCCAGGCAGCGTCAAATCTGTTTTGTACAGCTTCGGCGGCTTTGGTTTTACCCTGCAATGTTAGCGCTTGCTCCAGACCACGTAGTGCCCAGCCGTTTTCGACCATAATCTCAAGGTCTCTTTGGTAGGTTGCTTCCGCTGCTTCAAATTCGCCGGCGGAGATTTGGACAGCGCCCAGTACGTGTCGCACGGGGAAGAACCATTCCGGCGGTTCTGAATAGGGCAATGCATCTTCCATGACCACCGCGCTTTTCAGCGTTGTGATTGCGGTTTTGAGTTCTCCTGCATCTGCGGCTATCACACCCGTTAGCACTGTCTCAGCAAGTTCTAACAGGACCGGTGCACCCTCGCGTTTGAAAAACCGCATCGCTTTGAGTTCAGGCATATTTCTGATCTGGGCCAGGGTTGCTAACTCTTGTTTGGCTTTCTTGGGCTGGTTCAAACCGATAAATGCCTGGCCCCGTGCGTAATGCCATACGCCTCGAGCATAGAGCAGGTCATCGGCCGGTGCTGGTGTCGCCAGTATCCCCTGCCAGTCAGCAAATCTCACTTTGGCGTAAAGGGGCTGAGAATAATAATGTTGGGCAACGCCCATGCCGGGTGCGCGCAATAATTCATCGGTCAACGCCGCGGCGGTACCATCGGCTAACTCGTAGGCCTTGCTCTTCCAGCCACTGATGGCGGCGGTGACCCAGCCAAAGTGCCAGTTATGGGGGATGTAACCCGCCAGATAGATCGGACTGTTTGATCGGCAAGCCTGAATAAATTTGTTATCCGCAGCCGTTGCGAGAATATTGTTTAGGGTTGCATCGTGGTATCGACCCACTCGCATATAAATATGAGCCGGCATATGCACCAGGTGACCGGCGGCGGGGGCAAGATCTGCCAGGGTATCCGCATAGGGTTCTGCTCGCTCGGGCGTGGTCGACTGCTCTACCGCATGGATATATAGATGAATCGCGCCGATGTGTTTGGCGTCCAGTGTGAGGGCAGTTTCAATGGTGTCGGTGATTTCAGTTGTCCAGGGGCGGGTTGTGCCTTCGGCATCCCAGAAATCCCAGGGGTGAACGTCCATCAATGACTCAGCCGTCAGCGCTGCG
>TARA_R110002072_G_scaffold69489_5_pt1 | contig 21279 bp, 13 predicted proteins | sample TARA_R110002072 | Tara Oceans TARA_R110002072 (sample SAMEA4397118) | marine metagenome | biome: Polar Biome; feature: [SRF] surface water layer (ENVO:00010504); material: water (ENVO:00002006), including particulate matter (ENVO:01000060) such as... | depth 5 m | reverse complement strand
TTTAATAGAAATACATTTTGAATAAATTTGATTTAAATAATCAAATAGCAATTGTATCTGTACAAATTTTTAGTTTATTTTCTTTTAGATAGCTCACTCATAATTAACTTTTAAAAGTTAAAATGATCCAGAAAGTTTGATTTTAGAACAATTATTTCTATATTTGGAAAACCAAACTGGTAAACCAATTTTAGGAACCAGAAAATCTACCTTTATTCTGCTTTTGTTGTAAACAATTTTATTTTATTAATAAACTTATTTAAAACAAACATTATGAAAACAAAATTACTTTTTACAAAACAAAATTCTAACGCATTTTACCTCCTATTGGTATTCTGTTTTAATTATGGCTGGAGTCAAGAACTTGTATTAAACGGTACCGCTGATTTGTTTACTGTTACTTCTGCTGATGCTTCTGCTAATGGATGGACAAGAAATGATACAGATAATTCCGATGCTTTTGATATGACGCCTAATAGTACAGTGATTTTTGATGCAGAAGCTATGTCTACTGGTGCTACTAGTCCAAGTCCATATAGAGCGATTTGGAATAATAATGATTTAGAAGATGCTTTGGAACTTAAATATCTTGGCATGGGAGGTTCTTTAGATGAACAACCAGGATCTACTAGTGGTGGAAATAACGGAACTAGGGGAGTTAAATTGTATGACGACGGAAGTCCATCCATAACTGGCAGTTCTCGACGTTTATATCAGCTAGTAGTAGGACTTACTATTGGTAATGATTATAATTTTTCTATTGATTCACGCTCTGAGGTAGCAGGCACACCATCAGAAGTATATATACTAAATAATGAAATTGCTGATGAGATGGGTATTGACGCTAATGGTTATGCGGATGGGTCCGTTGTTACTGGTATGGATATTACAAATGACAATCCAGATTGGACAACAACAACCTTTTCTTTTACAGCAACAACTACTTCAGTTGTGATTTATGTTAGGTCACTAGGGTCTGTTGATGGAGATACTGAAGTGTTTTATGATAATATTTCGCTTCAAGAAGATGTAACAGCATCTGTTGATGATGCTTTAGCTTCAAATTTCAAGGTTTATCCAAATCCAGCTAGTGATTTTATAAATATTCAATCAAAAAACATAAAAGTGTCTTCAGTAGATATGTATAATGTTCTTGGAGCAAAAGTACTATCTTCAGAATTAACAAATAACCGTGTAAATGTTTCTAATCTAGTAAAAGGTGTTTATTTTATGAAAATAAATGCTGATGGAGGAAGCGCAATTAAAAAAGTAGTTGTTCAATAAGCACAACTCATTATAAAAAAAAGCCTTTTAAATTTTAAGAGGCTTTTTTTATATTGAACTCATTTAAACTTTTTAGCTAATTGAAAAAGTTTAAATGAGTTCATTGTATCATTTATTATTAAAACCTTAGTATGAAAATTTATTTTTACATTTTAGCTGTGTTTGTTTTATGTTTCTCTTGTGCAGAAGCTAACAAAAGTTCAATAGGTCTTGTTAAAACTAATCAAGAATTATATGAAGCTATTAAAAGTGCAAAACCTGGAGACGAAATTGTTTTAAGCAATGGTGTCTGGAAAGATGTAGAAATTAAATTTATAGCTCTAGGCACAAAGGGTAATCCAATAATTTTAAGAGCCGAAACTGAAGGTGAAGTTTTTATTGAAGGTGTTTCAAACTTAGCTTTTGGCGGCGAATATTTAGTAGTTAGTGGCTTACATTTTAGAAATGGATATTCACCATCAAAAAATGTAATAGCTTTCAGAATAGATGAAGATAGCGTAGCAAATAACTGTCGAGTTACAAATTGCGTCATTATAGATTTTAATAAATTACAACGTGATGATGATGATCTTTGGGTTCAATTTTATGGAAGACACAATCAATTAGATCATTGTTATATTGCTGGTAAAACAAACGGAGGGCCAACAGTTAGGGTTGATTTAAAAGGAAATCAAAGCATTAGAAACTATCATAAAATTGTAAATAATCATTTTGGACCTCGACCTCGAAAAGGTGGTGCAAGAGGTGAAACTATTCAGTTAGGAAGTAGTTTCACGTCTATGAGTCCAAGTAACACAACCATTGCAAATAACTTGTTTGAAGCATGTAATGGCGAAGTTGAAATAATTTCAAGTAAAACCAATTTCAACGAAATTAAAAATAATGTGTTTTACAAAAGTGAAGGTTCCGTAGTCACACGACATGGAAATTATGCTATGATTGATGGGAATTATTTTATTGGTGACGGTGAAAATAAAAATTATGGAGGTATTCGTATTGTAAATACAGGGCATTGGATTGTAAATAACTATTTCTATAATATTATAGGTGAAAATTTCAGAAGTCCGTTAGCTATCATGAATGGCATTCCAAAATCGCCTCTAAATAGATATAACCAAGTAACAGATGTTGTGGTTGCTTATAATACATACGTAAATTGTAAGTCGCCTTGGCAATTTGGCGTGGGCACAAATATTGCCCAAAAGGATGTTTTGCCTTTATCTGAAATTCGTTCGGCAAGACCAATCAGAACTACAGTTGCCAATAATATCATTTATAATGATAAAGGTGATGAATTCCCAGTTGTTGAACATGATAAAGCTGACGGTGTTACATTTAAAAGTAACATAATTGATAATAAAGGGGTTGCATTTAATGACTTTGACGGCGGTATTCAATCGGCTTCATTAGAGTTGAAAAAAATATCAGAAAATATTATAATTCCAACAGGAGTTTCAGATACTATTAACCCTTATATTGGTTTCGATTTCAACACAATTACAAAAGATTTATTCGGAAATTCAAGAGTAAATAGTAATAGTATAGGTGCCGTTACAAGTGCAGATGTAGATAACCCTACTATTTTAGATAAATCTAAATACGGTGCAACTTGGTTTTCAAATGAAGTGGAAGCAAAAGAACCTATAACGCATGTTGTCGATAAAGCAGCAGATTTTCAAACTAAAATAAATAAAGCTAATAATGGCGATATTATTGAATTAAACGAAGGTGTTTATTCAATTGAAAGCGCTTTAGTCATTAATAAAACAATTACTGTTCAATCAAAAGATAAAGAAACCGTTCAAGTCATTTTTACAGGTAACAGCTATACACCACTTTTCGAAATGCATCCTAAAGGCATATTGACTTTAAACAATATCATTTTAAAAGGAAACAATTCAAATTATGCTTTTGCTAGTTTAAAAGAAAACATGTCGAATCATTTTGGATTAACAGTTTCAGGATGCGAAATAAGCGACTTCAACTATGTTTTAAAAGCTTATAAACAAACATTTGCAGAACAAATTACTTTCGAAAACACATCTATTTCTAATTGTGAAAATGGGTTAGAATTATCGGAAGAAATTAATGATAAGGGCGATTATAATACAGAATATTTAACAATAAATAATTGTATTTTTAATAGCGTAAAGGCCAATGTTATTGATTATTACAGAGGTGGTTATGACGAATCTACAATTGGAGGAAACCTACTAGTGTCTAACAGCACATTTACAAATTGTGGTGCAAAAGAGAAGACTGGTTTGTTATTAAATCATAGAGGTATTGTAAATGTAAACATTACTAAAAATACATTTAAAAATAACCCTGTACAATTTGTATCTATTCTTTGGGGAGCAAAAAATAATGTGGAATCAGAAAACACAATAATAAATTCTGGACAAATTAAAACCGAAGAAAATTTGAAGATGAAACTGATGTACTAATAATGGCGAATTTGAAAACATTATTTATTTACAGATTCAAATTAAAAAACTAAAAATGAAAAAAATCTCATATTTATTTACTATTGTTATTTTGGGTTTTGCATCTTGTAAAGACGAAAATAATTCGGTTAGCGATATAGCTTCAAATTCAGAAACCAATCATCCAAATTTAATTTTAACAAAATCTGGTGTTGAAAAAATTAAATCTCAATTGGGGAGCATCCCCATATTTGATAAATCTTTAGCAAAAACAAAAGAAGAAATTGATGCCGAAATTGCATTGGGAATAGAAACACCAATACCAGTAGATTATTCTGGTGGATATACGCATGTACGTCATAAACGTAACATGGTAGCGTTACAAAAAGCTGGTGTGTTATTTCAAATTTTAGATGACGAAAAATATGCAAAATATGTAAAAGACATGTTAATGCAATATGAGGAAATGTATAAAACATTACCATTGCATCCAAAAACAAGATCGTATGCGCGAGGGAAATTATTTTGGCAAAGTCTAAACGATTCTAATTGGTTAGTTTACGTAAGTCAAGCTTATGATTGTGTTTATAATTATTTATCTGAAGAAGAACGCAACAAACTAGAAACAAATTTATTTAAACCATTTGCAGATCATATTTCTATCCACAGTCCTCAATTTTACCAAAGAGTCCACAACCATAGTACGTGGGGAAATGCAGCTGTTGGCATGATTGGTTTAGTAATGAATGACCAAGAATTAATTGATCGTGCTTTGTATGGAATTAAAGGTGTAGATTTAGATAAAACCGCTAAAGATGATGATGGTGGCTTTTTAAATAAAGACGGTAAAGCTGGGTTTTTAGCAAACATAGAAGAACCTTTTTCGCCAGATGGTTATTACAACGAAGGACCATATTACCAACGTTACGCTATGTATCCTTTTTTGATTTTTGCAGAAGGATTACATAACGTAAAACCAGAATTAAAAATATTTGAATACAAAGAAGGTGTATTGCTAAAATCTATTAATGCCTTGTTAAATTTATCTGATGCAGATGGCGATTTTTTCCCGCTTAACGATGGTCAAAAAGGAATGTCTTACTACACAAGTGCTTTAGTTACAGCAGTGGATATTTCGTATCATTTTGGTACGCACGATCCAGGTTTGTTATCCATTGCATCTGCACAAGATCGCGTTTTATTAGACGATTCTGGTCTGGCAGTAGCGCTTGGTATTAAAAATGGTAAAGCAGAACCTTTCAATAAAAAATCTATTAACCTTTCTGATGGGCCCAATGGAAAACAAGGTGGTGTTGCTGTGTTGCGAAATGAAGAAATTGAATTAGTTTTTAAATATGCAGCACAAGGATCTAGTCATGGTCATTATGATAAATTATCATTTTCTTTATATGAAGATGGAGAAGAGGTTATTCAAGACTACGGACTGGCTCGATTTGTTAATATAGAACAAAAAGGTGGCGGTAATTATTTAAAAGAAAATAAAACATGGGCAAAACAGACCATAGCGCATAATACAATAACACAAAATGAGGTAAGCCATTTTGGAGGAAAATACGAAGTTGGAAGTAAATACCATTCCGAATTGTATTTTTATGATGATACGAATCCACATGTTCAAATAGTAAGCGCAAAAGAAGCTAATGCTTATCCAGGCACAGAATTGCATAGAACGTTTGCAATAATTAATGATGAAGATTTTGAAAAACCTTTTGTAGTAGATATAATGAATGTAAATTCTGAAAGTGAAAACCAGTACGATTTTCCATACTATTATTTTGGGCAAATTATGAAAACCGATTTCCAATACACAGTACCTTCAGAGTTGAAGCCTTTAGGTAAGTCATTCGGGTATCAACATTTATGGAAAGAAGCTGAAGGTAAGCCGTTATCAGATAATGCAAAATTTTCATGGTTAAACCATGGTAAGTTTTATACCATAACAACAACATCCGATGCTACGGATAATTTAATTTTAGCAAGAATAGGAGCAAAAGACCCAGAGTTTAATTTAAGACCAGAACCTGCTTTTATAATTAGAAGGCATGCTAAAAGCACAATATTTGCGTCTGTAATTGAATCACATGGAAATTATAGTCCAGTATCAGAATCTGCAGTAAATGCCTATAGTAGTGTTTCAAGTTTAAAAGTGGCTTATAATGGCGAAAATTATACGGCAGTTAAAATTGAAGATGCAAAAGGTAAAATAAAGATGTTGCTTTTAGCTAATAATGGTACATCAAATAAAAGAGAGCATATCTTAGAAATAGGGAATGAAGAATATAAATGGTTAGGGCCATATACTTATATAACTATAAATTAAAACGAAATCAAAATGAAAACATTTGGAGCAAGTAAAGAATTTTTAATAGGAGATGAAATTGAATGGGAAACCGTTGGAGATGGTGTTCAAAGAAAAATAATGGGCTATGATGATAAAATCATGCTAGTGGATGTCAATTTTGCAGAAGGAGGTGTTGGTCCAATGCACGAGCATTATCATTCGCAAGTTACCTATGTAGTAAGTGGTGAGTTTGAGTTAACTATTGGCGATGAAACCAAAATGATGAAAGCTGGTGATGCATTTTATATTCCACCACACGTAATGCATGGTGCCATTTGTAGAAAAGCAGGAAAATTAATTGATGTATTTAGCCCAATCCGTGAAGATTTTATGGAATAAACTTGCTAATAAACAGAATTAATTTGTTTTAACAAAAAATTGGCATATATTTGGGAAACCAATCTGGTAAACCAATCTGGTTTTGCCGCAATAATAAAGACTAACTCGATGTGTAACGCTCAAAAAAACTAATAATGAATTTAAAAAATAAGCTAACTTTAATTGCAGTATTGTTTTTCAATATTGTGTTAATTGCACAAAACGGAACTGTTTTAAAAGGTACTGTTACTTCTGCATCCGATGGTATTCCCATACCTGGAGCAAACGTAATTGTTGTAGGAACATCTAATGGAACTACAACCGATTTTGATGGCAAGTATGAAATAAAATCCAAAAAAGGCGTTGTATTACAATTTTCGTATTTAGGATATACCACTCAAACCATAATTGTAGGAGACCAAACAACAATCAACATTTCGTTAGCAGAAGATGTGGCTCAACTTGATGAGGTTGTCGTTATTGGTTATGGAGATCAAAAACAAAAGAATGTAACTAGTGCTTTAACAAAAATAGACGCTAAAGAAATTCAAGATGTATCTGTAGCTCGTGTAGAAGACGCGCTTCAAGGTAGAATTGCAGGTTTAAGGATACAAACAGTAGCCTCAGAAGCAGGAGGTGACCCAAAGATAACGCTTAGAGGCCCTGGTTCAATTACAGGTTCTTCTTCGCCTTTAATTGTTGTAGATGGAGTTGTGTTGGGTACAGATGCTGATATTTTATCTTCTATTGATAACAATAATATAGAATCCATAAGTGTATTAAAAGATGCATCGTCAGTGGCTATATATGGTTCACGTGGTGCAAACGGTGTGATTATGGTAACACTCAAACAGGGTGTTGAAGGAAAAACAAAGTTCTCTTATAATACATTTACAGGTTACAAATTTGCAACCGATAATAAAAATTTTACATTTTCTGTTGCTGAAGAGCGAACTCGGTTAAATGGTTTGCAGGCTGCTGTTGATGGTATTGTGGATCCTGTGAATTTTGAGAGGGTTAATACTAGGTATGATCAAGCTTATGCTGAGTTAGCGGCTTGGGATTATTTATCTTCTTTAAGTGGAGGTGAGATAGACTTGCAAGATGAAATTTTGCCTGGAGGTACTATAACTAGCCATTCATTTGGTGCAAGAGGAGGGTCGGAGCTTACAAAATACTCTGCATCAGTCGCTTATCTTGAGGATGAAGGTATAGCTTTGGCAGATAAATTTAAAAAATACAATGCAAATCTAAAAATAGATACTAAATCTAAGAATGGAAAGATTAAGGTTGGGGTTAACTTGCGTGCCAGTTATAATGATCAGGATAGATTACCTGCAAGATTTACTGATGCTTTAAGACAGTATGGCGCCATACCAACATATCTAAATCAAGATCAATTAGATATTTTTAATGCTTATAGAGATGCAGGTGGAGAGCTTAGTACTGCGGGTACTCAGTACGAAAATTTAGAGGTTGGTAGTTATGGGTTTTCACGACTTTTTGATAGAGTTTTCTTTCAAGGACAGGACAATCCTAGAGGACTTCTTATAGATCCTAACACAGGCCTTCCAGTAATTAATACTCAACAAGGTCTTCCAGGACAGCTAACATTAGGTCTTACTAGAAATGTAGGACCGTTAGTGCCTTATTTAGAAAGATCTAGGATTAAAAGAAGGTTTAGTTTAAATGCATCAATGTATGTAGATTATAAATTAGCTAAAGGTCTTAACTTTAAACAAACTATTTCAGGTGTTTTCAGACATACTAAAAACAACGATGCGGATTTTGTTCTCGGAAATGAGAATATCGTATCATTTGGTGATGAAGCGTTCCGTTTAGAAAGAAGAGATGAGGTAAATCAGTATGTGATTGAATCTGTTTTACGATATAAGAGAGATTTTGGCAAACACAATTTTAATACAATTTTAGGTTTCGAATTCACAAATAGAGACTTTTATAGACAAGAATCAGAAGCCTTTGGTGTGTATTCAAATGATTTTAATGAAAACATTGCACTAGCAGACGAAGGGACAACATTTACACAAAATGGCTCAGACAAATTAGTTTCATATTTTGGTAGATTGGATTATAATTATGATGAGAAGTATTTATTCCAAATTTCTGCACGTACTGATGGTAGTACCAGATTTGGTTCAAATACCAGATATGGATTTTTCCCAGCGGTATCTGTAGGTTGGAATGTGTCTAGTGAAGACTTTTTAGTGTCAAGTGATGTTGTTACTTTTCTTAAGCTAAGAGCTAGTTATGGTATTTCAGGCTCTAATCAAATCTCGAATAACATATTCGATTCTTTATATAGATTTGAAGAAACATACGCCATAGTTAGTGCTAATGGACAAACAGGTGTTAAAAATACAGCTTTAGCTAATTCAAATTTAGGTTGGGAGAAACTAGTAGAGTTTAATCCTGGTTTAGATATAACTTTCGGAAGAAATCTATTTAGTTTAACAGCCGATTACTATACACGAACAAGTGAAGATTTAATACTTTCTGCGCCAGTATCCGCAGCTTATGGAGTGGATACTTTCTTGCAAAATATTGGAAAAGTTAGAAATCAAGGGCTTGAACTTGCTCTAAGTTCTAGAATTTGGAGTAATGAAAATTTTAGCTGGAGAGCTTCTGGGCAGTTTAGCTTAAATAGAAATGAAGTGTTGGATTTAGGAGGGAATGAACAAATAATATCTAGGATAGATCAAGAAAGTAGACCAACAGAGTTTGTTGCCAGAATAGGATCTCCCATAACATCTTTCTACGGTTATGTTTTTGACAGAGAAATTGATATCGATTTTATCGATAACCCATTCAATAGATTTAACAACGATTTTGCAGAAGTTTACGTAAAAGATTTAAATGGAGATGGTATTATTGATGCAGATGATAGAACCGAGTTAGGTAGTCCATATCCTGATTTTGAATGGGGATTCATTTCTGATTTTACTTTTAAAAATTTGGATTTTTCTTTTCAATTACAAGGGTCTCATGGTGGGGAAGTAAGAGTAGCGGATTTAGATCAATTACTTTTTGCAAGTGAAGGGGCTGTGCAAGCTACCGCATTGCCTGAAGTAGAACGAGATAAAGTAGTACCCAGAAGATTTACTAGTGCACAAATACAAGATGCTTCTTTTATTACATTAAGAAATATTACTATTGGTTACACTATGCCAGAATCATTAACTACTAAGCTAAACTTTAATAGAATGAGGCTGTACTTAACAGCAAATAATTTATTATACAAAACAGCCAAAGGGTATCAAGGATTTAATCCTGAAGCTGCAGGACAAACATCTAGTAACGCAAATACACCTTTAACAGCAGGTTATCAAAGAGGAGATGGACCTGTGGTAAGAACTATATCTGCTGGTATTAACTTTCAATTTTAATCAATCATGAAAAAAACATTTAAATATATAAAAGTATGCCTTATTATGATAGCTTTTTTTACTAGTTGTGAAGAAGAGTTAGATTTAAATAATCCAAATGCATTTTCTCTTGAGGAATTACTGCAAACCGCTGATGGATTTGAGTTATTAGCGGTTGGTGTTATGGACAGTTATCAAAAAATTCCAGCAAACGAATTTTTGTTAATTGAGTTAAGATCAGATAACAGTAGAGCGAATGCACAAAACGGAGTCTATCCCGATATTGATTCTTATAATATGGATGCTAACAATGGTGATGCAGCCACGTATTGGTCTAATAATTATGCTACGATTTTTAGAGCAAATAGTATTATAGATAATCGCTTTTTAGCGTCAGAAGAATATCAATATACTATTGGGGAAGCCTATTTTTTTAGAGCTTTATGTCATTTCAATTTGGTAAGAGCCTATCAGAATATCCCATATTTAGATAAAGTAATTGATATTAATTCTGATGAAGCATCAAATTATCCACAATTACCACCATCAGAAGTTTACCAGAAAATCATTGAGGATTTTAGAACTTCAATAGCCTTTTTAAACGGAGCTGCTCAAAATAGGTATCGGCCTTCAGAAGGTGCAGCTATTTGTTTATTAGCTAAAGCTTTTTTAAGTCAGCCAAATCCTAATTATCCTGAGGCTGAATTGTTATTGGCTTCTGTAATAGAGAACAAGGCTTCTTTTGGTTATGATTTATTGACTATTGATAGGGAAGATTCAGAAAATTTCTTATTCGATGCTGATCCAACAAATCCTACGGTAAATATTTTAACAACTGAAGAATATCGAGCAAATCAAGCCATTACCTTTGCTAAGATTTTTGGTAATGAATTTACTGGTGAATTTTCATCTGATAATTTCCGATTGGATGGTACCTTTTCTAATAATGAAGGACTTGAACTTCATGAAGAAATTATTTTTTCTATATCTTATGAAGCAATTAACACTGATAATGTAGTAAGTAGTCAGAGTGGTTTAGACGATCAAGTTGAAACTGATGCAGAAGGCTTTAGTAATGCCATGACAGCCAGTGGACCATCTAATGGTGTAAATGTGGCTACCCTAGATTTATTATCGGTAATGAATCCAGAACTACAACCAGTTAGGTTTGATGGTACTTTTAGAAGCATCACAGTTATTGCTGATGATCTTTTAAATGATACATTTAATTCTAAATATCCATCTTCTGGTGAAGCTAACGGAAATGATTGGATTGTTTTAAGATATGCAGATGTACTCTTATTATATGCAGAAGCCATTTTGGCTGGTGGAGATTCTACTACCGATACCAGAGCAATTGATGCATTTAATCAAGTAAGACTTAGAGCAGGCTTAGAAGAAGTTGTTAATTTAACAAAACAACAATTACTAGAAGAACGCAGAGTGGAATTTACATTTGAAAATCAACGCTTATACGATTTAATAAGATTTAATGAGGCTGATAATATTCTTGGCGCTCATTCAAATGCTAATGGTTTTTTGTATACAAGTGATAAAATTTATCTTCCTATTCCACAAAGAGAACTAGATAATTTACCTGGTGTTTATAAACAAAATAACGGATACTAAAATTAAAATTGCATAACAATGAAAAAATATTTGTTTAATTTAAAATATATAGCTTTAGGAATCTTTGTTTTCTTAAGTTCATGTTTAAGTGATGATTTACCAGATGTAGGGGACATAGTTGATCTTACAGGGCCAACACCATCATTTAACTTTAATGAGATTACAACATCTCAGTTTACCTGTGACGAAGCATTAATATTTGCCGATTACGAAATTTATTTTGAGGCAGGCACTAACTTATCTGTAAATGGTACGCAGTATGAGTGGTCTTTTGCAGAAATAATTAATGACACAGAGGAAATACCTGTTAGCGATATAGAATACATTAATAGCCAGCGAATAGTTCTAGTTGCTTCTATTGAGGCATTAAATGCTGATGTTATAGCTTTAGAAGAGGATATCGAAGAACTTGAATTAAAGTTACCATGCGAAACGGATCAAGCTAAAAGAAATGCTATTTTAGCTGAGATTGATGCTTTAGAAATTGCTTTGCAAGCTACGAAAGATGCAGTACCAGAAGAGACTCTTGCAAGTATTGCAGATTTAGAAAATCAGATTTCTAATTTGCCTGTAGGCACCATTAACGATCAAAATGTAATTGTTGCTTTCCCAGGACCAGGCACCTATAAAATTGCATTAACAGTAACCGATAATAATGGTTGGAGTAATGCTATTGATGAGAATATTACCATTACTGAAGCAATACCAACTATTCCAGTTCCTGAAATTGGAGAACCAAGCTTTGAAGCTAATAGTTTGCCTGATGGAACAGGAGACGGTAGAGATTCTTGGAGAGTACCAAGTAACACGGCATGGAGTCCGCTAGGGGGTGGAACTACAGTAATTCAGATTAATACCGATACTAGTCCTGGGGAAGGAGCAGATTTGCCAGACGGTGTAAAAGCGGCTAAATTCCCTGCGGGTGGTGCTAGAGTAGCTTACCAAGAAATTGAAGTTACTCCTGGGGCGGAATATGTTTTAACCTATTATTCAGCTTTTGAAGTTACCCAATTTGCAGACCTTACCGTTTCAATTTTGAAGCCAACAACATCTAATTATACTGAATCTTTATTGGAAGACAATATCATAGCTTCTAGAACCGATAACAATATTGATAGAGTTGACAATATATTTAGACAACACGCCCTTTCTTTTGAAGCTGGTGAAAACGAATCGGTTATTATATTTGTAACCAACTCAGGAGATGAAAGCAGATTGGATTTCTTTCAGATTTTAGTTAAACAATAAATAAGATTTTAAAATATAATATTATGATTTGTAAAACAATTAATAAATACAACATAGGTGTTCTTTTACTACTGTCTATGTTTTTTGGCCTCATATCATGTTATGATAGTGGTTATGAAGAGTTCGTTCCGCCAACAGGAAATATAAACAACATACAACCTAACACGCTATTTACAACCACTACAAGTGCTGATGACAATTTAAAAATCGTATTCAGAAGTTACTCCACAGATGCTGTGTCGTATCTATGGGATTTTGGAGATGGTAATACCTCAACAGAAGCAAATCCAGATTACGCGTATTCAACAGGTGGATTATATACAGTTACATTAACCACTGTAAGTTCAGATGGCTTAGAAGCGACTTCTTCTGTAGATGTAGCGCCTATTTTTGTTGATTTTAACTTTAGCGCAATTGATTCAGAAGTAACTTTCGAGAATCTAACTTCAGGTGCTCAATCATTAGTTTGGGATTTTGGTGATGGTGAATCCGTTGAGTGGAATATAGAGGATACGGAAGATGACCCAGATTTTAGTCCCGTGCATGCCTACAAAACTGCTGAGACTTTTGAAGCAAAACTTACAGCAACTAATTATTTAGGAGTTCAAGTTTCTGTTTCCAAGAATATAGAAGGCTTAATTCTATCTACAGTTCCAGACTTTACGTTTGAGGTGTCTTCTTTAACAGTAACTTTTACAGACGCTTCAATTTTAGCAGTATCACATAGCTGGGATTTCGGGGATGGAAACACTTCAACAGAGGTTAACCCAACTTATACATATGCTGTAGCTGGAACTTATGATGTAATGTTAACAACTACAAATAATGCTGGTGTATCAAGAAGTGTTACTAAACCGGTTCCTGTTGGAGGTATTGAGGCTACATTTAAAGCTATTGTATTAAATAGCACGGGTAATGATCACACATCTAATACAGGTGATAATGCTGATGCTTGGGATATGACGCCTAACTCTACTGTAGTAGACGATGTTTTAGGAGAGATAGATAGTCCATATAGAGCCATTTGGTATAATTCTGATTTAAATGCTTATATCGATGCAACATACTGTACTAATGAACAACCAGGTTCTACAAGTGATGGTAACAAATTTGGACCTAATGCTGGTGGTGGTAGAGGAGTAAAGCTAAGTAATAGTTGTCGTCGATTGTACCAAGTGGTAGCAGTTGAGCCAGGTGTAGAGTATACATTTACTATTGATACGCGTTCTGAAGCTGAAGGAATTAATACGGAAGTATATATTTTGAATAACGAAATAACAACTGAAGTAGGTATTCTAGATAATGCCGATGCTTATTTTGACATTACAAACGATTTTAATAGTTCTAAATCCTCAAGTTCTAATGATACTTTTACTACAACAACATTTACTTTTGAAGCTTCAGCAAACATTGCTGTAATATATGTTAGAGCATTAAACGCTGTTGATAGCAGTAATGAAGTATTTATTGATAATATTGATATCATTACTCCTGGGTTTTAATATTAAATAATCCAGAATAATAAATTAAATAAAAAATGAAACACTTCCGAAAAGAGATAATAAGCATTTTAATAATAGCATTTCTATCTGCCAACGCTTTCTGTCAAACTCAGAAGGGAAGTGTTTCAGAATCGGGTGTTAAAATTGAAAAGAAGAAAAGGAAGAAAAAAAAGAAAAAATACAAATTACCCGAAATTGATTTAAGCCATTGGAAAGTAACGTTACCTGTTACAAATGATGAGGGTAAACCTTATGAAATTAGTCCACCGGAGATTCTAGATTTTGCTAATAATGAAATAGCAAAACCTTATATGTATATAGATTCAACTAAAGGTGCTATTGTGTTTCATGCAATGCCTACCAATTCTAAAACTAAAAACACAAAGTATACAAGGTCGGAATTAAGAGAGCAAATGGTGCCTGGTGATAATAATACGAATTGGACTTTCGCAGATGGTGCTTATATGAAAGGTAAAATAGCTATGGAAGAAACAACTAAAGCTGAAGATGGTAAATATCATAGAACCATTATTATGCAAATTCATGGCAGATTAACTAATAAACAACGTGATTTAATAGGAGAAGACGATAATAATGCGCCGCCTATTTTAAAAATTTATTGGGATAAAGGTAAAATAAGAGTGAAGACCAAGTTAATCAAGAATTTAAATGCAAGTGATGAAGAATTGCTGCATGAAGATGCTTGGGATGATGACGAAGGTTTTAATTTTGAACAAGAAGTAGGGTTTAGAAAATTCACTTTGGAAGTACAGGTTTCAGAAGGTAAAATGGTTGTTATACTAAATGGTAATGAGTACAAAGTTTACGAAAGTATTCACATGAGAAGATGGGGTATTTTTGAAAACTATTTTAAAGCAGGAAACTATTTTCAGTCAAGAGATAAAGGGTCGTTTTCAAAAGTGAGGTTTTACGAATTAGAAGTTAGTCATTAAATATTTTTAAGTTGATAAAGGATAAATTAAACATAGAAGCTGTAAGAAGATTATTTTTAGGAGTAGTTACGTTTTGCGTTGTGTTTGGTTGCTCAATCAATACTTCAGAAGAAGAAAATGGTAATCAAGAAGAAGAGCAAGAAGTAATTGAAGAAGTAGTTAATTATAAATTGCCCAACATAGACTTAAGTCATTGGAAAGTTACATTACCCATAGGTAATCCCACAGAAGTTAAGCCACCAGAAATTTTAAATTATGCAACCAATGAAACATTAAAACCATTTTTCTTTAATGATTCTATAAATGGAGCGCTAATGTTTTACACATATCCTGGAGCTTCAACAGCTAACTCATCGTATTCTAGAACAGAGTTAAGAGAATTAATGAACCCAAGCGATGGTGGAAAAACAAATTGGACGTTTTCTCAAGGAGGAAATATGAAAGGGAAATTGCAAATGGGATCTGTATCAAAAGATAGTGATGATAAGTACCATAGAACTATTATTATGCAAATTCATGGTAGATTAACCGATGCGCAACGAGATTTAATTGGAGAAAATGACAACAATGCACCTCCTATTTTAAAGATTTATTGGACTTATGGTTACGTGAGAGTGAAGACCAAAGTTTTAAAAGATTTAAATGCTTCAGCTACTGAAATATTGCGTACTGATGCTTGGGGAGATGATGATGGGCATACTTTTGTAAAGTACGTTGGGTTCGATCCATTTACTTTAGAAGTTAAAGTTGAAGCAGGTAGAATGGAAGTGATTTTGAATGACAGTGAATCTATAGTTTATGATGACATTCATATTCAAAAATGGAATGTTTTTGAAAATTATTTTAAGGCAGGTAATTATTTAGTAACTAAAGATGATGGTGCTTTTGCGACCGTAAAGTACTATAACTTGGAAGTGAAACATTAATAATAATATTTGGTTAACCAATAAATAAGTTATAAGGTTAACTATAAATGGAAAAAAAATAATAATTAGAAGTATTATTGTATAGAGGTTACAAGAGGTAACTATTATGAATATTAATTTTTAACACATGAAATTAGAGGTACTTACGATAAGTGATAGTAAAGAAATACAAAATTCAATAATCAGTAAGATTAAAGAATTAATAAATTATAAAAATCTTGAACCAGGTGATAAGCTGCCGTCAGAAAGAATGCTGTCGGAAAAATTTGGTGTTACTAGAGGCAATGTTCGTGATGCTATTCAAAAGCTTGAATTCTATGGTTTGTTAAAATCAATTCCACAGAGTGGAACATTTGTTGCCAATATTGGTGTGGTAGCCATGAATGGAATGATAGATGATATTTTAAGATTAGATACCCAAAGTTTTAAATCATTAGTAGAAACTAGAATTGTATTAGAGTTAAAAACCGTAAAATGTGCAGCAGTAAGACGTTCTGAAGATGATTTGAAAATGATTAAGGCAGCTTTAGATGCCTATGAAGAAAAGGTGTTATCTGGTAAAGATGCTGTACAAGAAGATTTATTGTTTCATTTAGCCATTGCCAGAGCAAGTGGTAATGCTACTATGAATATGTTTATGTTAACCATAACACCACAAATAATTATGGATTTTGAAAAATATCATGTTTGTGATGCACCACTTGATAGCGGAAGAATTGAAGAGCATCTTGAAATATACGAAGCTATAAAAAATCAAAATCCTGATTTGGCTCAACAAAAAATGAAAAATCATTTTAATGTACTGTATGAGTATATTAATAAAATAGAATAAAACAAAATCCATTTGAAAAATAAAAAGCCATGCCTTTGTTTTTTAAATTACAAAATAAATTAAAAAAAGAATGTGCGACTCAATTTGGTTGATGCCGTATTTATACGACATTCTACATTGTTATAATTACGTCTATCTAAAGCATTAATACACTCTGGCATTACTTCTATATAAATATTATAAACTATAACTATAAATTATGAAAATAAAAGGTTTACGTTGGTGGGTAATTGGTTTGATAGCATTAGCAACGGTAATTAACTACATTGATAGACAGGCACTACCTGTTCTATGGCCGGATATTGCGAAGGATTTATATCCAGACAAGACACCTGATGAACGAAAAGAAATTTATGCACTTATCTCTACGTTATTTATATTTTCATATGCATTTGGTCAAGCCATTTTTGGGAAAATTTTTGACAAGCTTGGAACAAGGATAGGATTCACATTATCGATTGGGTTTTGGTCAATTGCAACCGCAATGCATGCTTTTGCAAAGGGAGTGGTTAGCCTAAGCATTTTTCGTTCTCTTTTAGGGGTGTCAGAAGCTGGAAACTGGCCCGGAGCAGCAAAAGGAAATGCAGAATGGTTTCCAACTAAGGAACGGGCATTTGCACAAGGTCTTTTTAATTCAGGTGCGGCTATTGGAGGAATCGTTGCCTTTCCTGCAATTGGGTTATTATCTGTCTATTTTAATTGGCAATACATTTTCATATTGGTTGGTATAACGGGCTTATTATGGCTTATTCCATGGTGGATTTTAGTAAAATCTCCACCTTCAAAGCACCCTTGGATAACAGATGAAGAACGAAGTTATATCTTAACGGGACAGAAGAACCAAGATGAGGATGGAGATGGAGAATTTGATGAAGGTTACAATCCGGAAACAGGTAAGATGTTAAGGCACAAAGAGAGTTGGGGTGTAATTATAGCATCAGCAGCACTTGACCCTATTTGGTGGTTATTTATTTTTTGGATACCAATATACTTAAATGAAGTTTATGGAATGGATGTGAAGTCCATTGGGTTTTATGCTTGGGTACCTTATGTTGGGGCAATGGTTGGAGCCTGGTTTGGAGGGCTACTAGCTCAGAACCGTATTAAAGCAGGTTGGACGGTAAACAAAACACGTAAGTTCGTAATCACTCTTGGATGTTTGATTATGTTACCAACCTTACTGGCGATGGCAGATCCAGGAGGGCCTGAAACTGCGGTGATATTAATGGCAGTTATTTTGTTTGGCTTCCAAACAGCAATTGGAAATGTTCAAACTTTGCCTAGTGATTTATTTGGTGGTAAAACAGTAGGCACGCTATCAGGATTTGCGGGAATGGCAGCTAAGTTAGGAGCATTTGGCTTGACAGCATTAGTCCCTTGGCTTACTTCAGGAGGTAATTATACGCCTGCATTCATTATTGGTGCAGCATTAGCTATAATTACTATGGCAAGTGTTTGGATATTATGCCCAAAAATTGCACCATTGGGAAAAAAATAAAACGTAATAAGAACAATTAAAAATAAATTTAAAGAATATGAGTAGTACAAAAGAAAAAATAGCAGTAATTACAGGAGCTACAGGTGGAATTGGTTTCGCTGTAGCAAAAAGATTGGGTAAAGACGGATACACAATAGTATTAAACGGTATCGAAGATGAAGCAGGAGCTAAAAGAGTAAAAGAGCTTGCAGCAGAAGGCATCACTGCTGAATATTACGGGTTTGACGTCACAAAAGAAGATGAAGTAACTGCAAATATCACCAAAATTGGCGAAAAGTACGGTAGAATAGATGTTCTTGTTAATAACGCAGGTGGATTAGGAGGAAGATCTAGGTTTGAAGAAATGACAACTGAATTTTACAGATTTGTTATGGCACTTAACCTTGATTCTGTATTTTTTGCATCGAGAGCAGCAATACCTTTTCTTAAAAAAGGAGTAAATGCTACAATAATTAACTATACATCAAATGCAGGATGGACTGCTGGAGGTCCTGGAGCAGGAATCTACGGAACATCTAAAGCGGGTGTTCATGCAATAACTAGAGCATTAGCAAAGGATTTAGCTGAATATGGGATTAGAGTAAATGCCGTGTCTCCTGGTACCATTGATACACCATTTCATGCTCAAATTAAAGCAACGAAGCCAGAAGTTTTTGCTTCATGGGCAAATAGTATTATGTTAGGAAGATTGGGAGAACCTGAGGATGTAGCTTCTGTTGTTTCCTTCCTAGCAAGCAAGGATGCTGCTTTCTTAACAGCTGAAACTATCCAAATTGGTGGTGGACAAGCTTTAGGAATATAAGTAAAGATTTTTTTAATTTTAATAAAAGCCGTTATGTTGATATGCAAAACGGCTTTTTATTGTTATAAAAAGTAAATAGGATTTTAAACTATAACCTGAGATAGATATAACAATGAGGTTAATCATCTAAAAAAATCAATAATTTATGTTTTAATGTCAGGTTGAGCGCAGTCGAAACCTATAAAACACATCTATTTTAAAAACCTTTCGACTGCGCTCAAGGTGACAAACACCAATAATATTGACTTTTTCTTTAAATTAGAATTACTTTTGCGTCTAACTTAGGTTTATAATAATACACCTAAAAAAGATGCTTTAACAAGGCATCATCAACTAAATTAGGAACAGTAACCCTTAAATTTGGTGTACGTGCCATTTCTCGTTTTATGGCAAAAATAGCACCTTCGTTGCGTGCCCAACTCCGTCTAGAAATACCATTGTTTACATCGTAAAAAAGCATATTTTTTATACGTGCTTCAGCTTCAGCTGTGCCATCTAAAAACATGCCAAAACCACCATTTATAACTTCTCCCCAGCCAACACCGCCACCATTGTGAATGGACACCCAAGTAGCGCCTCTAAAACTATCGCCAATAACATTGTGAATGGCCATATCTGCAGTAAATCTACTACCATCATAAATATTTGAAGTTTCTCTGTATGGCGAATCTGTACCACTTACATCATGGTGATCTCTACCTAATACCACAGAGCCAATTTCTCCTTTAGAAATGGCATTATTAAATGCGATAGCTATTTTTGAACGTCCTTCGGCATCAGCATATAAAATACGAGCCTGCGAACCTACAACCATATTATTTTGCTTTGCATTTTTAATCCAAGTGATATTGTCTTGCATTTGTAGTTGAATTTCTTCTGGGGCATGGTTCATTAAGTTGTCTAGAACCTCTGCAGCAATTTGATCTGTTTTGTCTAAATCTGCAGGTTTTCCTGAAGCACAAACCCATCTAAAAGGACCAAAACCATAATCAAAACACAAAGGCCCTAAAATATCTTGTACATAAGACGGATATTTAAAGTCTATATTATTTTCAGCCATAACATCTGCTCCGGCTCTTGATGCTTCTAACAAAAAGGCATTGCCGTAATCAAAAAAATAAGTCCCTTTTTTAGTATGTTTATTTATGGCGTTGGCATGACGCTTTAAAGAATCTTGTACTTTTTCTTTAAAAAGTTTCGGATGTTCTCTAATAAGAATATTTGATTCTTCAAAACTCAATCCTACTGGGTAATAACCACCAGTCCATGGAATATGTAAGGAAGTTTGATCTGATCCTAAATGAATAAAAATATTTTCATTATAAAAATGTTCCCATACTTCCACAACATTTCCGATATATGCTATCGAGATTACTTCATTATGCTGTTGTGCTTTCCTTACGCGTTTTGTAAGTACATCAATGTCATCAAATAAAACATCCACCCAACCTTGTTCATGTCTCTTTTTTGCGGCCTTCGGATTTACTTCAGCACAAACCGTAATACAACCTGCAATATTTCCTGCTTTAGGTTGCGCACCACTCATGCCTCCTAATCCTGAAGTCAAAAATACTTTCCCTGCTAGTGTTTCTTCTTTAGATAAAATTTTTCTAAAAGCATTCATTACGGTTATGGTTGTACCATGAACAATTCCTTGCGGACCAATATACATGTAAGATCCAGCAGTCATCTGTCCATATTGTGTAACACCTAATGCATTGTATTTCTCCCAATCATCAGGTTTGGAATAATTAGGAATCATCATGCCATTAGTAACAACAACTCTAGGCGCTTCCTTTGAAGAAGGAAATAATCCCATGGGATGTCCAGAATACATATGTAAGGTCTGTTCATTGGTCATGGTTGCTAAATATTGCATAGTCAAAAGATACTGTACCCAATTTTGAAATACTGCTCCGTTGCCTCCATAAGTAATAAGTTCTTCCGGATGTTGTGCCACAGCTGGATCTAAATTATTCTGAATCATCAACATTATAGCTGCAGCTTGTTTAGATTTAGCAGGATATTCAGAAATTGCTCTTGCGAATATAGCATAGTTTGGCTTAAATCTATACATGTAGATGCGTCCGTATTTCTTTAGTTCCTCAGCAAATTC
>TARA_R110002072_G_scaffold175538_1_pt1 | contig 21304 bp, 17 predicted proteins | sample TARA_R110002072 | Tara Oceans TARA_R110002072 (sample SAMEA4397118) | marine metagenome | biome: Polar Biome; feature: [SRF] surface water layer (ENVO:00010504); material: water (ENVO:00002006), including particulate matter (ENVO:01000060) such as... | depth 5 m | reverse complement strand
TGAAAACCCTCCCGTTGCCATGGTGCTCATTGAATGATTTATTGCGTCAAAAAGTGACATACCTGCCAGATTTAAAAGTAATGTTTCGACTAACGTAAACCCAAAATAAATGAGCCAAAGGCGTTTTGCAGTATCTGTAATACGAGGATGTAATTTATCATTACTCGGTCCTGGGGCTTCAGCAGCAAATAACTGCATGCCACCGATGCCCAGAAGTGGTAATATGGCAATAGCCAATACAATAATTCCCATTCCCCCAATCCAGTGTGTGAGACTCCTCCAAAAAAGAATGCTTTCAGGTAAAATTTCAATTTGATTTAAAATAGTAGCCCCGGTAGTTGTATAACCACTCATCGTTTCAAAAAAAGCATTGGTAAATGAAGGAATTGAATTGGTAAAAACATAAGGAAGTGTTCCGCTAAAGACCATGATTAACCAGCCAAAGGTAACAACGATGTATCCTTCTCTTTTTTTAATCTCTTTTCTGTGGTTTTTGGTTAAAACGAAAATAAGAATTCCCACTAAAATTGTAATAATTCCTGCCTGGGTAATGCCACTAAATGCATCATCATCATAATAAAGACTCACGCCAGATGCAACGAACATAAACAAACCATTAAACAACAAAAGCAACCCCATAAAATGGAGAATAATCTTTAAGTTAATCCTGCTTAAAAATGACATGCTAATTAAAGTATTTTTCTACTTTGGAAATGGCGTGAGGCAAACAACCCACTACAACCCGATCTCTCTCTTTTATAACAAAATCTGGTGTTGCTATAAGTCCCACACCATCTCTTATTACACCGCCAATGATTGCTGATCGCGTAAATTCAAGACTTCTTATTGATTTACCCACTACAAAAGCCTTTGAAGACACTACAAATTCTAGTAACTCTGCATTCATATTGTTGAGTTTTGTCATTGCAACCACTTCGCCTTTTCTGATGTATCTGAAGATATCGTTAGCAGCCAGAAGCTTTTTATTGATAAGAGTATCGATCCCTATAGATTGTGAGAGTTGAAAATAGTCCATATTTTCTACAAGTGCGATGGTTTTCTTCACCCCTTTTGATTTGGCAACCAGACAAGACATAATATTTGTTTCACTGTTTCCGGTAACGGCAATAAAGGCATCCATATCTTGTATAGCTTCTTCCTCAAGTAATTCAACATTTCTGCCGTCTGTATTAATGACTAAAATATTGGGAAGGGCATCTGCAAGGTCAAAGGCCTTTTGTTTGTTGCTCTCTATAAGTTTAACCTTAAAGTGACTTTGGCAAAGTTCGCGTGCGGTTTTGAAACCAATTTTACTTCCACCAAGAATCATAACATTTTTTATTTCTTCTCTAATTTTTCCGGTGAGTTGATAGACCTCTTGAACACCGTCATGTGTAGTTAAAAAATATACCAAATCTCCCTCTTTATATACGGTATCACCTCTTGGAATAAGTGTATATTGAGTTCCAAAACGTTGAATAGCAATAGGAATAAATTCAATTCCGGGATTGACTTCGGCGGCTTCTTTAACAGTTTTTCCAATAAAAAGTGCTGTTCTGGTTAGCTTGATGCCCACCATAGTTAATGCGCCGTCTTCAAATTGATAAGAATTACTAAAGGCACTTTGGTTGAGTAATAATTCTATTTCGGCAGATGCTAAAGACTCAGGCGAAATTAATTCGTCAATTCCAAAAGCAGCAAATCCAATTTCATCTTTATTTTTAATCCATTCGGTATTTGAGATACGTGCAATTGTTTTTTTGGCACCAAGCTGTTTTGCTATAAAACAGGTTGTGATGTTTGTAGTTTCACTTGAAGTGACACTTATGAGCATGTCTGCATTATCTATATGAGCTTCTTTGAGTAAGGATATAGAGGTGCAATCACCTTTTAAGACCCTGATGTCAAGATGAGCCTCTGCAAAAGACAAGTTGTCTTTCACATTGTCAATCAAAGTGATATCTTGTGATTCATAAGACAATAGCTTTGCCAAATGAAACCCCACCTCTCCGGCACCTGCAATGATTATTTTCATAAACTATATAAAGAAAAGAACAACAAAGTTACTACAATTTTAAGCTTTATAAAGCGATTGATTTAATTTTCTATTATGAACAAAAGCAAAGTGATTGTATTATATTTGCACAAATTTTTGAAATGAGCGAAAAGGTAAAACCCTATAAAGAATCTGATTTAAACAAAAAAAAGCAAGTTGAACAAATGTTTGATACCATCTCAGGAAATTATGATGGATTAAACAGGGTTATATCTTTAGGGATTGACAAGAAGTGGCGAAAGAGAGTTGTCAAACAAGTGGTTGCCAAGAACCCCAAAAGCGTTTTAGATATTGCAACAGGCACCGGTGATCTTGCAATAAGCTTTGCAAAATTTGATATTCCAAAAATTGTGGGTTTTGACCTTTCTGAAGGAATGCTTAGCATTGCTAGAAAAAAAGTAGCTACTCAAAAGATTGCTGATAAAATTGAATTTCTTCAAGGTGATTCTGAAGAGATGCCGTTTGAAAACAATAGTTTTGATGCTATTACTGTAGCTTTTGGAGTGCGCAATTTTGAAAATCTTGAAAAAGGACTTTCTGAAATCCTCAGGGTTTTAAAGCCCGGCGGACTTTTTGTTGTTTTAGAAACATCAGTCCCCACAAAATTTCCATTCAAACAAGGATATTTCTTTTACTCAAAATCCATACTTCCCCTGGTAGGTAAATTATTCTCAAAAGATAAAGTGGCATACAATTATTTAAGCGAAAGTGCCTCTGTTTTTCCTTATGGTGAAAACTTCAACAATATTTTGAGAAAAATTGGGTTTAAAGAAGTGAAAAATAAACCCCAAACCTTTGGAGTTGCAAGTATTTATTTAGCTTCAAAATAAATCTATGAAGAATATTTTTTTGATAATAGCCCTGCTATTTTTAGTAGAAACCGCTCAAGCCCAGCTTTTTTCAAAAGAACGTTTGGCAAATCTTGAAAACTTTGATAAGCAACGGTGGAGCTGGGGTTATTTTTTGGGCTTTAACAACTATGATTTTAAGTTTGATTATATCAATGAAACCGGAGAGCCCGATATTGCCGTCGAGGCAAATGGCGGTTTTAATGTGGGACTGATTGGTGATTTAAGAATAAACGATTATTTCAACCTTAGGCTTGAACCCGGTTTGTACTATACAGAGCGCAATCTAATTTATCCCGGTTTTGAGGAAGAACGAGATTTTTTAAGAGAAACAAAATCGACCTATATTCACATTCCATTATTATTAAAAATTTCGACAAAAAGACTCAATAATTTTAAACCCTTTATAGTTGGAGGGGTATCAACATCAATCAATTTAACCAGTGATGAAACCAACCCTGAAGACAATAGTGTGGGCCGGTTTAGAATGACAAAAAACACCTATTATTATGAGTTGGGCTTTGGAATTGACTTCTATCTCTTCTTTTTTAAATTTACACCTTCCATTAGAGGCGTTTTTGCTTTGAGTGATGAACTCGTGAGAGACAATGACCCAAACAGTCCATATACATCAAACATTGACAAACTTTCATCAAGAGGAGTCTTTATCAACTTTACATTTCAGTAGATCGATGAAACTCACTTAATAAAATGGAGGTTGCCATTGCTACATTGAGGCTTTCTGTTTTATGGTCAAGACCAAATTGAGGAATACTAATTTTTTTTGAAAGAAACTTTTCAAGTTTTGTAGAGATCCCATTCCCCTCATTACCCATAAGTAAAATCGCTTGGCGCGGAAGTTTTTCCACATACACATTATCTCCTTCCATAAAAGCACCATAAACCGGAAGATGATTTTTTTCAAAATAATTTTCTAAATCTAAATAATGCACCTCAATCCTAGCCAGTGAACCCATCGATGATTGAATTACTTTGGGATTAAAACAATCAACAGTATCGTGAGAACAAAGAAGTGTTTTTACCCCAAACCAGTCACACAACCTGATGATAGTACCCAGATTTCCGGGATCTCTAATACCATCAAGTGCAACTGAAAAATTGACTGAAACTATGGGTTTCAGTGCCGGTAATTTGAAAACTGCTAGTGCCTTATTGGGTGTTTTTAATGCGCTAATTTTTTTTAATTCAATTTCTGAAATGAGTGTAACTTTGCCCTTAGGGACAAAATCAATTTCTTCAGTTGAAAAAAGAGCATAAATCTCCCAACCGGCTCCATAAAACTCCTGAATAACTTTTGTACCTTCGACAAAAAATAAATCATGCGTGATTCTATATTTTTTTTGTTTTAAAGACGTTATTAACTTTATTTGACTTTTGCTAATCATGCAAAACGTGTATTTTTGAATACTAATAAATTTTTCTTTTTATAATGCCCATTGAAACAAAACAAAATCTCTCAAAAACAATTAGATGTTTCGGGCATTTTACAAAAATACCATATATATTCTTATTAATAACCATACTGAGTTCCTGTGATGCCGTAAAGAAAGTTAAGGACGATGAATTATTGCTCACTCAAAATACCATTATTGTTGATGGTCAAGAAATTAACGAAAGTGGTGTTTACAGTCAGATTATTCAGGAACCTAACACAAAATTATTGGGAATTCCAATAGCTTTACATTCTTTTAATCTAGCAAGTGAAAAAACAGATTCTGTCTATTACGCACAGTTATACAAAACACCACAAAAAAAGCAGCGACTTATAAATATATTCTCACAAAAACAAGTTGATGAAATTGTCAACTACAAATCAGGGTTTAACAGCTGGTTAAAAAATAATGGTGAAGCACCTGTGGTTATAAGAAATGACAGGGCTGAACGTTCAAAAGCTAGGATTGAAGAATATTATAAAAGTTTTGGCTGGCTAAATGCAAAGGCCAGTTATAAAGTTATAAGCGATACTGTTAAACCAAAACGTGCTTCAATAGTATATACTGTAGATCGTCAAAAACCTTATTTTGTTGATTCAATAAAAGTGATGATTGATTCACCTGTGGTTGACTCCATTTTTAAGCTCTCTCAAAGACGCAGTTTGGTAAAGTCTGGAGAGCAATACTCCAGAAATAATTTTGCAAATGAAAGAGACCGTGTAACTATATTGATGCGTAACTCTGGTCTCTATAACTTCAACCAGGAATACATTTCTTTTATTGCAGATACAGTAAATACAGGTCACAAAGCAAATATTGAATATTTAATTGGAGACAGAAACATTCAAATGGGAGACACCACCATTCAACAACCTTTTAAGATACACACAATCGGAAAAACCAAAGTGGTAACCGACTATTCATATGAAAACCGAAATAAAAAATATTCTGATTCGATTGACTTTAATGGCATCACTCTTTATGGTTATGATAAAATAAAATACAGACCAAAAACAATCACTGACGCTATCTTTATAAACCCCGGAACCATTTTTAAAGACACAGACAGAACCCTTACTTATACCCACTTGAGTGAGCTCAGGGTTTTTAGATATCCAAATATAAACTATGAATTAAATCCTGCTGATACTTCTCAAACAGAACTTATAACAACCATATTACTTTCCCCAAGAAAAAAATATGGAATTAGCTTTGATGTGGATGCTTCAACCTCAAATATCCAAGAATTTGGTGTGGGATTTAGCACTTCTTTTTTAACTAGAAACGTGTTTAAAGGTGCTGAAATACTTGAAATTTCAGGTCGTGGTAGTCTTGGTTCTTCAAAAGATGTTGCAGACCGTGACAGCCGTTTTTTCAATATTTCAGAGATTGGTGGCGACATCAAACTTGGTATTCCCAGAATTCTTTTTCCCCTCAATACAGAAAAGATCATTCCAAAATATATGTCCCCTTATACCAATATAAGCATTGGGGCAAGCAGTCAAAAAAACATTGGGCTTGACAAACAAACAACAAGTCTTATCTGGAATTACAAATGGAATCCAACCAGAATGCACACTTACAGGCTCGATTTAATGAACATTCAGTATGTAAGGAATCTCAATACTGAAAACTATTTCAATGTTTATGAAAATTCTTATGACAGACTAAATGACATTGCACTAGGCACAAATGCTAGTGATTCTTACTTCAATTTAGACGAAAACAACAATCGCATAGATTTAATTATTCCTGAAGGAACATCAAATTTCCTGGACGATTTTAATCAAAACCTCCTTGATGGCCTTGATGCAGATGATGTTCAAAATTTAAGAAATATCAATCAGCAAAAAGATCGACTCACCGAAAACAATTTGATTTTTGCATCAAATATTACCTGGATTAGAGACTCACGAAAAAGTGTTTTTGACAATCAGTTTTCAAGAATAAGATTAAAGCTTGAATTTGCCGGAAATTTACTCTCCGCAGTTTCTTCACTTGCCGGAATTGAAAAAAATAGCAATGACAATTATGAAGTTTTTGGTGTCAACTTTTCTCAGTATATAAAACTAGATTCTGAGTATGTGCGCTATTGGGAAGTCAATAAACAAACACATATTGCGCTAAGATTATTTGGTGGATTTGCTATGCCTTATGGAAATTCAAACAGCATTCCCTTCACAAGAAGTTACTTTGCAGGAGGTCCAAATGACAATAGAGGCTGGTTACCTTTCAGGCTGGGACCAGGCGCAAGTGACAGAGGAGATGAGTTTAATGAAGCAAACTTAAAACTTGCTGCCAATATTGAATATCGATTTACAATACTTGGCTCTTTCAAGGGGGCTCTTTTTGTAGATACGGGAAACATTTGGAATGCACTTGACAATGTGACCGATGAAAAATCAACATTTGAAAGTCTTTCAGACCTTAATGACGTCGCGATTGGTTCTGGATTTGGATTAAGATATGATTTTGGTTTTTTTGTTTTAAGGGGTGATTTGGGCTTTAAAACCTACAACCCTGCCAGATCTGAAGGTAACCGCTGGTTTAAAGAATACAATTTTAGTAATACAACATTAAACATTGGTATCAACTATCCCTTTTAAGGGTATATTTTTTTTATCTTTGTTAATTGAATCAAGAGAAATTAACATGGCAAATCAACATATCAAAGCTGGAGTAGCAACAGGTGCTACTGTTCAAGAAATACATAAACTAGCTAAGGCGAAAGGCTTTGCTCTTCCTGCGGTAAATGTAGTAGGATCAAATACAATCAACTCAGTTTTAGAAACAGCTTCCGCTTTAAACTCACCGGTGATTATTCAATTTTCAAACGGCGGAGCACATTTCAATGCCGGAAAAGGTCTCCCTAACACAAACCAAGAAGCTGCCATTGCCGGTGGAATAGCCGGTGCAAAACACATTCACGAGCTTGCAAAAGTATATGGTGCAGTAGTAATACTTCACACAGACCATTGTGCGAAAAAATTATTACCGTGGATTGACGGGCTTCTTGATGCCGGTGAAGAACATTTCAAAGTCTATGGAAAGCCCCTTTACAGCTCACACATGCTAGACCTTTCTGAGGAGTCTATTGAAGAGAATATTGAAATTTCAAAACGGTATTTAGAGCGTATGTCAAAAATGGACATGACTCTTGAAATAGAATTAGGAATAACTGGTGGTGAAGAAGATGGTGTGGATAATACAAATGTCGATTCTTCAAAACTTTATACTCAGCCTGAAGAAGTAGCCTATGCCTATGAAGAACTAAAAAAAGTAAGTAATCGCTTTACGATTGCTGCAGCTTTTGGAAATGTACATGGTGTTTACAAACCGGGAAATGTTAAATTAACCCCCATTATTCTGAAAAATTCTCAGGAATATGTCCAGAAAAAGTTTGGCACAGAACACAATCCCATTGACTTTGTTTTTCATGGTGGTAGTGGCTCATCTGTTCAGGAAATTAGAGAAGCCATTAGTTATGGTGTTGTAAAAATGAATATTGATACCGATTTACAATTTGCTTTCACAGAGGGAATTAGAGATTATATGGTTCAAAACATAGATTTTCTAAAAACTCAAATTGGCAACCCTGAAGGTGATGCATTACCAAATAAAAAATATTATGATCCCAGAAAATGGCTTCGCGAAGGCGAATTGACTTTCAAAACTCGTCTCGAGCAAGCCTTTAGAGACCTAAACAATATTAATACACTCTAATGATTGTTAATTGGTATTTTTAATTTTTAAAATCTCAAATCGTTAATCTTAAATCATAAATCCCATGGCCTGGTTTAAAAGAACAAAAAAAGGAATTCAAACAGCAACCGAAGACAAAAAAGACGTCCCCAAAGGTTTGTGGTATAAATCCCCCACGGGTAAAATTGTAGACGCTGAAGAACTGGCACTCAATTTTTATGTTAGCCCTGAAGATGGCTATCACGTGCGCATTGGAAGTAAGGAATATTTTGAAATACTATTTGATGATAATAAATTCAAAGAACTGGATAAGAATTTAAGTTCAAAAGACCCGCTAAGTTTTGTAGACACTAAAAAGTATATAGACAGGTTAAAAGACGCACAAGACAAAACGGGATTAAAAGACGCTGTAAGGACAGCAGTTGGAAAGTCAATGGGGGAAAACCTTGTGATTGCTTGTATGGACTTTGCATTTATTGGTGGCTCTATGGGAGCTGTAGTTGGTGAAAAAATAACCCGCGCTGCAGATTACGCATTAAAAAAGAAAACACCCCTACTTATTATTTCAAAAAGTGGTGGTGCCAGAATGATGGAAGCTGCTTTCTCTCTAATGCAGTTAGCAAAAACATCTGCCAAACTAGCGCAGCTTTCTGATGCCGGAATACCATATATTTCTTTATGTACAGACCCCACAACTGGTGGCACAACAGCTTCATTTGCAATGCTGGGAGACATAAACATTTCTGAACCCGGAGCTTTAATTGGATTTGCCGGACCCAGAGTTGTTAGAGACACCACTGGAAAAGAATTGCCTGAAGGTTTTCAAACCGCAGAATTCCTTCTCGAACATGGATTCCTAGATTTTATCTCTCATAGAAAAGATTTAAAAAAGAACATCAATAAATATATTGACTTAATTTTAAACAAACCCATAAGAGAAACTGCTTAAAAATTAAAATTCTTTGCAAATCTGAGGCTCGTTTGGGTTGATTTAAAACTAGTCTTACTTTTCGAGCACCACTTCAATATCCATAAGGTCAGGATTTTTCAGGTAGTCTAAATATTCAACCTGGTAAAAAAGTGTTTTTCTATCACCGCTAAAGGTGGCTTCCTCTTGATTGGTAGATTTAATTTTTTTCGGAAAGGTATAATTCAATTTATATAAAGTACCCCCCAGCATCATTTCCATTCCCTTCAAACTATCCATTTCAGTTTTGTGTAATTCAACATCAGCTATATAAGCATCCCTTTTAAAAACATTGTTTTCAAAAGAATATCTCACTTTTACACTCTCCTGCGACGGAGATTGTTCAGTTTCTGAGGTGGAATTGATACCTGTATTGTTAATTTGATTGAATGCATCAAATAAATTGTCTGCCTCGTTTATTGATTTGAAATTTATAAAAATATCATAAACCATTTTTTCCGCTTCGGTATCCATTGAAACGTGAACTCCATATGATTCTAATTTTTTTAGTCGCTCTTGCTGTTCTATTGGCAAAGTAGCAATACTATCTTTTTTGTCAGCAAATATGTCTCTGAAGTAAAAGGTAGTGTCAATTTTATCATTCATTTTTTCATTTTCTTCCTCGTTCCCCATTGAGGACATCATTGCAATCATAGCAGAGGCATCCATTTGAACTTTCATTTCGCCACTTCCGTCTGCATTTAAAACTAAGGTTTCTGTAAATTCGCAGGAAGAAAAAAGAAACAAGAAAAAAGACATTGAAATAAGAAATAAAATTCTCATAATATTAATTTTTAGGATTGTTTAAAATAATTAAAGCCGCAATGACCCCGGGAATCCAACCCAGAACCGTTAAAATAAATACAATAACTATAGAGCCACACCCTTTATCAATCACTGAAAGGGGTGGAAATATAATTGCAAGTATAACTCTCCAAATGCTCATAAATAAGATAAAAGATTTTTTAGCTTTTTCAGCTAATTCAAAAATAGAATTTATATCTGATTATTAGAACACATAGTTCATCAATTTTTACAAATATTTTTAACAAAAACGTATCTTTGCGCCTTCAAAACTTTGTAAAATATGCAACTTTCAGAACAGGAATTAGTGCGAAGAGAAAAGCTAACACAATTGCGGGCTATGAATATCAACCCTTACCCTGCGGCTTTGTTTCCAGTTGACCATACCTCAAATAAAATAAAGAATCAGTTTGAGGAAGGAAAAAAGGTGGTAATAGCAGGAAGACTTATGTCAAGACGCATTCAAGGAAAAGCTTCTTTTGCAGAATTACAAGATGCTGAAGGACGCATACAGGTTTATTTTAATCGAGATGAAATCTGTTCCGGAGAGGATAAATCGCTTTATAACGAAGTATATAAAAAACTACTAGACATAGGTGATTTTATTGGTATTGAAGGAGTTTTATTCACTACGCAAGTAGGCGAAAAAACAGTTATGGTTAAAAATTTTCAGCTACTCAGCAAATCATTAAAACCACTACCCTTACCAAAAACAGATAGTGATGGGAATACCTATGACGAATTCAATGACCCCGAAATGCGCTATCGTCAACGCTATGCAGACCTTGTTGTAAATCCACATGTGAAGGAAGTGTTTATCAAACGCACCAAATTATTTAATGCAATGCGCTCCTTCTTTAATGAACGAAACTATTTTGAAGTTGAAACACCCATACTTCAACCCATCCCCGGTGGTGCAGCTGCAAAACCATTCATCACTCATCATAATGCGCTGGACATTCCCTTGTATTTAAGAATCGCTAATGAATTGTATTTAAAACGATTGATTGTAGGTGGTTTTGACGGTGTCTATGAATTTTCCAAAAACTTCAGAAATGAAGGAATGGACCGCACACACAATCCTGAGTTTACAGCCATGGAAATATATGTGGCATACAAGGATTATAACTGGATGATGGAATTTACCGAGCAGCTTTTAGAACATTGTGCAATAGCAGTTAACGGCACATCAAAAGTAACTTTCAAAGAACATCATATCGACTTTAAAGCTCCGTATCCTCGAGTCACAATGATTGATGCCATCAAACAATTTACAGGTTTAGATGTTTCAGGAAAAAATGAAGATGAACTGCGCAAAGCTGCAAAAGAAATGGGCGTTGAAGTAAATGATACAATGGGTAAAGGAAAATTGATTGATGAAATTTTTGGTGAAAAATGTGAAGGTAATTTTATCCAACCCACTTTTATTATTGATTACCCTAAAGAAATGAGTCCGCTTTGTAAAGAACACCGTGATAATCCAGAGCTTACAGAACGCTTTGAACTCATGGTGTGTGGAAAAGAAATTGCTAATGCCTATACCGAACTTAATGATCCTATTGACCAATTAAAGCGTTTTGAAGATCAAGTGCGCTTAAGTGAGAAAGGTGACGACGAGGCCATGTTCATTGACCGTGACTTTGTGAGAGCACTGGAATATGGTATGCCACCCACTTCCGGTTTAGGGATTGGAATGGATCGATTAATTATGTTTTTAACAAACAATCCATCCATACAAGAAGTATTGTTTTTCCCACAAATGAAACCAGAGCGAAAAGTGGATCTTTCTGAAGATGAAAAACTAGTATTAAATATTTTAAAGCCATTTAAAACAATGCCTTTGGAAGTTTTAAAAACTCAAACTGAACTTTCCAACAAAAAATGGGACAAAGCCATTAAAGGACTCACTTCAAAGAAAGTAGCTAAAGTTGAAAAAACAGAAGACGGTCTTTTTGTAGAGATTAAATAAAAGACACCTTTCAAACCTGACAAGTTTTAAACCAATTTTAACAAACACTCTGTTCCAAGAACCTAACTTCAATTTCTAGTTTTCATAAAGAATCCTATTAAACCAAAGTGGATTTTTTGTGTCTTAATAATGTATTTAACAAAATTCCTATCCAAACTAATTTGTGAATAGGATTAAAAAACAAAAATTATGAAAACAATATGCACCATTATTCTGGCATTAATAACCACAATTGGATTTAGTCAGGAAAAAGAACAGAGAAAAGAAATGCGTCAAAAAATGATGCAGGAAAGGCAAGACCTTAGCCCAGAACAAAAAGCAGAGTTATCTACCAAAAGGCTAACACTTCAGCTAGATTTAACAGAAGTACAACACAAAGAAATTTATGAAATGTACTTGACAAATGCAAAGCAAGTAGCAGAAAAAAGAAAATTAAACAATAATACTAATCAAAAAGAACTGTATGATAGAGCATCTGAAAGACTCAATAGGAGAAAAGCCATACAGGATAAAATGAAATCAATCTTATCAGAAAGTCAATACAATACATGGAAGGAAAATTCTAAATTAGTGATGCGAAATAAAGCTAAAAAAAATCACAACAAAAAGCAATAAATTTTAAAGTTCTTTGAAAATTAATATTGAATGATTTATCATAATTAACAATTTTTGAACTTACTTTTGTTTTGTAATATAAATATAACTACTTTAGTAAATCATAATTTAAAAACACATCAAAAATGAAAAAATTTTTTTTAATCGCAGTACTCTTTGTAACAGCAATAGGTATTAGCCAAGAAAGACAGAAAGATCAAGATATGCATCAAAATTTGAAGCAGGAAAAGCAAGACATTTCTGCTGAACAAAGAGCAAAAACTACAGTAATAAGACTTACTGAAGTTCTAAATTTAAATGAAGCTCAACAAAAACAAGTATTCGAAGTTCACCTTAATATGGCTGAAAAAAGATCAAATGGAACTATAGCAAGAAATGACAAAACTAAAATGGAGGAAATGAAAAATGACTATAGAAACAAGATGAAAGCAATATTAAACAAAGAGCAGTTTGATATATGGAGTAGTAGTGGATTAAGAAAATAAGGGAATTTAAAAATAAATAATTTTCTGTTAATTACCTAAACCAAAAAAATATATTTTAATCATTAACTTGGTTTGGCTTAATTATTGCCTTGGTAATCTAAATTTAAAATGAAAACAATGAAAAAATTAATAACCCTAGTCTTAATAGCCTTTGCCTTTATATTTTCCGTACAAGATGTAAATGCACAACAACGACCTGAGGAGGTTGCAAAACTAAAAGTAGCAGAGCTAAGCCAAACTCTTGATTTAACTGGTGATCAACAGCGTTCTCTTTGGAGAGTTATGGTTAAGAAGGAATCTGCATTAGCAAAAGAGGGAGCATCAACTAAAGAAATTGAAGCGACTTTTGATAAAGAAATTAAAGAAATTCTCACACCAGAACAATATCAAAAGTATTTGACAACCATAGAAAAATAATCGACACTAAAAACAAATCAAAGCCGGATTTTTCCGGCTTTTTTTATTTTAAGTTTTTAGCAACCCTATCACAGGCAGAAATGGTATCATCTAAATCTCCGTAAGAAAGCGCATCACATAAAAACCAGGTTTCAAAGGCACTTGGCGCAATATAAATTCCTTCACCTAGCATTCCGTGAAAAAACTGTTTGAATATCTCATTATTCCCTTTTGCAGCAGTATCAAAATCAACCACTTCATCTTCACAAAAATGCACAGAAATCATAGAACCCAGTCTGTTTATGGTATGAGTAATACCTTTTTCTGTTAAAACCTTGTTCAACCCTCTGTGTAGATATGCTGTTTTTTCATTAATAGAATCAAAAATTTGCGGGTTGTTATTTAATTCAGAGAGCATTGCAAGACCTGCTGCCATTGCCAGCGGGTTACCACTAAGAGTTCCTGCTTGATAAACAGGACCTTCCGGAGCAAGTTGTTTCATTATTTCATTTCGTGCCGCAAATGCTCCAACCGGAAGACCACCACCAATTACTTTGCCAAAACATACAATATCAGCTTTGATATTTAAGAGCTCTTGAACACCCCCTTTTGCAAGTCTGAAGCCGGTCATTACTTCATCAAAAACCAAAAGTGCATTATATTCATCACACAAATCTCTCAGACCTTCCAAAAAACCTGCTTTAGGTGGAATACATCCCATATTTCCGGGAACGGGTTCTATTATAATACAAGCAATTTCGTTCTTATTTGCTTGAAAAAGTTTTTCAACGCTTTCAAGGTCATTGAAGGTAGCCATCAAAGTGTCCTTAGCAGTACCTTGAGTCACGCCGGGACTGTTTGGTGAACCAAATGTAACAGCTCCGCTTCCTGCTTGTATTAAAAACGAGTCGCTATGACCGTGATAGCAGCCGGCAAACTTGATGATTTTATCTTTTCCGGTAAAACCGCGAGCGAGCCTTACTGCACTCATACAGGCTTCGGTGCCACTGTTTACAAAGCGAATTTTATCAATATTTGGCACCATAGAAACTGCCAATTGTGCAATTTCTGTTTCAATTTGTGTGGGCATTCCAAAAGAAGTTCCTTTTTCTGCTTTTTCTATGACTGCTTTAACTACTGGCTCATATGCATGACCCAAAATCATCGGCCCCCAAGAGTTGATGTAATCAATCAGGCGATTTCCATCAACATCATAAAGATAGGCTCCTTTGGCTTTTTCAACAAAAATAGGTGTACCTCCCACTGCTTTGAAAGCTCTTACTGGTGAGTTAACGCCTCCGGGTATTACTTTTTCGGCTTCAGCATATAAAGCACTACTGCGTGTATAAATCATTTGAATTTATTTTTTTGGATGTAAGTAAAGCACCTGACCCACACTAATATCATTAGATGAAAGTCCATTGTATTGCTTTAAAGTATCAACGGGAATATTAAATCGTCTTCCGATGGAGTATAGAGTATCACCGGCTCTTACAGTGTAGGTATTTACTTTAGTAGCGTCAGGATTAGCAATGTTTGCTTCAGAGCCTAGCACTTCTGAATCGAGTTTATATAACTCATAGCGCTCTATAATACTTATTAGCTTATCCGGATATTTAGGGTCTGTTGCATAACCTGCTTTTCTAAGGCCTTTGGCCCACCCTTTGTAATCGTCTTTTTTAAGTGTAAACAAATCGCTGTATCTGGACCTTGATGTAAGGAAAAGCGAGTGGTCTCTAAATGAATATTTTGGGTCGTTGTATTTTCTAAAACATTCCTGTAATTCATCATCATCATGTCTTACACTCTCACCTGTCCAGCCAGAGTGGCACTTTATTCCGAAATGATTGTTTGACCTCATTGACAAATCACCTCTTCCGGCACCAGATTCTAATATTCCTTGTGCTATTTTTATGCTCGCAGGAATTCCATAAAGTAACATTTCTTCTTGTGCAATTTTTTTATAATTGTCAATATATATAGAAACAACTTCAGCATAAGAAGCATTTGGGGCGGGGGTGACTACTTCAGTGGGAGGTAGTTTATCTTCTTTGTCAACAACAACCACAGGCGTTTCTTTTGCAGGTGGTTTGATAATTTCACGCTTTTGCGGAATTTTTTTAGCAACTCGCTTTTTAGAACCACAACTGCTAATTAAAAACACAGAAAATAAGATTAAAAAAATACTAGTGAGGCGCATATTAAATTTTTATAAGGGGTAAATTTCTTTTTTTCAATTGTAAATTCATACCCTGAATCCCTTGAAGACCTCCGGTATGAATGGCTAAAATACGAGAATTTTTTGGAAAAAAGTCTGTCTTAACCAGCTCAAAAATACCATACATCATCTTTCCGGTGTATATTGGATCAAGTGGTATATTTGTTTTATTTTTAAACTCATTTATAAAATTTACCAACTCTTCGTTGATTTTAGCATACCCATCAAAACAATAAGCATCTGTGATTTCCCAATTTGTTTTTGAAGTCCATTTTTTTACTTCATTTTCTAGAAAATCTCCTTTTAAAGCAGAAAATCCCAGTATTTTTTGATGCGGTTTACTACTGTTTACAATCCCGGCCATGGTGCCCCCGGTTCCAACTGGTAAACAGATATAATCAAAATCTGTATCTTCTTCTGTTAAAATTTCTTCACAACCTTTGATAGCCAAAAGGTTTGTTCCGCCTTCAGGAAGCAGATAAAAATCTCCAAATTTTTCTGTTAAGATGTTTTGAAATTCATTGGTATGTTTATGTTTATATTGATCTCGGTTTACAAAATGAAAGGTCATTCCATTTGCTTTCGCGAAAGCGAGGGTAGGGTTTTCATCACTCTTATCAATTAGTTCCTCTCCTCTTATGATACCTATTGTATTAATCCCAAACTCCTGACCTGCAGCAGCCGTGGCTGCTATATGATTTGAATAAGCACCGCCAAAAGTGAGTAAAGTGTTTTTCTGTTTATTTTTTGCTTCAATTAAGTTGTATTTAAGTTTTCTGAATTTATTACCTGAAACAAAAGTGTGAATTTGATCTTCTCTTTTTAAGGTTATTTCAGGAACAAATTTCGTGTTGAAATAATCTTTAAAATAGATATTTAAAAGTTGGTTTTGTATGCTTATCATATTGAATCATACTGTTTTATAATATTTTTCCTACATTTTATTACATTTTATCGAAAATATAATCTTTTTATCGTCTTTTATTTGTTTTTTAGAATTGATTCACATTACATTTACCGTCCCTAAATCAAATTAAATGAACAAACTTACTCAAATTGTAGGCTTTTTTATACCCATTGCCCTGTTATTTGTAAATATATCATTTTCGCAAGTGGGTATAGGTACTACCAATTTTTCGAGTGGTGCTTTATTGGATATTGAAAGTGACTCTAAAGGAATTTTAGCTCCAAGAGTTACTTTACTAAGCACACTTGACAATTCAACCATCACACCCTCTGCTACTACCGGATTATTAATATTTAATACTGCAAATTCAGGTGTCGGTAGTGTAGCTGTCACTCCAGGTTACTATTACTGGGATGGAAGTCAATGGGTAAGAATACAATCAAATGATCGAATATGGAGCATTGCAGGTAACAACAATGCAAATTCAGGGACTGATTTCATTGGTACTACAAACAATAGAAGGGTCGATTTTAGAACAAATAATACAAACCGATTGAGAATTCCCCGAAATACACAAAGTTTGAGGGCAATCGCAAGAGGAACCAATAGTATTCCTTTTTATTCCTTTCAGGAAAATACAAATATGGGCTTGTGGTCGCCAACCGTGGATCATCTAGCGTTGAGTGCTGATAACAAAGAATTTATTAGATTTACAGAAGATTCTCAAAATGCTGTACTTATAAATAACCTTGGTGAAAATATCAATACTCGAATTGAATCTCAAAACAATGAAAACATGCTTTTTATTGATGGCATTGATAACAGAATAGGCATAAAAACCAATACCCCTGGAACGATACTTCACATTGCAGGTGATAATAATACAGCAAGAATAGACGAGTTAAACTTTACTAACAATACACATTACACTAGTTCAGACCCTATGCCTGTGTATGTTAATACTGACGGAGATCTTATATTAAGACCTTCACTTGTGCAAAACTTTATGGCTTTAAATACAATCAATTTTATTCCTACAACAGGGGCGTCTGGAGGAGTTATTATTGGTAGAGATGATGGTGAAGCAGCAACAACAAATATCGGCGCTCTTCAAAGTATTACGTTAACACAAGAATCTGTTGTTCATTTGAATTATCAGTTTAGTGTTAGAGTTTCAACAAACACTCCTTCTGGAAATCCATTTCCTAATGATCATGGCGTAATTACAGATGGCTCTCCAAGACAATACAGTTCTTGGGTTCAGGTGAATGGAGCAGCCACAAAAGTTGCTTTTGATTCAGATTATTATTCAAACCTATCAGGCTCAGGAGGAGGTGCCTATGCCGCCGGATATTTTTATCTAGCCGGAAAAGGTTCAATAGTCCTTCCGGCAGGTATTCATACATTTCAACTTGTCGCCCATACATATGCAGGCACCGGTAAAAGCTACCGATTTGTGTTTGCTGATACCCCTCATGAACGATTTCAAATTATAATTCAACGTTAATCCCAAACTTATGAACAACAAATACATTATTCCCTATGTAATGTGTTTTTTATTTGCAATTCAAATAACCTACACACAAGACCTCAAAGAAGCAACAACAAAAATTGATGCTTATCACAATTCATTAACTAGTAAACTTAAAACTCAAGATAGTAAAAATCTTAAAGAGGAAGATGTCGCAAACTGGGTTATAACCAGTGAGCATGTCAGTAGTACCAGTGGTGTACACCATATCTATTACAGACAAACAGTCAACGATATTGAAATTTATGGTGCGGAAGCCAGTATTCATATTGCTTCAAATGGAGAGGTTGTAAGTAAAAACAATAGTTTTATTGGTGATGTTTCAAACAAAGTAAAAGGAGGAAAATCACCTTCATTAACACCACTTCAAGCCGTTGCAGCAGCAGCTGGTCATTCAAATTATCGTATATCTGAGAATTTGAAAGTTCTTGATGTTGTAGATGTTAAAAAACAAGAATATATCATTAGTAAAGGAGGAATATCCAGTACAGATATTCCTGTAAAACTGATGTATCAACAAAACAAACAGGGAGATGTTGTGTTAGTTTGGAGTTTGGCAATCGATGATATTCAAGGCAGAAACTACTTTAACTACAAAGTGAATGCTCAAACAGGAGAAATTATAGATAAAATCGATTGGCAATCCCATTGTTCAATTGAACACGTTTGTGAATCACATCATACTGATTCTCACGGTGACCAAGAAAATCACGACCACAGTCTTGATCATCATGAAGCTACCAGTCAAACAGATTACCATACAGATGTTGTTACAATGGAAGAGTCCATTTTAGAATATGGAGCTTTGCTGGGCGGTAGTTACAGAGTATATGCTATGCCTGTTGAAAGCCCCAATCACGGAAACAGAACTCTTGTCACCGGTGTTGAAAACGTAACTGCTTCTCCTTTTGGGTGGCACGACACCAATGGTTCACCGGGGGTAGAACATACAAATACACGAGGAAATAACGTAAGAGCTTACGACGATATAAATGGTAGTAATTCTCCTGGCACCTATGCAGAAGGAGGAGTTTCCTTAAATTTTGATTTTCCTATAAATACTACCTGGTCTGCTGCAAACAGATCTCTGCCCGCAGCAATTACAAACTTATTTTACTGGAGCAACATTGTACACGATGTTGTTTATCAATATGGCTTTGATGAAACAAGTGGTAATTTTCAACAAAATAACTATGGAAATGGAGGCTCAGCAAATGATTGGGTAAGAGCTGAAGCTCAAGATGGAGGAGGAACCTGTAATGCAAATTTTGCAACCCCTACAGATGGTAATCCCCCCAGAATGCAAATGTATGTTTGTAACTCAAGAGATGGTGATTTAGACAATGGTGTAATCATCCATGAATATGGACACGGTATTTCTACACGATTGACAGGGGGACGATTTAATTCAGGATGTCTTAGTACTGCTAGTACACCAGAACAAATGGGTGAAGGTTGGAGTGATTACTATGCGTTGTTATTAACAATGAAGCCCGGAGATCAAGGCACCGATGCAAGAGGTATTGGTACATGGCTGGTAGGTCAAGCCGGAAATGGTCCCGGAATCAGAGAGTTTCCATATAGCACCAATATGGCGGTAAACTCACATACGTATAACAGAACACAAACTGCAGTTGCACCTCATGGTGTAGGATCAGTTTGGGCTATGATGCTTTGGGAAATGACCTGGGGTCTCATCGATCAATATGGTTTTGACACAGATTTTTACAATGGTACCGGAGGAAATAATATTTCTATGATGCTTGTAACTGAAGGTCTTAAAATGCAACCCTGTTCTCCAGGATTTGTTGACGGAAGAGATGCCATCCTTGCTGCAGATATAGCCCTTTATGGAGGGGCTAACCAATGTATTATATGGGCAGCTTTCGCCAAAAGAGGATTAGGTTACAGTGCAAATCAGGGTAGCTCATCAACCAATTCAGATAATGTACAAGCATTTGACTTACCCCCCACTACATTCGCAGCTTCAGAATCATTTTGTGTAACAGAAGGAATTCAATCAGGTTTAACCGGTGGTACCCCCGGTGGCGGAGCTTATTCAGGCCCCGGTGTGACAGATGATGGAAATGGTTCTACCTATACTTTTGATCCCAATATTGCCGGAGTTGGAAATCACACGGTGACTTACACAAGCATTTGTGGAGGTACAGCAAATAGTATTATCAATGTAACAGAAGCACCTGATGCACCATCAGTATCAAGCGATACATTTTGTAGTGGTGACAGTGTTACGTTAACAGCCACACCCAATGACCCCGGAAACACCATTGAATGGTATGATGCCGCTACTGGTGGAACGCTTCTTTTTACAGGACCTTCATACACCTTTAACCCTGCCGGGACAACCAGTGTCTATGCTGAAGAAGTTTTAGACCCGGTTCCAACAGCTGCTACCATTACACATTCAAATTCACAGAGTATAAGTACAGGAAGTGTTTATTGTAATGCAGGAAATACAACTCACACCAATACTTCACATTGGAGAGTTTTTAATCTATCAAATGACTTTGGCATTACTGAAGATTTTAATGTAACCCAGGTCCAGTTTGGCGTACAATCTGTAAATAATAATTATACATTAACAGTTAGACTTCATACTCTCAATGGAACATTTAACACATCAAACCTTTCTTTATTAGGAAGTATTAATGTCCCTGTTTCACCGGCAAATAATGGAAATGTTGTTTCGGCACCTTTTTCCGCATCAGTACCAGCAGGAAGTATTTTAGTAATGGAAGTTTTTACTCCGGCAAATGGAACTACATTATTTTTTCCAGGCTCAAACGGGATTGGTCAATCTGGACCTTCTTATATTTCTGCAGCAGATTGTGGTATAACTCAACCAACAAATCTTGCAAGTGTTGGAACTGGATTTCCCAATGTTCACTACGTTATGAATGTCATTGGAGAATATAGCATTGCGAGTTTATGTACAGGTACTCGTGCTGAAGCAACAGCAACAGCAGACAATATACCTCCGGTTGCTTTAGCCCAGGATATGACTGTTTTCCTTGACATCAACGGTCAAGCAACAATCTCAGCCAATGATATCAATAACGGTTCATCAGACAATTGCGGTATTGCTTCTTTGGCTGTAAGCCCCAATGTGTTCAATTGTTCATCACTTGGAAATCAAATAGTCACGCTAACAGTTACAGATACTGAAGGTAACTTTAGTACTGCGCAAGCGAATGTCACTGTAATTGATAATCTGGCTCCAAACATTGGTTCAGCTTCAAACCAAACAATTAGTGGTGACAGTAATTGTCAGGCAACACTTGCTGATTATACGTCGCTTGTAATAGCAACAGATAACTGTGGTACGCCTCCA
>TARA_R110002072_G_scaffold151503_7_pt1 | contig 21315 bp, 12 predicted proteins | sample TARA_R110002072 | Tara Oceans TARA_R110002072 (sample SAMEA4397118) | marine metagenome | biome: Polar Biome; feature: [SRF] surface water layer (ENVO:00010504); material: water (ENVO:00002006), including particulate matter (ENVO:01000060) such as... | depth 5 m | reverse complement strand
CCAACCTGTTTCAGAAATGATGACTTTTTTGTTTTGTGCTATGGCTTTTGTCTTTTCATACATTTCCTGGAGGTATAAACCGGCATAATCAATGTGTGCACCTTCCCAGAATGGATAGCAATTAATCATTATGACATCACAAGCTTCAACAAGTGCCGGGCGGTTGAAAAATTCATAATATACATCAACATATCCCACAGGAATTCCTTTTGCTTTCCTTTTCACTTGGCTGATATAATTAATGAGTTTTTCTTCTTGCAACTCCTCCCTAAATAGCACCTCATTTCCAACCGCTGCCATATCTACTAGATTTTGTTCCATCAACTCTAAAAGAGATTGTATTTCTTTATTGTTTTTTTCATCATTTTTACCCAACCAGGCTCCCATGAGTATTTTGAAACCCATTTCTTTAGCAATGGCCGGTATGTTTTCGTGGCCGTTTGTACAAGAAAACACTCTTATCCAATCACTGTGTGGTTTCAAAACGGCGAGACGTTTTCTTATTTGCTTTTCTGTGATAGGGTCACCGGGATTTTGATTTTCCTCAAAAGGGCTAAAGCAGATACCGTGCATTCCTTTTTCAAAGGTTTCAGTAAAGTGTGATTGTAAAATCTCTGCATCGAGTGTTTCTGCATCGATGGGTGTGCTGTAATAGTTTGGGAAACGGTCTAAAATTTCTGCTTTTGTTAATTCTTTTAATTGGATTCCGGGAATTATTCTGGCAGATCCATACCCTGAAGGTTTTGGTTTTTTTCTGAGGGCTAATTGAGCTTGAATTTCATTGGCTTTTTGTTCGGTTAGATCATAATTGCGCATCACATACATGGCAATTAATGTTCCTAAAATGGGAATTCCTGAATAAAAAAGGCGCAATCCTGTCACAGCTCCTTCTGTTTGCGATTCTGCTCCCGGGACAAAGCCCACCGCAGAGATTATGATTCCGCTCAGTAAGCCTGCGATGGCAAATCCAAATTTTACCATCCACCAATAGATTGCTCCAAAAATTCCTTCCCTTCTTTTTCCGGTATTTAATTCGTCTAAGTCACAAACATCTGCTGTCATTGACATCATTAATGTAAATAGACTTCCTATTCCAAAAGAGAAGAAGGGTAAAGCAAAAATGAACATATAGGGTTTGCCGGGAATGAATAAAAACCACAACAGTATGTAGCCAATTATTGATATTCCTTGCGACCAAAGAAAGGCATTTTTTTTGCCCATTACCCTTGACATTTTGGCAACAATAGGAATGACTAAAAATGTTGTGACTATTGCACCCAAACTACCAAAGAGCGTTGGCCATATTCCTGCGGCTTCGGCATTACCATTAAACAAATGATAAACAACAATAAAAAATGAAAATGCAGCTATGGTGTTAAAAGCGTTGAAAATGAGGAATGTAGATATACAGAGTTTTCTGAAAGGTACAGAGGCAAAAGCTTCTTTAAATCCAATAAGGATTTGTTTTAAACTGCTTCCAACAGTTCTGAACGTGATGGGGGTAAGGGAGCTATCGTTTTTTGTTGATTTGCTTTTAATAAAAATAGCAGGCATCACTGCTAACACTGTACAAGCTATACCAACCCAAACTGCTAATGTGCGTGTTGCGGTATCTGCGTTTGGAAACCATTCCGGGTCATACATAACTACCCAAAACCAAGGCGCAATAACCCAGGCCCATTGTCCTATCCATTGGGCAACGGCCATAATATTTGTGCGTTCATGAAAATTATCACTCATTTCATAACCCATTGCCACATAGGGCACACTGAAGATGGTCAAGCCTAAATAAAACACAAACGACCAAAGCAAGAAGTAATAAAAATTGTAATCTACACCATTTTCGCGATACAGCTGCCACATGATGATAAAGGAGATTCCCATAATAATGGCTCCTATGAAAACATATTGTCGCCTGCGTCCCCAGACTGAGCGCGTATTGTCTGAGATAAATCCCATAATGGGGTCTGTGATGGAGTCAAATACTCTAGGCAGAAAAAACAAGATACCCCACATCCACCCCGGAAAGCCGAGGTCTTGTACAAGCACTACCATAAAAATTCCCAACGCTGCCGGAAACATTTGATTGGCTAACATTCCCAAACCAAAGGCCACTTTTTGACCAAATGCTACTTTACCGTGAGTGGTTGCTTGTTTTTCCATTTAATTTTAGTTTGGATTGAGTACAATTGTTTGAAGCGCTTGACCGTCGATGGTTATTGTTTTTGTAAAATTATCGAGCTGCAAATTGAAATTCTTAACTTCATTTTCCTGATTTAAAAGTATGACCACGATACTTCCATCGGGGTTTTGGGCAGCTGTAACTTGGAGTGAAGTATCGGCGCTTTTCCATCCAATACGTTTGGCGCCGGGCCTTATAAATTTACTGAAATGGGCCATGGTGTAATACAAAGGGGTGAAATAGACTTCGTCGTTTTCAGGGTCAACGATCACGGGGGCAATACACCAGTTTTCGAACCAGTTGGGCCCTCCTTGTTTATCAAGCACCATATTCCAGTCAATCCAGCCGTTTACCCAATTGTTCAAACACCCAATCATATCATTTGCATATCGATAGACCGGAACATATTTTGGATGGAGGTGTTTGTTTTCTTCAGAAGCCCACGTCCAGCCCCAATCTGTGGCTTCTTTTTTCCAGTACCAGGCGTCGTCCTGCCATACAGGTACCTGAGCGTCAATACATGCTTCGGTTTGAATCAAATAATCATTGGGTGCTTTTTGATGTGCATATTGCAATGCCTCCGGGAAGACTTCAAAAGTGCTTGCATACCAGTGAATGGCTGTGCCGTCAAAGTATTTTGCTGAAGCTTCATCGGCATACATCACATCCACCCATTCTTTGAGGTGGTCCCGATTTTGATCATAACCCAAAATCTTTACACTTTCAAGACCTTCAGACTCCATTTTGGGGCCCAAATGATTTTTGACAAAGTGAGTCATTTCTTCTGCTGAGTAGTGCATACTTTCCCAATTGTTTGAGTTCCCCAAAGGCTCATTTTCCACTGTAATGCCCCAAATATCGATGCCTTCTTTTTGAAAGGCATGAATGTATTTAGCAAAATACAGCGCCCAGGTATCATAATATTCCGGCAGGAGCTTTCCACCCACCCAGTCGTTGTTATCCTTCATATAAGGCGGTGCAGTCCAGGGAGAGGAAATAATTTTAAAGCCTTGGGGTGAAATGGCTTTAGCATCCAGAATCATAGGAATGATATCATCTCTGTCTGGTTCAATAGAGAATTTTTCCAATTCAAAATCAGTAGGGTCATCAGAATAAGCATATTGGCTCAAAGAAAAATCACAGGAGTTGATGTGTGTGCGCGTTAAGGAATAGTTTGCTCCCTTTTCACTAAAATAGGCTTCCAGGATTTTTGTTCTGTTTTCAGGGCTGATTTGGTTGAGAAGATGCCCAGATGCTTCAGTGAATGAGCCGCCAAAACCTAGAATTTCCTGAAATGTTTCCTCCGGGTGAATTGAAATTTTGTTTTCTGAATTTTGCCTAGGAAATTCTGTAATGGATGCTAAATGATTTCCCGCTGCGGAAGTTTCATAGACTTCTATTTTCATGGTATTTGATTGTTCGCAACTCACGATTGATACTATAATGACAGGAAACCAAAGCAACATGAGCAGTAACTTACTGTGTGAAAATGGTATGTCATTAATTTTTAAAATCATTTTATTTGTTTCTTTTTGTTTTCATAGGAGGGGCTAATGATGCTTCAATTATTTTACTTTCATCGCCGTTTTGGGTTTTTCTAATGGGGTTTCCGTCTCTTGTTAGACCCTCAAAAACACCTTGATCGACAAGATCCCAGAGGGCATATTTTGCTTGACCATCGACAGTAAATAAACCAAAATGATTTTCAGAACCTGCAGGGTTTGCTGCATCTTTCCATGGCTCATCAAAGGCCTCAAAATAAAAACAACTAATGCTGTCTTTTTGGGTCCATTCCCGCATGTGCTTATAATAAATTCCTTCTTTGTATTCATCACAGGCTTTAGAGCCGTCAGGGCCATAAAACCCATCTGAGGAGCTTGCCCAGCCGGTTTCACCTATATGAACCGGCTTGTTAACACCCAGCGATTTCATATATGCTATAACCGATTTGTATTGCTTTTGGGCATAGGCTTTAGCGCGTAACATAGCTGCGTTAATTTTTTCCATCTCACTGAGAGTCTCTTCATTTTTTGGCGTAAGCCAAAAATCCGGATTGTAGTGGGTGTCATGCATTGGGTAGGTATGCACCATGAGAAAATCGACTGCGTGAATGAGTTTATCTAAATCGGGGACGTGGTATTCTGAGTCACCGCCACCCCAGGACGCAAAGTTGTCTGAACTTGTAATCCACAAATCGCTTGTTAATTTTCCGTTCTTTTTGAGGTCTTGCAGGTAGTTGACCCATTTGAGAATTACTCCCGGTTGCACAAAGTAACTTTCTGCCCATTTGACCATTGCTTCGTTACCCACAGCGATCGCTTTAACGATATCAGGATATTGATTTGCAAGTTCGACGGTGCGATTGATTTCCCATTTGTTAGCTTCTTCGTCTTCTTCATTGTGGTTTGGGTTGTCTGTGAAGGCGTCTTTACAATTAATCCAGGCTCCCAGCACTACATACATTTCAAACTCCGGATCTTCCTGCTTGATTTGGTGTATGGCTTCCAGCACATTGGAGGCGTGGGGTTTATGCACTTTGTAAGTGCGTAAAAGGTGAACTCCCATTGCTGCGAGTATTTTCATATCCTCTTTTAGCTGCTCCACGGTGGGTTCAATATCGTGATTGGCATCACGATAACCGCCAAAAGAGATCGCTTTCAAATTTGGATTACCAAAAACTTGTGAGGGACTTAGTTGTTTGTTTTCATTCATTTGGGGAGTGACATTTTTACAAGAAACAGTTAGTAGCATTATTAAAATAATGCCCGAAAGTTTACAGAGTATGTGAATTAATGATCTCATTTTAAATATTTTGAGGTTAAAAACACGTCAATTTTTATGATTTCACCAGTTCTTTTGAATACTTTATTGCTGTTTTCTTCATCGAGTTGAAGTGATGATGAATTTTCAGTTTTTCCATCTGCAAATGTGAGAATAAGACTTTCAGATTCACTAAGCTTATAAACCACCGGTATTTGGCAGTATGTAAATGCCAGTGAGTTTGTTCCCAATTCAAATTCTTGCTTGTTTTGATGAACATCAACAAAAGAAAAGGAGGCAGGTTCTTTTAAAAACTCTTCTTCTTTACGCAGCAAACAAGGGTGAAAGTAGAGCTTCCCATTGTTTACAAAAACACCCAGTTCTCCAAAGCGGCTAAGAATATCTTCTTTTACTTGTCCGGTCATACCTGGCTGTTGTGCTCCTTTACCTGCCGGGGTGTGTGAGTAAGGATCAGTTGGGAAGGCTCCATATAGTTTTGGAGATTTATGCACCCCAATACCTTCATTGATTTCATAATAATGCTCCAGAAGTTTACCAATAACTTCTGCACTTTCGTTTTCACGAATGGCTTTCAAACAGCACTCCTGAACAGCGAGTTGCAGTTTTGAAACCATATGCCAATAGATAGAGCCTAAACCTTCATAACCATAAAAAGTACCTGATCTTCCGGTAAATTCTTTGTGGTTGAAAACCGATTCAAAAAGTTGCAGTAACTGTGGGGTTTCTTTTTCGATTAATTTGTCATACCTTGAACTTTTTAATGACTTAAGGGTTTGTTCTAAGACTTTGGCATTGTTGAAATTTCCGTTAAAATGATAGTTTCCTTTCAGATCTTTTTCAACAATCTGTGTGTTCCTGTCCTTAATCATTTTGGTTAAAAGTTCAGAGCGTTCAACTCTTTCTTTTGGGAGTGTGTTTTTTTCTAAAAAAGAAGGCAGTTCTTTGTTTGGGTATAAAATATAACTGTATTGGTCTGGTCTAAAGAGTTTACTGCTTTTAAGAGCATTGAGCACTTCAAGATTTTCTTTGGAAGATAGATATCCCGAACTTAAAACGGCTACTTGACCTTCAAGCATTTCGTTTAAATAAGAAACAGAAACTTCTTTATTTTCTGTAACTGTCATCAAATTGTAAGCGTGAAAGAGGTTATCTGAGCGTTTGTTTGCAATGATGGTGTGGTCAATAAATTTTAGTGTGACATCAATAAACTTTCTTAGGTTTGTAAGTTCCAGAGCACTTTTTCTCCCAGAGAACGCTTTATTGTATATCGTCGTTCTGTAAGAAGAAGCAGCCATACCTAAACCATCCAGGAATTTCTTTCTTTCTAAATCGTTTATTTTTCCATTAAGAATAGGTTCATGAGTTTTGAGGGTTTTGACAACTTTTTCAAAATAATCGTAGAGTTCTTGTGAAATTTCAATACGATTGTGGTTTGAGTCTGAAATAATTTTATTGAAAAAACTCAAAAAGCGTCTCAGATAATAGAGCGTTACCATCGACACACCGTTTCCAACCAGGGCATTATTTGCGTCGTTCCATTCAGGTCTTTGGGTGTTGAGCCAAATTCCTGCTTCAGGGATAAAATTTGACACTTTTGCAAGAACGGTTGCCAACATTTTTTCGATAAAATTGACTTTACAAATAAATTGGTTTTCGTCTCTAAGCAAAAAGCCGTCTGCTCCTAATTCTTGTTTTTTGATATTTAATTTTTCATCAAGTTCATAGTCAAACTCAATGGTGTCTTTTGGGTTTTTTAAGAGGTCTTTATATGGTTTAATTTTGTAAGGCACATTAGCATAGACAAACAATTCTTTGTCAAAAAAGCTTTGGAGAGATTTTGGTTTGTGATTTTCCTGAAGTTCCAAGAATTTTAGTAAATAGATGATTTGATGGTCACCCCAATAGCCAATGTAAGACCAGGGGTCGTTTTCTTCAATGACCTCCCAATCAAAACCATCTTTGGTGACTCGATATGGGTTGTAACCATCAAAAGTGGTTGCATTGAGAAATTTGTGAATCATGCTCTCGATAAACTCGGGATAGGAAATGGAGAGGGCTTCCCAGTTTTGGAAGATATCTCTCCAGTTGCCTTCATAATCTAATATTTTTGATCCATCGACTTCATTGCGTGTGTTGATAGAAAATTTATTCCATGGCCTACTTGGGTCGCCGTGTCTTCTGCTGAATTTGAGCGGCATATATTCCAGGCAAAGTCTTCTAAAGTTTTTATCATCACTCTCATAACCTATTTTTTTTAGTGTTGAAAGCGCAAATGTATCGGGCAGTTTCTGTATGATTTTTTCACTGGTTCTTGAAACTTTTTTATTAGCGCAGGAAAGGTAGTTCTCAAAATCCCACTTTTCTATTTGATAGTTGTTATCAAAAATTCCACCTCTCATGATATTGAAAAGTGTATTTGCAAGGTGTCTGGTATCTCTGGCTCTATCTGAAGTGAGTTGAATAGCATCTGAAGAGGCTAATAATTTTAAAAGTTTTTGAGTACCTAACTTGATATCTTCGAATATTTCCTTATGAAGTTGAGAGTTGTTTTTGATTTGATGAATAAGTGAAGCAATGGAGCTGTGGTTTTGATTTACATCGGCTACAAGCAACCATTCTGTTTGAGCATTTGCATTAAGTTTAATTTTTTTATGCACAAAATAGGCCCCTTTTTCAGCCTTAATATCGTATTCATGAATGAGGTTTTTCCCGTTTCTAAATTCATCCAGTTGTAAGCTTGAAAGTAAATGAGTGGGGTTATCTAATCCAAGAGACCAGGCTACATTTGCTTTTAAAGCCTCGCTGGGCTCTGCTTTGTCAACAATGATTGCGCTTAATGCGAAAATGCCTAAACCACTTTTTGGTTCCAATTCACTTCGTTTGTAAGCATCAACCAGATTGCTGCTTTGATTTTGCAGATCTGCGCTTACGCCATAAGGCATAATATTCTGGATTCCATCTAAAAGTGATATGTTAAGCGAATTGTCATTGTGATTTATAAGGGTTGATTTTTTTACAAATCCAAACCTGTCTGAAGAACTCCATTGGTATCTAAAAGTGAGTTCCAAATCGTGATTTATTTCTTCAAAAATAATTTTGTTTCCGTAACGATTTTTATAAAGATTTCGGGTGGTTTTGAAGATAGCCTTGGTTCGTTTAGAGAATGGTTCCCATAAGGAATTACTGCCATTGTGGTCAACAATAAAAAGTGATTTGCTTCCGGTTGTACCGGCAGATTCTGTAATTTTATCTTCAGTATAATAGGGAAACAAAGCGTTGTCGCTATTCTTTCTTCCGGCAGTAAGACCACCGTTGCTTGAAATAAACATCCAGTGATTTGAGTCACTCACAACACTCATAAAAAAAGGGCGCATGGTATCATTATTTTTAATTTTATAATAATACTCCTTATCAATTTCTACATAATCGAGTCCACTTTTTTTGTTTATGTTTGAAACGTTTGGTTCTTTCATTATTGATAATTGGTTGCTCATTCTTGACTTGTTAAACTAATTCTAAACCATCTAATTAATGACAAACTCTTAGAGTTGTTAAATAAAACAATAACTTGTCTATTAAAAAGGCCGGGATAATTTGTCTCCGACCTTTTATGGTTTTCAAATAAAAATTTTGTGTTTTAATTTTTGCAGACTTTGTCTTTGAATGCTTTATTCATAAACTCTAACATAATCTACAAGCATTGTTTGTGGAAATTGAGTTTCTGCGTTTGGCGGTCCCACATAAGAGCCACCCACAGCCACATTCATAATTATGAAAAAGGGTTGGTTGAATACCCATTCACCCGGCACATCTGCCGGAGTAATTTGGTTATACAAAGCGTCATCTACATAAAAGTTGATAAAGTCTGGACCCCATTCAATTCCAAAAACATGGAAACCTGTATCAAACCGGTCGTTTTCCAGAATAAAACTTTTTGTAACTGCTTCACCTCCTGAATATCCGGGCCCGTGCATGCTGCCATCAACCCTCACAGGTTCCTGACCTCTATATTCCATAATATCGATTTCGCCACATTGTGGCCAGCTAACTTCCTCAATATTGCTTCCTAACAGCCAAAATGCCGGCCAAATCCCTTGTCCCCAGGGCAATTGAATTCTAGCTTCAAAACGACCATATTGTTTTTCAAACAAGCCTTGCGTTTTAATTCTTGCAGAGGTGAAGTTGGCTCCTTCAAAAGATTCTTCTCGGGCAATGATGTGCAACATGCCGTCTTCAATTTTGATGTTTTCGGGTCGGTCTGTATAATATTGCAGTTCATTGTTTCCCCAGCCATTATCTCCTCTTCCTATATCAAAAGTCCATAAGGAACTGTTTATTTCGCCATCAGTATTAAACTCATCTGAAACAACGAGATTTTTGAAGTTATTCACCACCTCTTGTTTCTCGTCTGTAGAGCAACTTATAAAAATTGTTACGCCAAGAGCAACTAACAAGATGCTTTTAAATTTATTTTTCATAGTCAAAAATTTATTGTTTTATCTTTAATCAATTATTTGTATGTCGTCATAATAGTAAGTGCTACCGTCACCGGGTAAATCTGGCACAAACTCAAAAAACACAACAACTCTTACAAAATCTGCCGTTGTGTTAAAGCTGCTAAAGTCCCATTCTAGCTCTTCCCATTCATTAATCGTGGTTGTGTTTGCATCCAATTCAATACCAACTGAATTATCAGCGTTTTCCAAACGCACTCTTACAGGAATTCCGCTTTTTGGTGACCAAACTTTCATCCTAAACTTTTGGGAACTTGAAAAATCGATGGGTGCATCAAGATTGAGAAGTGTTCCTGCAAAAAACTGAGCTCCTTGTGTTTTTGTGGTTCTCAGAACCCTGGAGGTGGGATTGATACCACTTGGGTCAGGATTTTCAATAATAGCAGAATCTGCACCTTCAAACCCTATAATGTCATAAGTGAGTGTTGTTGATTCAAAACCAATAGGCAAGGCAACTTGTGTGGCTTGTGAGTCATCCACATTTGGGGAGGGCTCTACAACGTCTTTATAGTAATAGATATTATCAACAAAAATATTTGAAATTGTTGCATCTGAAACAAAAAAGATTAATCCCAACTGATCTCTTGAGGCTAAGCCGGCGAATTCACCAAGTGGAATGTCTAAACTTACCCACTCATTAGTTACCAAAACGGTATTATCAAAAACTACTGACCCTGAGGTTTCATTACCTCCAACGTCATTAATGAGTTGGATTCTAATAAAATCTCCCGGATCAATGCTCTCTTGAACGTTAATATCAACATGGAAGTGAGTCATTTGTGATGCGTCGACTGTAGGTACATTCATAAAGGTACCAATGCCAACAAAATTGAGTTCGGTATAGTTTATAATTTGGTCTCCACCTATCTCAATTGGAGGGGCTCCTCCCTGTGTGGTTTGCCCATCACCATTAAAAAATCCATTGTAGTAATCAACGGGGACATTTGTATAAGCATCACTAAATATGGAGATGACATTTTCAGGGTCTCTGGTGGGAATGGGAGCTAGTTCAAATTCGCCGAGTGATTCCAGTGTTAGAGAGCCCTGGGCATTCACACCACCTAAAGTAGCTGTAATTAGGGTTGTACCACCGCCAATAATAGTTATGTTTCCGTCTTCACTTACAGTAGCTACCCCCGGATTTGAAGAGTTAAATTCAAAATATGCAGGTGCAGCACTCACGGTTTGATTTTGACCGTTTTCAAGGTTGAATGTTTGAGTCAAACCACTAACAGAAGTTGCTGCTCCAATAAATGACTGTTGAAATAGATCTTCACCATTAAAAATTCGTGGTTGAGGTTGAGCGACTGTTCCAAGGTTTTCAAATTTTAATTCATCTACCCAGAAGGAGTAACCGTTTCCTTCCTCGGGTCCTTCAGCATACCAAAAAAGACCTTTCTCTTGAGATAACTTGGAGGGGTCTGGTATGGGGATGGTATATTTTTGCCAGTTTGTGGTTAATTGTAGGTTTTGAAGGGTCGTTAAATATTTATTTTCTCCAAAATCCTGACCAAACCCAATTTCATTAATGGTACCTGCTGTTGTGGCTTTTGCCCAAAAAGTAAGTGCATCATAACCCGTTAAATCCCTTCCGGAAAAATCTGGAAATATAGCTCCTGCAAAGGCTCCAAGTGGGTCACCCACATTTGGGACATCAAAGCGCATTGAAGCACTTCCTTCAAATTTTTCATTTGTATCAACAGAAAAGGCGTCAAGTCTTGACCCGGCAAATGGCAGGTATTCCAGACCGGCACTAAAACCGTCTATAAATACATTCGGGTTATTTGAGAATCGCGCTTCAACAGCTTCATCTGTGAGGTCTCTTTCACAGCTAAGCGCTAAAAAAGCCAGAAGTCCTAGTGTTAGTGTGATTTTGAAATTATTCTTTATTCTATTTTTCATCTGTTTGAACTATTTTTTTTAGACCTAAACTTTCCAATAAGATGGAAGTAGTTCTAAAAGTTTATTATTTTCCTATGTTTATATGTAGATATGTTCTAATTTCCCATTCTTGCCCTTTGTCAAAACCAACCGAACTAAGGGGTGGCACACCAAATTCTGGTCCTTGATTGGGTAAATAGCGTGGAGAGAATTCATCAAGAGATCTCCAAGTTCCTCTTATTCCAACGCGGGTATTTGGTAATATAAACCAATTAGGTTTTCCTAAACTTGTTGAGATATCAAGCATTAGTTGAAGAGGGTATGTTAAGTTAAAGTCCCTGTGGTAATCAAAGGGTCCCCAATCGTTGATTTTTACAGCATTAACAATCTTTATGTTTTTGTAAATAAATCTAATATCTGAACCAAATCGAGTAATGGTTCTGTCATCGCTTCCGTTTGCTTGCCCATTACCATAGTACAGATTGGCAATGAAGCCTAGTTCGGGATTTAATTTTGATACAATTCGGGTTTTTGCTTCCCATAGATCTTCGGCAGGAGCTGAATTGGGAAATGCAAAAGAAGTTCTGTCACTCAAAAACCCTATCGCTGCATCTTGTGTGGTAGGTAAATGACGATACACAAATCCGGCACTGATTGCAAACTCTGCATCTTCTGCCATATCGTTGTCCCATTCATACATCCAGGTAGCCGGAGTTGGGTCATAGGTAAATAAAATTTCTCCAGCAACTGTTTCTCTGTTGGCTCTTACGGCAAAAGGGTCGTCTTGAATGTTTCTCAACCTTCCCGGTGCTTCAACGTCATTTGGCATAGCATCAACAATGGGTTTTTGCCATAGAAAGTTGGGAGCGACTTGCAGATTACCAAATGAGTAAGTAAATCCTGTTAAAAAGTTTGTTTGATTTCCACTACCGGTATCTTTTAGAGACCAACCGGTATAGGTTTGTGTATAATCACCACCCCCGTTTGCAACAAGCCCCATTGCGGCGCCTTGTGCATACCAATTAAGACGTCCAGATGAGTAGGTTATTTTTGCTTTTCCACCCCAGTTATCTTTTCCGGTTACCTTGTCTTCAAATATGGTATAGTTTCCGGGTTCACCTTCGGCAACTTGAAAGGTTCTTCCATTTAATGGTTGTCCACCCCATATTCCACCTGCTTCGAGTCCCACATTTCCAAGTTTAGTTTTAAAATGAAGGGTAGCTCTTCTTGTCTGTGGAAGTGGAATCGCTATTGAAGTTACGATAGAAGAAGCATCATCTATATCTTCATGATAAACAGCCGTAATGTCAAAATTACCAACTTTGCGAGTATATTTTAGAAGTGCAGCCGGGTTTGCTCCCCACCAAAGCTGAGGGCCAAATGCGGCTTTTAATCCATTGAATGAGTTTTTTCCATCAATTTCAAATCCAGAAATTTCACCATTGTATATATCTAGATTTGGGCCATAGTTGGCTTCAGGATACAAGCCAAAAAAATCGCCTTCATATCCCCAGTGGTAATGTCCTGTTCTATAGAATCCTCTTACATCAAATTCTTTGCCTACCCATTCAAAGTCTGCATTGTAAACCTGCACGCGGTTTACATCAGTGAGTTCAACGGTTCCATCCTGCGAATTTACGGTAACAGAGCGACCTCTGTTTTCATAAAAAATTTCGTCAATGGGGTTTTTGGCAACATTTCCTAAAACGTTTATATTGACATTGGCTCTTACGTTTGAGGCAGGTTTCCCCTGAACGCCAAAGTAGTAGGATTGCATATGATCAAAACCAAGTTCATTTGGGAAGTTTGTTGAATTTGGATCTGCTGAATCTGGCGTGGTGATTAAACTCCCACCTGTATTGAAAGTGGTAAATTCAGCTCTTAAATTGCTAATGCTGAGTTTTTCATTGCCTCCTAAAGCAGCCTTATCACCTCGCGCTCTTAAAACGGCATCCATTAATTGAATGGAATCAAAGTAGTTGTCAATAAAATTTAAATCAACCCCTTCCTCATAGGGATTTATTTGATGGGCTTCCTTCAAAGCATAGTAGGCAGCTCTGGGATAAAGGTCATAGAGACCTCTTGCATTTGTTGGTCCTTTTGCACAGATACCAAACCATTCTTCATTCATATTATTTTGCCCTTCAATAAAGTCTCTTTGATAACCACCATTTGACCAGGAGGCATTTGTGTCATGGACATCTAAATTTTTGGTTTGTCCAAATTTCCACCATCCGTCGCTAAATTGAAATGTAAAACCGCCCAGAGAGTTATTTGCTTTTCCAAGACCGGCAGCATTTTCATAAATTTCTTTCCAGTTACCGGTCATATAGTAAGCCTGAGAGTATTGGTCTTCTTGGTTTTCAATAGCATTAAAAGCATCGGCACCAAACTCCATAAAGAGTATGGGCTTATTGTATTCATCTTTCACCCTTTGAAACGCATCACCAAAGGAAATACCTCTGTACATATTGGTTCCAAAAATATCAACGTCAGGACATTCCTCAACAATAATATTCATAAAGAGCAGGTCACCATTACATATGGCTATGGGATGATTTTTACTTACAGCTTTCATTGCTAAAGTTGCTTCATTGAATAATTGATACATTGCTCGAGCTCTTATGGTTGATTCGCGATCTTCAACAGGTACGTCCTCGGTTTCAGCGCCACCCCAAAACAGTCCATAGTTGTTTTCATTTCCTAAGAGATAAAGCAAAAGGCCTGGGGTGTTTTGGTATTCTCTCACCATTTCTGTCACCTCTGCAAGTAATAATTCTTTAACACGCGGGTCTGAGTATTCAGTATTTGGCACCCAGGTTCCATCCAGTGTGAGTCCGTAACGGCCGAAGGAATGATTGAGCATTGTATATATTCCATAGGTTTCATATATATATTGAATCCATCGCGGAGGTATGCCTGTGTAAACTCTAATCGAGTTTACACCCATATTTTTCAGCAATCCCATTTCTGAGTCAAGTGCTGCCATAATGAAGTCGTCAGATTGATTCCATATACTGTAGTTGTAGTTTGTTCCAATTGGAAAATAATCCCAATTCATACCATTTACCATAAAGGGTTCATCGTTAACAATAAGCCTAAATCCATCGTTAGCTGAATCAACCAGCACCTGTGGGGATTGTGAAAAGGCACTTAGGCCTAGGAATAAAAAAAGGGTTTTTAAATATATCTTTCTCATAATGATTGTGTTAAAAGGAATTAGAACCTAATAGTGATATTAAATCAAAGTTACATCTTTGTAAACTTAATGATGCTAATTGTGAATTTCATAAAAAACACCTTAACAAAAAACATACACAATAATTAGAGAGTTGTTTTTTATGTATTTAATAAACGGGTAAAGGCTTAAAGACTTTAATAAAATTATGAAATAGCAGTCTATTGTTTGTGTTTTTAAAACGAAAGTCGTGGTAATGTATAGGTAATATTTACAATTGTTTGGTTGTGGTTTTAATATCAGAATTTAAAAAAACAACTAACTGCGCCATTTTTTCTAAAACGATATAGTAATAGTATTAAAAAAATTAAGGCTAGAGCTCTTTGTTTACTATCAAAATATTAAGAATGTAAGTTCTTTGGATAATTGGAAGTGAAGTTTCCGGGTAAGGCGATAATTGATAACCAATGTATTTCTTATTTTTTGATAAAAACATTGTATTTTCATTTTCACTCCCGGTTGAAGTGCCATGAAAAATAAGCTCATTTTCAATGGTTTCTTTCTCTGTTTTGATGGTTGCCAGAACTTTGGCTTGACCTGCCCAAACACAGGTTACATCACTAGGGCATCTCGAGTCCTCGATGACCTTTGAAAATGTTATGGAGAAATCTTCAAACTGGACTGTTTCGCCAAATGGTATTTTAGCTACAATGACAGGGGGAGAAGCTTTTGAACTTTCTTGTGCCAAAAGCAAAGGTGAACTAATTAAAAGCAGAACGATAAAAAAAGATTTCATTTTTAAATACTTTTAGCAAATGTACAGATTTTAAAATTGGGTGTTAAACTTTTACATACTTCCATTCAATTTTATATTTTTACAAGATTCAGTACTACACAAAAATAATTAACTATGCCAATACGTCTTTTTTTAGCTTTTCTTGTGGGAATTCTATTTTTTCAAGTCAATGCACAAAACAACTATCCAACAAACCAACAAATAAACCAACGACTACAAGCTCTTAACAGCGACAGGGCAGCCTCACTTATTTCTCTTGTAAAAACGGAAGGGGGTCAAGATATTTGGGCGCTTCGAATTGGCACCGGGGACTTTGACAACAAACCTGCTATTGCTGTTGTGGGAGGTGCAGAAGGATATCATTTGCTGAGTGTAGAACTGGCCATTCAATTTGCAGAACGTCTGGTTAAAAATTATATAGAGGCTCTTGAAACCACAACTTTTTATATTTTTCCAAATATGTCACCAGATGCCTATGCCCAATTTCACAGCAACTTAAAATATGAGCGACGCGGGAATGCAACAAAAGTAGACCACGACAGAGATGGAAGTGTAAGTGAGGACCCCTATGAGGACCTGAATAATGATGGTTACATTACGCAGATGAGAATTGAGTCACCAACAGGCGATTATAAACTGCATCAACAGGATATGCGTATTCTTGTTAAAGCAGATCGAAGCAAAGGAGAAGCCGGTAATTACCTGGTTTACTCAGAAGGAATCGACAACGATAAAGATGGTAATTTTAACGAGGATCTTGAGGAGGGTATCGCCTTTAATAAAAGTCTTACATATAAGTACCCCATTTTTGAACCCTTAGCAGGAGATTTTGCTGTTTCACAGAAAGAAAGCAGAGCTCTTTTAGACTATCTTTTTGACCGCTGGAACATCTTTGCATTTGTGACCTTTAGCCCTGCAAACAACCTTTCAGAGCCTCTAAAATACAATGCTCAAGAGGCCAAAAAACGCATCGTAAGCTCTATTCAGGAAAAAGATGTTACAATCAATAAAATGGTCTCAGATTTTTACAACGAAACCGTTTCGCAAAAAGCGTTTCAACAAGACAATCAGGGCACAGATGGAGACTTCTTTCAATGGGCTTATTTTCACTTTGGACGATTGAGTTTCAGTACACCGGGCTGGTGGGTTCCAGAAATAAAACCTGAAAAACCGGAAGGAGGAGATGATGAACCTGAAAAATCAAAAGAAAAACCCACTGTTACCAAAGAGTCAAACTTTATGGCTTGGGCAGACCGCGAAGGTCTAACCGATGTTTTTGTTCCCTGGACCCAAGTTAATCACCCCGATTTTCCAAATCAAAGGGTAGAAGTGGGGGGTATTAAACCATTTGTAATGCAGAACCCACCCTTTGGGATGGTAGATAGTATTGCTTTGGAACATACAAAATTCATATTGGGTTTAGCTAAGATGCAGTCCAAACTGGAATTTCACAATGTGAAAGTTGAAAATTTGGGTAGTGGATTGAGCCGTATTACAGCCGATTTATTCAACAATGCCCCGTTGCCCACCCATTCTGAATTGGGAGAAAAGTCTCGCTGGTTGCGAAAAATCAGAATTGACATTACCAAAGACAAAAAAGAAGTTCTAGCCGGGAATACCATCAATTTGATTGATAAAATGGACGCCTTTGAGACCAAAAGCATGTCATGGATCATCAAAGGTTCCGGCAGTGTAGAAATCAAAGCAGGAGCCCCTCACGCCGGTTTTGCGGTGTTAAATGTAAAATTATAAGAAAATCAAGGCCAAAACAATGGCACTTAAACTATTAGTATAGATGAAAAGTAGATTATATACCCCTTTATTTTGTTTCGCTTTAGCGCTACTATCAATTGTTGAAATCACAGCACAAGAAAAATTCTTTAGAGCCATTGGCACTCCACATGAGCCCAAAGTAGAAGTTAGTTGGAATCGCTATTATACCTATGATGGTGTTGTTGATATTATGCAAAAAATAGTAAAAGCATACCCCAATTTGGCACGACTTGAAAGTATTGGAAAATCTTATCAAGGCAGAGATATCTGGTTGTTAACCATTTCAGATTTTAAAACCGGTGACCCAGATAGAAAACCCGCCATGTATATTGATGGAAATATTCATTCAAACGAAATTCAGGGGACTGAATTTTCACTTTATACTGCCTGGTATCTTACCGAAATGTTTGATGAGCTTGATTTCATAAATGAACTGCTTAAAGATAAAACATTCTATATTGCTCCCACCATCAACCCTGATGCCCGTGAAAATTACATGAAAGAACCCAACACACCCCATTCTCCACGATCAGGAATGATTGTACTAGATAATGATGGAGATGGCGAAGCCGGTGAAGATATGTTTGACGATTTGAATGGCGACAACCATATCACGATGATGATTAGAAAATCACCCACCGGACAGTTTATCAAAGACCCGCAAGACCCTCGCAGGCTAATTAGAGTAGAGCCCGAGCAACAAGGTGACTATGAAATGCTTGGATTTGAAGGAATAGATCGCGACGGTGATGGTCGTGTTAATGAAGACGGAATTGGTTATTATGACCCCAACCGTGATTGGGGATGGAAATGGCAACCTGATTATGTGCAAAGAGGTGCTTATAAATACCCGTTTAGCCTGCCTGAAACCAGAGCTGTAGCAGATTTTGTAATGAAACATCCTAACATTGCCGGAGCACAAAGTTATCACAACTATGGCGGTATGATTTTAAGAGGCCCCGGTGCAGAAGAAGATCTTGATACTTACAATCGTGATGATATTAGAATCTACGATGCTATCGCCAAAAAGGGTGAAGAAATGATACCCGGTTACCGGTATTTGGTAGTTTATAAAGATTTATATTCAGTATTTGGCGGAGAGCTAGATTGGTTTTATGGCGGTAGAGGTATTTATACTTACACCAATGAGTTAATGGTGTCTTATCTTTATTTCCATAAAAATGAAGGCCGGGCCAATCAAGAAGAGGAATTGAAAGTAGATAAATACCTCACTTTTGGCGACGCTTTTGTGGATTGGGCAGAATACAGCCATCCCCAATTTGGAACCATTGAAGTGGGAGGTTTTAAAAAGAATTTTAGTAGGGCACACCCTGGATTTCTTCTGGAGCAAGATGCTCACAGAAATATGGCATTTACCATCTACCACGGATATCATACACCAAAGCTAAGCGTTTTAGAGGTTGAAGAAAAAACGATTGGAAATGGCTTGCGCGAAATTACAGCGACAATTTACAACGAACGCTTGATGCCCACCCACAGCAGTCAGGATTTGAAATTCAAAATTGAACGACCTGATTATGTGACGATAAGCGGTGCGAAAGTTATTGCCGGTATGGTAGTTGAAAATGCCGATTTTAATATCGTAAAAGAGCAAGTGCACAATCCCCAAAAAATGGAGGTTGCCAATATCCCCGGGATGGGCACCGTCAAAGTAAGATGGATTGTCTCCGGTGGAGGAAACTACAGTATCAAAGTAGATTCTGCTAAAGGGGGTTTGGTTGAATGGAAGAAATAGTGACTATTTTTTAACAATCCAAATGTCTTGAGGCAACCAGGATTTGCTTTTTACTGGAGTTACAATATGCTCCAGGATTTCAACCTCCTTAAATAGTTTTTTCATGAAATCTTCTGGGTGAAAGGCAGAGTAAGTGCGGTGTCCTTCAAGAACATTTCCCCTTACAACAAGCTCATTATTATTGAATTTAACTATCTCATCTTGAGATAATTTAACTTTAAAATGTTTACCCTGAGTTGTTATATACATAATTCCTCCGGGTTTAAGAATTCTTTTGAGTTCATTAAACCAGTCAAAATGCATTTTTTCTGATAAATGAGTGAAGATGGACAGCCCATAAATAATATCAAAAAAGTTGTCCTCATAGGGAAGGTTTGCTTCAAGTTTATTGTGATTAAATTGGATGCCTTTCAGATTTTCTGAGCACCACTCTATAGATTTTTTGTTATAATCTGTACCATAAAATTGACAACCATTATTAATGACTTCCGGCAAATGTCTAATAATTCTTCCCGGGCCACAACCCCAGTCTAAAATCTTTTTATCCTTTAGTTCAGTATGTTTTTTGAAACGTTCAGCGATTTCACTTGCTACCTTAGCACCATCCTTAAAGTATTTTCGATAATTGATCTGAAAAGATTCATACATTAAATAATCTGGGGGGAGTTTCACCTCTGGATTTTTTGATAAAAACTCTTTATTTTCTTTTCGGGTTTTTATTTTTCTGATGTAGAAACTCACACTGTCTGCAAAATACAGTAGTCTTAATTTTCTTAAAGTATTTGAAAGTGTTCCTTTCTTCATTGTGATTCTCTTTTTTTGAGTTCTTTATTAATTGCTTTGATTTGAATGAGGGCCGGCATGCCACCTGCAAACACCATTAAAGGGACGATGATTGACTCTACCCCATACCTCCAAACATTAAAAACCAGGCTGTATATAACAAAACAGACATAAATTAGTAATAGCGTAGCAAGAATATAAATCACGGTTTTATGTGTTTTTTTGGCCTTTAATAGTTCTTCAGTAGTTTGCTCCTCTATTTTTTTAGTTGCCATGTTTTTATTTTTAAAATTATTAAAAATGCACTTTGTTTATTTCTTTTTTAAGTGATTAAATTTAAATAAATAAAAGTTGATTTTCTACAGGTTTGAATTAGAAACTACTATGCATTGGAAAGCAATAAGATGAGTTTTAATTCTAAAAAATTATCATAAACATACAACTTTTTCAAAGAATAACTACTTTTGACAAATGAGCAAAATCACAACAGCAGCATCCTTCCAAGAAGGCCAAATCCTCTTATTTGATAAGCCACTCAACTGGACCTCATTTCAAGTGGTCAATAAAGTAAGATGGCTCATCAGAAAACAATATAACTTGAAGAAAATAAAAGTAGGTCACGCCGGGACATTAGACCCTTTGGCGACTGGACTTTTAATTATTTGTACAGGGAAGTTTACCAAACAAATTGACACTTATCAAGGTCAGGAAAAAGAATATACCGGCACTTTTACCCTAGGGGCTACTACACCCAGTTTTGACCTGGAAACCGAAATTGATCAAACCTTTTACATTTCAAACCTTACCGAAGAAAAAATAATAGCAGCAACCCACCAATTTATTGGTGAAATCCAGCAACAACCACCCGTTTTTTCGGCTTTAAAAAAAGATGGAAAACGACTTTATGAATTCGCCCGAAGTGGCGAAGATGTTGAAGTTGCCTTTAGAACAGTTCAAATTTCAGCATTTGAAATTACTCGCATTGCTTTGCCGGAAGTAGATTTTAGAGTACAATGCAGCAAAGGAACCTACATCAGGTCATTGGCACATGATTTTGGAAAAGCATTGGAAAATGGCGCACATCTTTCCGCCTTAAGGCGAACTAAGATTGGCGAATTTTCAGTCAGAGATGCAATGAGTTTGAATGAATTTGAAAACCAATTGAAGCCTTCAAATCCTTCTTAAAAGTAGACGATGCCATTATTCTTATTGCTTATTGAGCAACAGCAGCTGGTCATGAATGACTCCCTGACCTTTGTTCTTATTATACCAAATTTGTAAATCTTGTTTAAATTGAGGAGTAAGATCTCCGTTTTTGATTTTGAAATCATTGACCATTTTTGTTGCCTCAGCGGGTCTGGGCCCCCAGGTGTATAAAATGTTGTGGTTCCTATCAAGTGCGATGAGTTTTGGGATGGAACGGGCACCATTTGTCAAAAACATGTCCATTAGTTGGGGATGCTGATCGCGGTAAGCTAATTTGATTTTAATAGTTTTAGTAGCTTCAGCCATTTTATTTAAAACAGGGATTACCTGTGCGGCATCTCCACACCAAGCTTCTGTGATGATAAGCCAGTTGATTTCTTTATTTAGTTTTTGAAATTCCTTGATTTGAGTATCATCTACTTTTATTGTTTTATCAAGGCGTTTCATTCGTTGATAATTAAGAGC
>TARA_R110002072_G_scaffold123515_2_pt1 | contig 21330 bp, 20 predicted proteins | sample TARA_R110002072 | Tara Oceans TARA_R110002072 (sample SAMEA4397118) | marine metagenome | biome: Polar Biome; feature: [SRF] surface water layer (ENVO:00010504); material: water (ENVO:00002006), including particulate matter (ENVO:01000060) such as... | depth 5 m | reverse complement strand
ACTAGCTCACGTCAATTGGCGGTCAGATAGTGATACTGATGGTCAGAGAGATCCAGACTCATCAAATCAGCCCCAGCAACAAGTTCAGCGTATTCAGAAGGAGCAACCGCCTCACGAGTCCTATCTATGCTGATCTCCCACGCTAACTCAGCTCCCGGTATCTGCTGGGGATCGAGCATCACAACCCGCGCAAAGGGGTTTACCGCTGTCGCGATGGCGTCGAACCCGGGTGTCTCAGGGTGGTGCGTCATTAAACTGATTATTCCCCTGGCCTGAGTTTCATGCAGCGCGGCACAGTCCTGAAGCCACAAACGCCCGCGATTTTCATCGATGAGTTCAAACGACAGCTTAAGATATTCACGGGGAAAGAAAGGGTTAATTTGAAGTACCTTCAAGACCGAGCTCATGGAATCCCCGTTGATTTTGAAGGCTTCCCTTAGTCGATGAACCGTGATCGGTGCCATCGCGCGCCATTGCTCTACTGCAATTGGCACCAGTACATCCTCTCCCCAACGCTCAGCAATAGAGGTATAGCAAGCACGATTAAGAAGATGTACGTCGAGTGCAAATTCCTTGCACTGTCGCGCCAACACAGTGTGCGAGAGATCATTCAGTACAAAGTCGCGCTTAAACTCTCCACTGTAGTCGGCCATACCTCCCCCATCGACAGTGATCGGCGAAAATTCAAAGTCCGCCGCGAGACTTTCTCTAACAATTCGCAGGATTGGATTGTCTTCCACCATTCCAATGTCGTATTCAACAGCCACCCGCCAACGGCAGGGGCCTCCCTTGGGAACGTCTCCGTAGGGTGGCCTATACTCCGGACGGCAACGCATACGTGGATTGACCGCCATCACCGTTGCATCGAAGGTCGGGTCCTCCATATGATGACAAATTTGTGTTTCCATCGCCGGATCGGCGTTCGTCATACGCCTGACATGATTGTAGGGTCCGCAACTGGTAGTCCAGAAAAAACCCTCGTCGGGTGATACCACCTCGTAATGGAACTCCAGGAAGTTGTGAGGAGCCCCGATGTCGACCTGTAGGCATTTAAAGACTGTAGCCACATCGTCGGTCTGTATATTCAACAGGGCGCGATTGCGTGCATTGTAAATCGGGCTGGAGCTCATCCATTCATCGCAGGCAACGGCAGTCTGCGCCTCCATTCCATACTGCAGTGTGACCTGCAGGAGCGCACCGCGATCATGGATATGATTCGCCAGCATGATCTCTCGACCATACCAGGCCAAAAGACTGTGTTCGAAATCTTCCAGCTCCAGGTCGGGTCTGAAACTGTCACTGTAATCCAACATTGGGTCTAACATTAGAGAGAATACCTTTCGACTTTATATGGTACGGAGAACGGAAGACTCAATACTCCCGAACGCGTGACTAATGGGTAATCTTTACTATTGGGCTACCCCGGAGCTACTCCCATCGCCGTAACTCGTCGGCACAGTAAGGACACCAGTGTACGCGAAAATACCAGCCAGCTTACCCGGCTCACCCAGTAGTACCGCAATTCTCAGGGCCGCTGCCAGAATCCAACTGGTAATGCACACCGCGCGATTTTTCGGGGTTGCTAGTTGATCCATCGCACGAAACCACAGCTTTGCATCTTCATAAGCTTTCCCCACCTGACCGCAGGAGTCACCCAAGCCGGCGCGCGCCCAAGATAGTGCTCGCTATTCTTGATCGTGGACTAACGGCACGTCGGATATAGTCGAAGTCAGATCGCCCTGCAAAACATCTGCGCTCAAAAGATCAAGTGAACGTTTATAAAATACCAATGCGAGTCGCGTGGCACCCGACATTTTAGCCCTATCTTTTGCAGTCCACTCTGTTATAGTGCCGCCCGTCTTGGTGCACTGCGGTCTGCGCCACACATCAGCGTCACAGCCTGTGACGGTTGATTCCATTAAGCATTCCAAGCCTGGACCGAACCATTCTCGAGTACATTTTTACTGTTTCGTATTCTGGTCAGGCGCTCTCATTAAGAGAGAATCAGGAGCAATACATAAATGTTATTTAGTGATCTCGGCCTATCGGCCGAACTGCTGCGCGCGGTCGAAAAGAAGGGCTACAGCGAAGCGACTCCCATCCAACAGCAAGCCATTCCACTCGTACTGGACGGCAGAGACGTACTCGCCGGCGCCCAGACGGGTACTGGCAAAACAGCCGGCTTCACCCTGCCGGTATTGCAGCTGCTGCAAGACGCCCAAAATGCGGACAAAAAACGTTACCCTAAAGTACTGGCTTTAACCCCTACCAGGGAGCTGGCAGCCCAGGTGCATGAGAGCATCCAGGATTATGGACAGTATTTACCCTTCCGTTCAGCGGTCATTTTTGGGGGCGTCAGCATTAACCCGCAAAAACAGAAACTCATCAAGGGCGTCGACATCGTCGTGGCAACACCGGGTCGCCTACTTGACCACTTACAACAGCGCAGTATTGACCTGTCCAGGGTTGAAATACTGATTCTGGACGAAGCGGACCGAATGCTGGATATGGGCTTTATCCGCGATATTAGAAAAATATTGAATGTCATTCCCAAACAGCGTCAAACCTTATTGTTCTCAGCTACCTTTTCACAGGACATTAAAAAGCTGGCATCCGAATTCCTCAGACAACCTTCGCAGATACAAGTCACCCCCGAAAACACTGCAGTTGAATTAGTAAGCCAAATCGTTTATCCGGTGGATAAGAAGCGTAAGCGCGAGCTCCTGGCGCACAAAATCGGCGAGGAAAAGTGGCAGCAGGTGCTGGTGTTTACACGAACAAAGCACGGCGCAAACAAGCTTTCAGAGCAGCTTGGGAAGGACGGCATTACCTCAGCCGCTATTCATGGCAATAAATCACAAGGTGCCCGCACCAAGGCGCTCGCCGACTTTAAAAGGGGCGCGGTCAGGGTATTGGTCGCCACTGATATCGCAGCACGCGGCATTGACATCGACAAACTACCCCATGTGGTGAATTTTGAGCTTCCCAATGTACCCGAGGATTATGTACATCGCATAGGACGAACCGCTCGAGCAGGCCAGGAAGGTCATGCAGTATCATTGGTGTGCGTCGACGAACTGAAACTGCTTCGCGATATCGAAAAGCTCTTAGGCAAGGATATTGAGAAGATCAATTTACCTGGCTATGACATTGACCCGAGCATAAAAGCCGAGCCCATTGTCAATGGTCGTGGTGGCGGTCGCAACAATGGCGGTAATCGAGGGAATAAACCACGAGGCAAAAGCCGTGCGGCATCTGGCGGTCGCAAGTCTGGTGATTTTGGCAACCGAAGCGGTGGTGCACGAACTCACTCAGGCGGCGGGAATCGACGCGCAGGCTAGTACGCACCTACTAAAAAAGTGTAGGGACCAAAGCGTCAATTAAATGCGGGCCGGGGCCATGAATGGCTTTGCTCAACTGTGTGCTGAACTCCTCGGCAGTCGTCGCTCTCGTGGCTGCAACACCCATGCCCTGTGCGATAGACACGAAATCCATATCCGGGCTACCAATATCCAACATACTGGCAGCCTTTGGCCCGGGCACCCCGCCTCTTGCGCCAGTGCGGCTAAATTCCAGTTCAAGAATGCTGTATTTTCGGTTGTTGTAGATGATAGGTGGCGTGATCGCCGACTATATTCACCACAGGCACATGCCCTTTTTTGGCGTTATGCAGATTGGCCAGGGAGTTCCCCAGACCGGGGCCCAGATGCAATAACGTTGACGCGTGCTTTCGCGCCATGCGGGCGTAACCGTCAGCGGCGCCACTAAGCACACCTTCGAAAAGGCACAACACACAGCGCATACCTTCAACTTCATCCAGTGCGGCCACAAAGTGCATCTCGGAAGTACCCGGATTGGTAAAGCACACCTCAATATCATTATTGACCAGAGTGTTAATTAGGCTCTCGGCTCCGTTCATTTGTGTCTATCCCCTCAAGGGCAATCTAATTATTAAGTGCCTTCACAAGCATTCCTTACTGACTCCCGCCTATCCAGAAATAAAAAGAGTCTACCCTCATAATAGTGGGTGCTAAAGCAGGTTTTTTTGCCCTCTTTGAATACAGGCTTGTGAAACTGTAAACACGCGTTTGTTACGGGAAGCTTTTCACCCAAGTCTTTTAGCACCGGCAACATCTCAACATCCGATCAGCTCATATCGGGCGTGTCAGACGGGTCTGTCTATAGCGCCGCTGGAGTCGCAGTTTTCCAACCGGCGTGACCATGGTTGGTGACTTTTTCCGGTCAACCCTCGCCATGATGGTCAAAAGTAAGTGTGATAAAGGTCTTGCCCGAGACTTTGAAGTTTGGGTGGCCGTGTGAACGCACCTCTTCGGTTTAGGGTATCCCTCTGGAGTGCGCTAAAATCTCACTTCCACCTTATGTTCAAAAATTTCCAATTCCAGGTGCCGTTCACCATTCAATATGCTCAAATAGCGCAGCTCCAACCCCCATACAAGCCATTTTATACATGAGCACACAGAAACATCCCATTATTAGGCCAGACTGGCCCTTCGACGTTCGTCGCCTGCCGTTCTATTACGGCTGGCTAATCTGGGTATTGAGCATGCTGGGGATTCTCATCAGCATCCCCGGACAAACGATGGGAATGGCCGTATTTACCGATCATCTCATCGCCGCTTTGAACCTGAGTCGTACCCAACTCTCTCTCGCTTATCTTGTCGGTACCGTAGGATCATCCCTCTTTTTAACCCGCGCAGGTCGCTGGTATGACCAGTTAGGGGGCCGACTGACTGTCACCGTGGCCAGTGCTGCCCTTGCGGTAATGGTCTTATTTATTTCAGTGACCGACAACCTGGCCGCCAACTTTGGCGGTGGCGCCGTCATCAGCTTCCTGCTTATCACCATTGGATATTTTGGCGTGCGATTCTTCGGCCAGGGGGTACTTACCAGCGCTTCGCGCAATGTCTTGCTGGTCTGGTTTGAACAACGACGTGGACTGGTGAGCAGCGCGCGCGGTGTTTTCGTTAGTTTCGGCTTTTCGGTAGCACCGCTGGGACTTGCATGGTTAATCGCAACCAGTGGTTGGCGCGAAGCGCTTTGGGAACTGTCCTTTGTCTGCCTTATTTTTGCTGGTATTGCCTTAATTCTATTGCGAGACAGTCCTAAATCCTGCGGTGTTCTGGTGGACGGTCATACGCACGAGGACCAAGTGCCCAAAACCGGCGTTCGACCAAGCGCTACATTAGAACAGGCTCGCCGCACGCCTATTTTTTGGCTGGCGACACTTAGCTTAAGCATCCACTCCCTGCTGGGTACTGCGGTAACCTTTCATATCGTCTCAATATTTGCCGCGGCAGGTCGCAGCCAAACTGAAGCCTTCGCCTATTTTCTTCCCGCTGCCATGTTTTCCACCGTTACTAATCTGTTGTGCGGTTGGCTCTCAGACAAACGCTCCCTCAAGCCCTTTATGATTCTTATGCTGACCGGCTTCACCCTTGGTGCCGTCGGTCTGCTGTATCTGCAGTACGACTGGGGCTATGCTGCACTGGTTGTCGGGTTCGGAATTGGAGGTGGCCTCTGGTCATTAACATCTAACCTCGCGTTCATTCGCAACTTCGGCCCTCTACATCTCGGAGAAATCTCCGGCCTCTGCACCTCGATTATGGTATTTGCAAGCGCCATCGGTCCCGCGCTTTTTAGCCTTGGCCTGGACTACTTTGGCAGCTACGCCGCAGCGCTGTGGGTGTGCATCATCGCATTGATGTTACTGCTGGGATTTGCCTTCGTACTGCCGCAGAACAGACCCGATCAACTGGCGAAGTCCGTTCAATGAATGCACATCTTGCATTGAGCTCAATTAGAAACCGAAACTTTATCTCGTGACTTAACTTGCTTTTCCCACCGCCGCGTCTGCAACAATACCCGGCAGCACAACGAAATCGTCGAAGACCCAGTCGTAGTGCATCTCACTGACGGGGTTCTTGCGATAGCCCTCTGAGTAAAGAGCAAACATTACGCCTGCTCTTTTTGCAGCCTCGGCGTCGACCTCACTGTCACCGACGAAAAGTGCGGGGCCACCACCCAGATATTCAATCGTCTGCAATAACATCTCGGGTTCAGGCTTGCGACTGGCGATCATACCCCCAGCTAGAACCGCATCGAACATCTGCTCTAATCCCATGTGTCGAATTACCGCACGAGCCGGCGCCTCAGGCTTGTTAGTACACAACCCCAGTCTGTGCCCGGCCGCCTTCAATGCCATCAATACATCAAACACACCAGGATAGAACTGCGCTTTATCGACTGCAATTTCGTACTGCGCAACAAACTCTTTATTGAGTTCTGCGTGGCGTTCTTGAGTCTCCTCTATGTCTCGCGCCGCCATCATCCGGCTCACGAAGACGCCCGCGCCCTCGCCGATAAAGCCCCGCGTTTCTGCCAGCGTCAGGCCCTGTTTCCCACATTGGCTTAAGACTGCAGATGCCGCTGACTGTATATCGGGCGCGCTGTCTATTAGTGTACCGTCGAGGTCAAAAACAATATTCATACGACATTCCATTTGTAAGGCCGGCGATCGGAGCCTTTGCATGACTCATCAGAGTCTGCCCAACGACACAACAATTTGAAAGCCTGAATTGCAGCCGTCAGTTGCGTTGACCATGAGTAGACGCTACATCCGCCACTCACGGTGTCCCCACTACTCCTGGGGATCTGGGTCGAGAATGTCTTGTGTACGCAATTCAAAATCACTGGCATCGTGCCTCTCCAGCAACTGCCTGGACTTGTCTCCGAACGGTCGGTTGACCATCTGACCACGTTTGACGGCCGGACGGGCTCCCACTTCATCAATCCATCGCACCAGATTCGTATAGGTGTGGGTTTCCAGAAATTCAGCCGCCGTATAGGCCAGGTTCCGCACAACGGCACCATACCAGGGCCAGATAGCCATATCAGCGATAGTGTACTGGTCACCACAGATGTACTGTCGCTCAGCTAAATTCTGGTCCAGAAGGTCCAACTGGCGCTTCGCTTCCATCGCGTAGCGATCAATCGCGTATTGAATTTTAATGGGCGCGTACGCATAAAAATGGCCGAATCCACCACCGAGCAGCGGCGTCGCCCCCATCTGCCAGAACAACCAGGACAGACACTCGGCGCGATCGGCTGAATCTGTGGGCAGGAATTCACCAAATTTTTCTGCCAGGTAGACCAGAATAGCCCCCGATTCAAACACGCGAACGGGTTTGCCACTGCTGTGATCCATGAGGGCGGGAATCTTGGAATTGGGATTCGCACTGACAAAGCCACTGCCAAATTGAGAGCCATCACCGATATTGACCAGCCAGGCATCGTATTCAGCTCCAGCGTGCCCTTTGGCCAACAGTTCCTCCAGCATTACCGTGACTTTTACGCCATTGGGCGTGCCCAGAGAGTAAAGTTGTAGCGGGTGCTTTCCAACTTTCAGCTCCTTTTCGTGCTGAACACCTGCAGTCGGCCGGTTGATATTGGCGAAGGCCTGCTTATTATTTGGATCCCATTGCCACACTTTCGGGGGTTCATACGTTGTAGTTTCAGCCATGCGAGGGATTCCTGATGTTTGATTGAATGATTCAAGGCATCAATATACCGTCACCTTGGATTACAGAGTAAGCAATACGCTAAACTGGTACAGCCTACATAATTTTTATCTATAATGCAGTGCGTGTGTAGCTGCCATGGAGAATGCGCCCAACAGCGCAGGGAAACCAAAAAATGTTTTATGGATGGCGCGTAGTAGCCGGCGCGTTCACGGGCATGATGCTCGCGAACGGGTTTTTTAGCTACGCATTTACGATATTAGTCGATCCCATTCGGGCAGAGTTCGGAGCCAGCCTGGAACAGGTAATGTACAGCCTGACCATCGGCACAGTTTTTGGCCTGATCGTATCCCCAATTACCGGCGTTCTCATAGACCGGTACTCGGTACGCGCGCTGATGACCCTCGGTTCATTAATCGTCGCAGCGGGCTTCTATTTGACGTCGATCGCGACATCCATCACTTTGTTCAACCTGGCCATTGGACTCACAATGGCTATGGCTATGGCTTTTACGGGCTCCATGGCGGGCAGCGCCGCCGTTTCCCGCTGGTTCACTAGAAGCCTCGGTAAAGCTATGGGCATCGCCGCGATGGGCACATCAATGGGTGGGATCGTCATACCAGCCCTGCTAACGTATTGGCTAAACAGCGATGGATGGCGCGGCGCACTGCAAAATATATCCCTTGTAACACTACTCCTGGTCACGCCTATTCTCTGGTTTAGCATCAGGAGTCGGCCTGCAGATGTCGGCCTGCAACCGGAAGCCGAAACCGAAACCGAAGCCACTGTAGCAACCACTGCGTATAAGCAAAACACCGTATCCCTGGACATGAGCCAGATCGTCCGCATGCGTGAATTCTGGTTCCTCGGCCTGAGCATGGGGCTGGTATTTTCCTCCTTCGCCTCCATGCTGGCAAACTTGGCGCCCTATGCCACGCGACTTGGCATTAGCGAAGACAATGTATCGAGCATGATCGCGCTACTCGCGTTCGGCGGGCTGGCCGGAAAACTCGCTTTTGGTATGGCAGCAGATCGTATAAACCTGAAGGTAGGTTTATGGATCGCCCACGCTCTCCTGGGAATAGCATTTGTGATTCTTATCTTCGAACCGCCTTTTGCGCTGCTTCTGGTTGCGTCATTTTCCTTTGGCCTCTCGACTGGAGGCTTGCTGCCAGTATGGAATGCCATGGTGGCGAAAGTCTTTGGCGTGGACAGTTTTGGCCGCGCCATGGGCGCAATGGGTCCCATCATTACACTCAACATTATCCCGGCATACATTATTGTGGGCCGATTATTCGACAGCACCGGCAGCTACACAACTGGCCTGATACTGTTCTCCTTTGTCATTGGTCTGGCGTCGATTATGATCGTGCCACTGCGCTTGCCACCCTAAGTCAAAGAGACGCAGCGGAAGCTATTGCTATTAAAACGAGCTGGCACATAGAGCACATCAAACCTCCACCCTTCGTCTCAGAAACTTTCCTGCCCTGCGCTCAATCTAGTGCTATGCTTATGTGTAAAGCAAACAACAGGATATTGCTATGACTCTTTTTCACGATCTGGAGATGAATTCAATTACCGGCGAACCCCTGTCGTTTAAACAGTATAAAGGGCAAATTTGCCTGGTGGTAAACGTCGCCAGCCAGTGAGGCCTCACCCCCCAGTACGCAGGTCTGCGTACCCTTAATGAAGAGAACCGTGACCTTACGGTCCTTGGCTTTCCCTGCAATCAATTCGGCGCGCAGGAACCGGGTACGAACGAGGAAATCCTCGCTTTTGCCCAGTCCAATTACGATGTCAACTTCCCCTTGTTTTCAAAGATTGAAGTCAATGGCGATAGAGCCTGTGCGCTCTATCAAATGTTGACAGCCGCTGTGCCGGACGAAGAGGGAAATAGTGACGTTAGCTGGAACTTTACCAAGTTTTTAATTGATGGACAGGGCACTGTACTTGCTCGGTTTGCGCCGACGGTCACACCTGAGAAGATCAGCGAAAAATTGCCAACCTATCGATAGAGACTCTGACAGCAAGATGTATCAAATTCCGCCCATTACGGATTCTCACGAGGGCGATCGAATGCCCTTGTATTTTAGATACTAAATGCGTAGCAGGACCTGGACGGCCCGCAGCTCTAGACCCAGTGAAGCATCACATTTGACTGGCAGCATACACCCTGAGTGCGCAGACGCCTGCTCATAAAACCTCTGCGTGCTGTAATTCAGGCTGGTTCTATTAATGCATTTATCGCAGCGTTGACCTTTTTGCACTCAAGGCCCTTTCCTTTAAGCGCATTCTCACTACTACACAGTGCCGCTATGCTAAGACCGGTCAGAGCCGTAAATGAACCAGCTAACGATCAGCGGCCTGATTATCCAAATTAGTAATATCAAAGGCCGGCACGTACAACTGTGGAGCCTTCCCCCCATCCACTGGAAGAATAACTCCCGTAACAAACGAAGCCTCATCCGATGCGAGAAAACAAATCGCATTGGCGACCTCCTCAGGCGTAGCAGCGCGTTGCATAGGGATTGCGTCAGTAATTATCTTCTTCACCGATTCGTTTTTGAGTATGGCAGCATTGAGCCCTGGAGTATCGACTGCTCCGGGTGCGACGACATTAATCCGCACGTTATGGGGCGCCGCCTCCATCGCTGCGCACTGGCTAAACTGGTTAAGCGCGGCCTTAGCAGCTCCGTACCCTCCAGAGGCAATACCCGCGCGAAGGCTGCTGACAGAAGATATATTTACAATCGATCCACTGCGCTGAGAAATCATAACGCGCAGGGCTGCTTGTACGCCGATAAAAACACTGTCGACTCCGATTCCAAAATTTGCGCGCCAGTCTTTTAGACTCTGATCGACCACCATTCCACCGATAACGGAAGGGGCATTGTTTACCAGCACATCCAGGCGGCCATGCTCCTTAGCTGTGTCCGTAATCAAGGCAGCAAATGCCTCGGTATCACCCACATCCAATTCAACCCCCGTAAGGCTGCCACTCATCCCTTCAACTGCCGCTTTCAGCTCATCCAGTTTAGGTTTTCGTCGAGCGCAACTGACCACGTGCGCGCCCTCTGAAACAAGCTGCAATACGGCACTTTTACCTATCCCCATGCTACCACCAGTAACAATAGCGACTTTGCCCTCAAATCTTGATCTGCTCATTCCAATACCCTACGAAGTTGTATTCAAGTTTGGCAAGCCCAGCGTTGCCTCGCCGGAAGTATGGTAACCCAAACGACTTCTGCCCTTAAAAGCGACTGAAACCAGGGCGCCCTTGGGCTCGACCTCAATTCGAGTAACCTCCCCTACTATGTCACCTGTAGCACTGAGACCATTTTTTCAAAGATACGTATCGATAGGGCACGGCACTATGGCATACGAAAACACATCATAGAGTCCCGTCGACCTCTGGTAATTACGTCGATTTTAGCGCACGATTTAAATATCGATCTGAGCGAGATGCCAGACTTTCCCCGTTGAACATAAAGATTACCGGCAATTAGTGCTTTAGGAGAAGTAGGTATGAAACGCACAATCACACAGTCGATCGGCTGCATTATTGGTGGAACCATGCTGTTGCAATCGCTTTTTGCAACTGCCCAGGATTTTTACTCTAGCGATGGTGCCGCCGAGCCGTCGCCAGAAGTAAAAGAAGCATTTGATCGGCACAATACATCCAGCCAGGGGCAGGCAGGACAAATCTACGACGGTGAGGGCTCTTATCAAGGGAAGGTCGACCGAAGTGGCAGGATATACGACAGCGAAGGTGAGTATCAAGGCCGAGTAGACGGCAGTGGGAGGATCTTTGACAGTGAAGGAACGTACAGTGGTCAGCGGGATGAAGAAGGCAATCTATACGACGAAGACGGGACTCTTGAAGGCCGGGTAGAGAATTGAGCGGAGGCGCTGGTGGCTGGTCAATTGCAGCCACTTAGCATGCCGGTAACTGCTGCCGTATTGATCGCTCGAACCAACCCGATGTTCTTCTGCAAACAACACCGGCATTACACAGCTCAGAATTCGCTTTGTAATCGACGCCTCCTAGAACCAGCGGTAGCGCATTTCAAGACCAAAGGTACGACCAGCATCCTTTCCGTAGCGATGATTATAGGCATTAGGCAAGATATTGGGGTTGTTAGGCAGGATAGCGGAAGCGTAGAATTTGTTGGCGATGTTTTTCACAAACACTGTCGCCGTCCAGCGATCACTGTGGTCCTGCAACACCACCGAAGCATCAAAAATAGCATAGCCGTCCTCAATGGTGTTCACATCCTGACTAAGGGAATACTGTATCTCATCCTGCGCCCGCACCATGCTTTTGAATATCAGGTCAAAGGAGCCTTCCAGTGGCACGCTATACGAAGCCGCTAGGTTACCTTTCCATTTCGGTGAAAACGGCAGGTCGCCACCAGAGAGGTCCTGCAGTGAATTCGCGCGACTGCATTCGCCCTCTGCGCGAAAAACCTGGCCACCGCTGCACTGTCCCGCCGGGTAGTCGTCGATGCTGGCATCGACGTACGCTACACCACCAGTCAACCGCAATTTTTCAGTGACCTGGGCGAGAAAATCGAGCTCAACCCCCTGGGTGGAAACTTCGCCAGCATTGATCAGGATAAAGGCACCAGGGTCATCACCGATATTACAATCCGGTTCATCATCCGGGCAGGCTGGTGGAGTCCCATCCGGGTCAAAGAAAGACTGCGACTGAAAATCTTTATAAACCGAGTAAAACACAGCCGTATTCAGCCGCACTCGCCCGTCGAGTAGCGTCGTCTTAACACCGAGTTCCCAAGACTTGGAAGTCTCCGGATCGACCCGTGGCAAGTCTACTGGATCAACACCGAAGGCCACGTCGAAGGCTGGCCCCTTGTAACCTTCAGCGTAACTCAAGTACGTCATACCCTCGTCGCTGAAGTCCCATTGCACAGCCAACTTGGGTGACAGGTCATTCTCACTGGTATCACCCGGCGTCTGCGCAACGGGCGCAGGTAGACCAATCTGCGGTCCAGAGAGCGTACGCTCAAAGGTAAAGTCCAGCTCATCCTCGGTATATCGCGCCCCCACTATCACCCGCCATTCCTCATTAAAATGCCAGGTAGCCTCACCGAAGGCCGCCCAGTTTTTGGTGTCCACTTCGAAATTGGCTACAGCTTCTCCAGGATCGCCAATGACAGCATTACGACGGAAATTTCGCTTCACTGTTTGGTCGAAGTAAAAAAGTCCGGCGACGTAGGTCAACTTACCGTCAGCAGGAGATAGTAGACGCAGCTCCTGAGTAAACTGGTTCTGATCTGTGTTACCAAATTGATCAAGCCCGAATACATCCGTAGGCTGGCTATCCAAGTCCCCAAAGCCATCCACCGAAAATTCCCGGTAGGCGGTGATCGACGTTAGCACAAACTCTCCGACTTCCCAGTTAGCCTCAAGTGAGTGCCCCCAGGAATCCGAATTACTGAAGGGTAGCTTGTTAATATTAACGTCTTCATTTTCCTCGTCGGGTAGCACCGGGGCGATATTATCTAGAATTGCCTGTACCTGTTCCTCGTTACCGCCAAAGGGTTCAAGGCTGCGTAGGGGAGCAGCGCTCGCATTGTTAGAAAGATCACTGTAGTCACTGGCCCACTTGAGTTCCAGGTCCGCAACGGGAAACCATCGCAACTTGCCACGCACACTCCACTCATCGGCGCCATTAAGTTTATCTCCATCGTAGGCGTTGTCGGTGAAATCATCGATGGTAGAGCCAACTGCTGAAAACCGGTATCCAATATCGTCGGTAATTGGCCCCGAGACCGTCAGGCCGCCACGGTATTCATTTTCACTGACAGCCGTGCCCATCAAATCACCGGATAGCTCCTCGCTGGGGTTCTTGGTAATGACGTGCACGACCCCACCCGTCGAATTCTTGCCAAACAATGTGCCTTGGGGCCCACGTAAAATCTCGACCCGCTCCACGTCCAGCAACTGCATAAATGACTGGCCAGATCGTCCCATCACCACGCCATCGAGCATGGTAGATACGCTAGGCTCCGCCGCCGAACTAAAGGACTGAGTGCCAATGCCGCGAATAGCAAAAGAGCTCGACCGAGGATTACCGCCCCTCTGCATATTGAGCGAGGGAACCACAAAAGTCAGTTCAGCAACACTGTTGATCTGTGCCGCCTGAAGTAGATCCGCACCAAGGGCGGTAACAGCCACGGCAACATCCTGTAGATTTGACTCACGCTTGGTGGCGGTCACAACGACCTCCTCCAACACCAGACCTCCATTTTCCGATTGCGCAAAAACCACAGAAGCGCTCGCCACCAAAAAGGTGATAGCCACCAGCGCCCTGACTATTGTCATTTTCACAATGGTTCCACTATTGAAGCATTCACTTCTTCTACGCAAAACCCTTGCTGCAAACGTATATCCCGTGACGAACTGCCCAACCGCGCGATATAACTTCCTGTTTTGAGTTGCCACTGATTCGTTTCCGGACAAAAAACTGTCAGTTTGGCAATCGGTAACTTCATCGATACCCGGTGTGATTGGCCAGCTTCCAGGTGGATCTTTTGAAAATTCTTTAGGCTCTGCGGCGGGCGATCATCAGCTGCCTGCTGATCACTAACGTAGAGCTGCACGACTTCTGCTCCGGCCACTTCACCGCTGTTAGTCAGCGTTATAGACACGTCCAGCACGTCCTCAGCAGCGAACGTTGTGCCATGAATTAGCAGATCACTGTATGTAAACTGCGTATAGGACAAGCCGTGGCCAAAGGGAAACAGCGGTTCTATCTCGTACTTGTCGAAATGACGATATCCTACAAAAAGTTCTTCCTCATAATGTACCGCACGTTTATCACCCGGATAGCTTCTTTCAGATTGGTGTGGCGGGCTGTCCTGGAGTTGTTTTGGAAATGTCAGGGGCAGTTTCCCTGAGGGGTTTGCATCTCCAAACAACACCCTGGCGATGGCGTTGCCGCCCTCCATACCCGGGTACCAGGTTTCCAGCAACGCCGGCACTTCGTCCATCCACGGCATCGCCAGCGGTCCGCCATTCGTCAGAATGACCACGGTATTGGGGTTGGCCGCCACCGTCTTTTTGATAAGCGCCTGCTGATTGCGGGGCAAATGCAGTGACCTGCGATCCATAGCTTCAGAGTCAAAGCCGGGGCGATGACCGACCCCTACAAAAAGCAGCACCGCATCGGCGTCCTTGGGCGAGTTGACCCACTGAAAGCGCCCGTGATTTTGCGTCTGCAGGCCCTGCCATGGCGTCACTTCATAGGGGGGCCAGACACCCGCACTACCTCCCCACAAGGGCCAACAGTTGCGCCGTTTCAACTTCGGTCCCATTACCGCGATTTTCCGCACGTTAGCAGGGTCCAGTGGCAACAAATCGCCGTCGTTCTTTAACAATGTAATGCCCGCTTCGGCCATCTCTCTGGCAAGAGTCTGATGCTCTACTGTGTTGCACTGCCCGTTGTCGACCTGTGAGTCCAGGTGACCAGTTAAGAACATAACTCGCAATAATCCCCGCAGGTTGTCGTCCAAGTCATCGTCGGAAAACCGTTTTTGCTGGTAAGCCGCTTTAATCGTCTTGAATCGATAGTGAGACCCCTTGCCCGGCATTTCCAAATTCAATCCCGCTTTGATGCAGGCTTCCGGAGAGCTGGTCCTGCGCACAGCAAACCAGTCACTGACCACGAATCCACGAAACCCGTATTCCTGCCGCAACCTGGTCTTTAGAAAATCGGAGTTTTCACAAGCCGCCGTTCCATTGATCGCATTATAGGCCGCCATGACAGCCCAGGCGTCCGCCTGCTCGACTGCAGCTCTAAAAGCGGGTAGATAAATTTCCTGCAGGGCGCGCTCGCTGACTTCACTGCTATTGCGCATCCTGTTAGCTTCCTGATTGTTGGCAGCAAAGTGTTTTACACAAGCGGCCACCCCCTGGGACTGGATTCCCATAACCATGGGTACCGTTAACCGGGCGTTGAGCAAAGGATCCTCACTGAAATACTCGAAGGTGCGGCCATTCAGCGGCGTGCGTGTAATATTGATCGCAGGAGCAAGAATCATCTGCGCGCCCGTCGCCTTGCATTCCTGGGCGACGGCCTCACCAAACCGCGCCATTAAACCTTCATCCCAACTCGCCGCTTGAGCGACGCCCGAGGGAAAGGCCGTGCAACGACGCCTGCGGCTCGAGTGATAGGCCACCCCTCGTGGCCCATCACTCATCCTGAAGGGCTTAATACCCAATCGGGGAATAGCGCGGGTCTCCCAGAAATTCTGCCCGGCGCACAGGAGCAGTTTTTCATCTGTCTGAAGAGCGTTGAGCAAACTTGTAACGCGCTCTTCGAGTGGCATGCTGGTGTGTAAATAGTTCAGTTTTCCCATCCCACCAGATTAGGCAGCTAAGTCTCGGGTGGAAATGCAGTAAACTGCTGAAATAGTGTCATTTTCTGCTACACTTGACTAACATATAACCTCTTTATGACGCTATTTTTCTAAAACATGTCCAAAACTGCTGACCTCAGGCCCATTCAACAAGCTGCAAAAATGTGCCTCGGATTGGCGCTATCCCCGCCCAGTAGAGCCCTGGTTTTCGATGACGGCCTAGCGGCACTGAACAATTTTTTGGGTTCTGAGGTCAGCGCTGATGAAATTATTCAAATCGCTATCAAAATGCGCGAGAGCCAACACTTTTCGATATTTCAGCAAACGATTGAGAACAACTGGGCGGCAAGCGCGGATGCCAACCAAACGCTGAGCGAAGAGAACTCGCTGGCATTCCTGCAGGATTTATTCAGCAGCCTTGACCACGCTGTACTTTATGAACACAGCATTACGGCGGGCAGCTCTCGGAACGAGAGGGACAAAATCAGCGGCGGTGAAATGCAGTTCCCCGGCAACATGCCCTGCTGGACCCTGCATTTTACGCTGCAAGGCAAAGCTCTTTTTCTGAATGAGCAGATGGAGGTGGAGGTTAGCGAGGGTGAGATGATGCTGTTTCATCCCGATGCTTGCTATCACTACGGACTGCACCCCAGCGCCGAAAGCTGGGAACATCTTTGGGTGTTGTTCCAGCCCCGACCGCAATGGAGCGAATGGCTGGAATGGGAAGCCTTGAATGAGGGAATATCACATTTGGCGCTCCCAGATACGACCAGCCTTGCGCAGATGGAGCGTTTGTTTCGGCAGCTAATAGCCTTGAAAAAAGATGGCAGCCCATACCAGGACGACCTGCAACACAATCGTCTGGAAGAAATTTTAATTCGAGCTAAGGGACACAGTGCCGAACGAGAGCGGCCTCTCCTTGATAAGCGCATACAGAGTGCTTGTGACTATATGCAAAGCCACCTTGCCAAAGGGTTCAACGTCAATGACGTTGCCGCAGCCTGCAACCTGTCAACCTCACGACTTGCGCATCTCTTTAAAGAACACATGGGCGTCAGTCCAAAGTCCTGGGGCAACAATTTGCGATTGCAGCAGGCCAGAAAGCTACTACTAGGAAATAGTGACAGCATTAACCATGTTGCCCGGCAATTGGGTTATGAAGATCCCTCTCAGTTCACCAAGTATTTCAAACGCAATATGGGATGTAGCCCAAGGGAATTTCGTCGGTCTTTTAGGGAAGGATGAGACCCAGCGCGGGCATTCGTAACTGCAACTTGCAGCCTAAGACAATCCCTTAAACTTCTTTGCGGACTAGCGTAGTATCCTAGGCGTTTAACACTACTAAAGTCAGGAGCCTTGCCATGTCTATCGATTGCCGCACCCGCCGCCATTGCGATCGAAAAACCCTGGACCGAGACGATATTTTCGACTCGCTAATCCCCCAGGCCCTCTCGCGCAATGCCGAACTCGCCGCTCGAGGCCAAAGTTACAAGAGCCTACCGGCCCTCACCCTCAAAGTCGACGGCCGCAGCATCACTTTGAGCGAACGAGCCGGCGCGCTTCGAATCAACGAAGGCGACGCGTCTGACAGCGCTACTGCAAGTCTCGATCGCGATGCAGTCTCGGATCTCGTTCAGGACTGGACGACGACCATGGGGTTGGCGATGAATTCGCGGGTCAAGATGACCCAGGGCAGCTTTGACCACTGGATCGGCTGGGAACCCGTACTACGCGCGCTGTTCGATGGACGCCCCGTCCATGAAGCCGGCGCCATCACCGTCACCGATCGAGACGGCAGCGACCTCGATCTAGGCCGAAGCTTCAAAGTCGACGACAACCATGACGAGATCTCCCATTTTCTAAACCAGGCTGGATTTCTACATCTGCGCAGCGTCTTCACCGCGGCAGAGATGGCCGCCGTAGCCGCCGACCTCGACGCTGCCCTGGCGCGCGCGCGTCCCGACGACGGCGCGTCCTGGTGGGCAGGAGATTCGAAAGGTGAGCAACAGGCCGTGCGTGTGCTGTTCTTCCATGAACAATCCACGGCGCTGTCCGAGCTACTGAAGGACGATCGACTAGCATGGCTAGCCAATATCACCGGGGATAATCTCTGCGGCAGCACGGAAGGCGCTGGCTGGCTGGGCGCCGAGGGTCTTATCAAACCGCTCGACATCAAGACCGGTCTCTCGGACTTGCCCTGGCACAAGGACTGCGGTCAGGGGCGCCACTCCTATTACTGCAACGGTCTCACGGTGGGGATTTCTGTCACCGGTGCGGACGAGCACAGCGGGGCACTCGGTGTCGTCCCCGGTTCCCATCGCGCCAACGTGCAGACCGCGGGCAAAGACACCAGCCTCGACTTGCCTGCAATCAAACTGGTCACGCAAACCGGTGATCTGACCGTGCATTGTAGTGATACCCTCCACCGCGCCCACCCACCCACCGAGCGGCCACGCAAGGTCGTCTACACCGGCTTTCGACAACCGCTCATGGCCGGAGACACAGTTGAAGAGGTGTCGATCGAGAAAGAGCGAGCGGCGCGGGCAAGACTGACAAACGTACGGGATCGAATTGCTGACGCAGGTACTGGCTAACCATGTCAATGCGACGGTCAGCTCAATGAACGAATATCATCAGCACAAAGAACATTCAGGATGCCGCTGAAAACTTCTCGGGCCAGGTCGTTGCGTGCGTTTCCTCTTCGATCGTATTCGCAATCTCATCACCAGCGACAGTACAATGCTGGTCGAGACCGACGATTCCTGGTTCAACGGCATGGACATGCCATTGCTCGGCGGCGCGCGTCAATTAGACCAAGCCGCTGGAACAAATACATTGAGCGTATCTTCGGAGCCACGCACTAGCTCAACATCGCTGCGAAGAAACGGCGCACACAATGCATCGCATCATTGGCATAAATGTAAGCGCCCCAATATTGGTCCACAGGGACAATGAAAAGATTCCTGTTTTTTCCACATGACATATCATTGGGAAATCGATCGGATCGGCATCATAATCACACTATCCGATAAAGCCAAGGCGACAATCACCTCAATGAAAGACTGTAATCAATGTGGCAAATGTTGTATTCACTATGCCGATGGTGGTTTGTCTGCTAGCACAGAGGAAATTCAAAACTGGGAGATATTCAATCCAGCGATTGCTGCATATGTGGCGAACGGAAAAATCTGGATGGACCCTGTCACCCATAAACAACTGACTCGCTGTCCCTGGCTTGAAGAATTGCCGATTGAGTCCGGGGGCGAGTCAGTAAAGTATGGCTGTCGTATTTACCAGGATCGGCCCGAGGACTGCAGGCACTATCCGACCTACATCGCAGAAATGGTGCGTGATGGCTGTGAGATGGTAGAAGTGCAGGACCTTGATACACCAAAACAGGCACAGATTTCACTGGATATTTTGATGGCCGATAGCCGATCCTCACTATCCTGATTTCAGTCTATAAAGAGTAGCAATATGTCGAGTCAAATTATCAAGTTTCAAATTGAGAAAGAAACCAAGAACAGTGTGCGTTACAAGGAGGTTCCCACCGAGGGCCAGGCACCCATTGTGGGCACCTTATACGTGCAGAAATGGTTTGCCGGCGCTACCAGGTCCCTTGAGGTGACCATTGAAAAGAAGGACTAATTACAGTACTTCGCCCTGCTAACACTGTTACCGAAACCGTTAAGCTTCTAACGCTCACTGCAACAAAATGCGAGCACAGGCATTCTCTGACATACAATGGCGTATAACGACTTCTTTTTTGGGCAACTATAAAATGTGCGATATCGGCCAATTTAATACGCTGAATGTACTCGAGGTGGGTACTTACGGCATCATTCTCGATGGCGGCCAATGTGGAAGGCTTACACTTGCCTTACAGCAATGCCCCGAATCGCCAACGCCCGGGGATAAAATTGAAGTATTCATCTATCTGGACGCGCAAGGCGACCCCGTACCAACAACGCTTCGACCCACTGCTCAGCTAGGCCAGGTAGCTTGGCTGAAAGTTGCCGATGTGAGCAGTCCGGGAGCCTTTGTTGACTGGGGTTTAACAAAAGACCTTTTCATCCCCTATGCCGAGCAACAACACCCTCTGAAAAAAGGAGACCACACTCTGGTGAAGGTCTATCTGGATAATCAGGGAAGGCTGGCTGGCTCAACGCGCATTGACCACTGGATCAAAGATAGCTCCAACAGCTTTAAAAAAGGCGAAAAGGTCAGCCTGGTAATCGCCGATAAAACAGAAATGGGTTTCAAGGCGGTTATCAATCATGAGTGCTGGGGGCTCCTCTATGCAAACGAACTGTACAGGAGAATTCGCAAGGGACAGGTAATGGATGGGTACATCAAGCAAATACGCGAGGATGGAAAAATTGACCTGTCAGTGAATCAACCGGGGTTCAACACGGAGAAAATGAATAACCTTTGCAAAATAATTCTCGCTGCACTGGCAGACAATGACGGCTTTCTCGCTCTCACCGATAAAAGCCCTCCTCCGGCTATCTACGGCACTTTTGGCGTTAGCAAAAAAATGTTTAAGCAGGCCATTGGTGCACTGTACAAGCAGCGGAAGATTTCACTGGAAGATACGGGCATCCGCCTACTCTAGCTTAAAGCAATTTGTCTTATCTATTTCCGAAGGCGCTATCAGAGACCGCGCCGTGTCCCGGCGCCGGGTGGCATTCAGGCCCCCATGCTTTAAAACAGGTCGAGCCTCTTTAGTTATTATATACAATAGCTTATGCTTACAACCTGTCTCTGTGTCACAAAGGTTAATGGGGGACAGATCACGAGTTCCAGCTGGAGCTGGTCAGGGCTGAGCATCAACAGTGCGGCGCCGGGTACTTGCCGTTACCGCTTCCCGAACTGATTTACGCAATGGATATGCCGCGCAATGCAATTTGCGCTGACCGTCAACAATGATGGTGGGCTATTAATGTGCATTCCATCAACAACCTGGAATCAAACACCTCTTATCTAGATCCCAACCAGGAAATGCAGTGAAAAACACGTTCATGGCGTAAAGGAAGTAAAGCACATGCTAAAAAGTACTGGTGACGTCTCATCTCTGCGACGAAGGTCATTACTCCATACACGGGGGACAATCATGATGTGCCGTTTGGCGCGCGTGTCCCTACTCTGCCTCACGATGGGTATGGCTCCCCAGGCGCTGACTCAGAACGCTTGTGGCGCGCCAATAACGCTGACCCCCAATCAGTGGCGAATGGTGGCTATACCGTGTAATCCTGGTGCAGACAACACCATCGTGGACGTGTTTGGCACAAGCCTGGGGGTGTATGGAACCACATGGATCGCCTGGAAACGCACCTATGATGCAAGCGGTAATGACGCCTATGTCAAACTGGCCAGCACAGACACCGTCAGTACCGGTGAAGCCTTATGGC
>TARA_R110002072_G_scaffold213_9_pt1 | contig 21343 bp, 10 predicted proteins | sample TARA_R110002072 | Tara Oceans TARA_R110002072 (sample SAMEA4397118) | marine metagenome | biome: Polar Biome; feature: [SRF] surface water layer (ENVO:00010504); material: water (ENVO:00002006), including particulate matter (ENVO:01000060) such as... | depth 5 m | reverse complement strand
GAGCGGCAGGCGCTGAGCCGCTGTTTGAGGTCGGACAGCGTGTGCGGATCGACTTCCCTGGGTGCTTTGCCCTGCAGCACTGCCTTGATCTGCAGGTGTGCCAGAAAGTCGACATACTTGCGCAGCGGTGACGTGCAATTGGTGTAGCACTCCAGTGCCATTCCCATGTGCGGCGCCGGCTCACAGGACAGTTCGGCGCGTGTCAGCAGGCGATTGACCATGGTGCGCAGGGGCAGGCCCTGTGCCGACGCCGCGAGTCCGCGCATGATATCGCGATAGCCCGTCACTGTGGCCTGGTCGAGATCTGCCAGGTCAGGCGCATGCAGGGTGAGGAACTTTCGGACTTCATCGGCGCGGTCGGCGCGAAAGCCCGGGTGTGACACGAAGGGTCCGGTCGCGCGATGGGTGGCCAGGAAACGGGCGCCACAGCGATTGGCGGCGACCATGCACTCCTCCACCAGTCGTTGCGACAGCAGCTTCTCAGTGGGCTCGATGCTCTCTATCTGCTTGTTGTCATTCAGCACCCAGCGGAACTCCTGGCGATCCTCCATGACCAGGTTGTTCTGCTCGCGCTGCGCGCGCAGTGCGCGGTATACCTGGTACAGGGTCTCCAGCGGCGAGGCGTGACTCATAAGCTCGTCAAACTGGCCGTTCAGGTAGCGGTCCACGGCGAAATAGGACAGTTTTGCACGGGAGCGAACGGTGGCCTCGATAAACTCGTAGTCACCAATTTCACCACTGTCGCTGATGGCGATTTTGCACACCAGTGCAGCGCGGTCGACACCCTCAGACAGTGCACAGGTATCCTGTGAAAGCTCCTCTGGCAACATCGGCAGGACGTCGCCGTGGAAATACACCGATGTGCCCCGCGCGGCCACATCGCGATGCAGGTTGGATCCGGGCTTGATGCAAGCGGTGGGGTCGGCAATCGCCACGAACAGTATCCAGCCATCGCTGCTGATCTCGGCGTACAGGGCATCATCGATATCCAGCGTTTTGGTCGAATCGATGGACACGAACTCCAGATCGGTGAGATCACGCCGTTTCTGCATGGCGAGCGGGGAACTCTGCGCCATACTCGCTTTTACCTCCTCTTTCACAGCATTGCTCCACTGTGTCGCCAGCCGGTACTTGGCCATGCAATAGAGGTTTTCAATGCCTGGCGTGCTGTCATCGCCGATGACGGAGAGCACTTTAGCCTGGGGTTTGCCGTCGCGGATCGGATGGCGCAGGATGGCACAGCGCAGGTAGTCGCCTTCCTTGGCGCCATTGCGCGCCTGTGGTGGGATAAACAGCCAGCGATTTAACTGGGGCAGGTCAGGCTCGACGAAAACAGCCTTGCCCTTGCGCACGCAGCGACCGGTGAAATCTACCAGCGGGCTGCTCACCAACTTTTCAATATCGGCGATAGTCTTGTTGTCTTTGGTGGGTCGGATACAGACCTTGACCCGGTCGTCGGGAAACGCCTTCAGCATCTCCTGCGGCGGAATGAAGATCTCCCGGCCATCGTCCAGCACCGCAAAACCATAGCGGGCCTGCGTGCCTTTGATCACCGCTTCGGCGCGTTCTTTCTCGGCCTCCATCTGCGACTTCAGGCCTTGGAGTTGCGAGAGGGTATCCGGGTTGAGCATTTATGAGGCAACTTTGTTTAAAGATATAGGCAGGGCATCGTAGCCGAAATCGCCACGGCTGTCAGTGAGTTATGGTTGAATCAGGCAATGCTGCTTCTAATTGGTGCAGCGCCATTGACAGCCTGCTGCGGGGGGTTTAATAATCAGGGGCATGCGGTTGCACAGCCCTGCTTTCCGCGTTTTGATGAATCTGCGGCAATAATAGCAATACTATAGTCTGATTTCTGCAGGCAGTTGGAGAACACAGATTTCAACCCGCGCCCTCATAGCTGATGACCACCCGGTAATTCGCGGGGCCATCGTTACCTCTTTGCTCTCTCTGGGGGTGATCGAGGACTGCGTCACCGCCAACTGTTTCAGCGAACTCATTGAGATACTGGAGAAGGATGCCAGCTATCACCTGCTGATTCTCGACCTCAGCCTGGCGGATATCGCCGGTTCGCGCGGAGTATCCTATGTGCGCGAGCACTTTCCCGCGATGCCTGTGCTGGTATTTTCAGGCACGGACTCGGCCGATATCATTGCCGAGTGTTTCGAATACGGCGTCCATGGTTTTGTCTCCAAAAGCGCTTCAATGCAGGTGCTTGTGGACGCCATCCGCACCGTGCTGGACGGCGGTGTCTATATCCCGCCTGCAGCGGCCCGCGTGATGGGGTACGAAGCGGTGGAGACGGAGCAGGTGCAGTCCGGCAGGCCGGAAGAACTGATACGTTTTACGCCCAAGCAACAGCAGGTGTTCGATCAGTTGATGCTCGGTGTACCCAACAAAATCATCGCCAGGCGCCTGGATATGGCTGAGGGCACTGTTAAAACGCACCTGCACAGCATCTATCAGGTGCTGCGAGTCAATAATCGCGCGCAGGCCATATTGAAGTCGCGGCAGCTGCAACTGGTTGACTGAGCGCGTTATTGCAGCGCGCTGAGGTTGGGCAGATGGAAGGTGAATCGGGTGCCTTCGCCAGGGGTTGACGTCATTTGCAAATCCAGATTCAGCGCCTGGTTGATTTTCCTGACAATGGAAAGCCCGAGTCCGGCACCCTGTGACTTGATCCCGTTGTCGGTCACGCGGACAAACTCATGGAAGATCGACTCCTGGTGTTCGCTGGCGATGCCGCAGCCTGTGTCAGTTATCGCGAACGCCACCACGTTACCATCGGCTTTGGCAGAAAAAGACACCGTCCCGACCTGTGTATAGCGCACGGCATTGCTCAACAGGTTGCGTATCAGGCGCAGTAACAACTCCTCATCGGTGGAAACCAGCAAATCATCGACATCCATTTGCCACGCCAGCCCGCGCTCAGCACACAACGGTGCGATTTCGCGGTCGATGCCCGCGGCAAAGGGTCCGAGCTGGAAGCGGCCGAGATGCAATTGAAAATGCCCGCCTTCAAATCGCCCCAGATCCAGCAGCGCATCGAAATGCGCCGTCATCTGCGAAATGCTCTCTTTCTGCATCTGCAGGATCGGCACAGACGATGGCGGTGGGTCTGACATCAACAGGGTGTCAGTGAGCAGGCCCAATGCGTGCAGCGGTTGTTTGATATCGTGACTGGCCGCCGCCATAAAATACGCTTTGGAATCATTGGCCATCTGCACCTGGCGCAATGCATCCTGTGTGTTGCTGCGCTCTGTTTCAACCCGGATAAGGGCCTGGTCCTTCTCGAAGCGCATCAGGATGCTGTCGCGGAAAATCGTCGTGCCGCGCTGTACAAGCAAGGCCATCAGTACTGCGGCGAGGAGCAGGCTGAGCCCGATGGACAGCCCCATTCCACCTTGCATCAGCCAGAAAGTGGCGTTCTCTGCGATCATCAACGGCACGGAGATGATAAACGTCCGGAAGTCGGAGAACAGGTTGGCGAGGACACCAACTGACCAGATGATCATGATCAGTGTCATGAACAGCGGAATGACAAGCGAGCCAGGTTCGGGCGATTGCACAATCCAGATCCCCAGGCCGACCGCCATCTGGTTAACGATACTGCTGAGCCTGAGCTGACGGTCGGCCTTTTCCAGGTCGGAATCGGACAGGGTGTCCAGCCCGGGGCGGATTTTAGCGGACAGAATTCCCCTGCCGATCATCAGCAGCGCCAGCGGCACGGCCCACAGGGCGATGGCGCCGGTGTTGACACCCTGCAAGACCATAAATGGCATATACAGGAAAATGGAAAGGAACGTGGCGAACATGGAAAATGGCGCCACCGAGATCCGGGCGCGAATGGACTCGCGCAGTACAATCGGCTCTACCGTGTCGTCAAACAGTTGCATAGTTCCCTTCCGTGTATCAGCTGACAGCATCGCCGCGCATTACTGTAGCGTGATAGCTGTGCGGCGGTCATGTTAAATCCTGGTGACCCCACCGGTGGTGGGGCGTCTGGTGATTCCCTGTATCGACTGGCCGCACCGCAGTATTCTGCCCCGAAAACTCATGCTATTGCGAATTCTCTGCTACATTCCAAGTGGCGATCCGAGCTGGATGCGGCTCTGCCGGGCTGCAGCAGAGGCATTATTTGAAGCGGAGAATAACTTGTGAAAAGGATTTCAGCGCCTATCGAGTCAACGATGGCGGGCAGGGAAGCCGGAGACACTCTGCTGCGGGCGGATTACCTTATCATCGGCTCGGGATACGGTGGCGCCGTGGCAGCGATGCGCCTTGCCGGTAGCGACGCCGATGCGCCGGGCGCCGCCGGAAACCCGCGTGTCGTGGTGCTGGAGCGGGGCAGGGAGTATGGGCTCGGAGATTTTCCGTACGACATTGAGGATTTACCCTCACATGTTCGCATGGTGCGCACCGGCGCCAGCGCCAGCGGATATGCCGATGCCCTGTTCAATGTCCACCTCGGGGTTGAAAACGCTGACCCCTGTGCAACGGAGGCAGATCGGGAGAAGGGCAGCGACAGGTCGGCAGCTGACGTACTGGTAGGCAGTGGTCTCGGTGGCACCTCGCTGATCAACGCCAATGTCGCCGAGCGGCCGCAGCCGCATGTTTTCGCCAAGCGCGCCTGGCCGCGGGAGTTCAGGGACGCACCGGGGTTGCTGGACACGGCTTATGCGGAAGTGGCTGATCGCCTCGGCGTGACCCGGTATACGGGGGACGCGGAGCGGGAATTTCCCAAGTACAGCGCATTGCGACGGCTCGGAGGCGCGCTCGGCCACGAGGCGCGGCCTGCCAATATTGCAGTGACAACCCGACCGCGAGGCAACGCCAGCCGCAGTGCGGTGGGGATCAGCGCCACCTGTACCAACCCGGTCGGCGTCGAGCAGAGCCCCTGCACAGACTGCGGCAACTGTGTCACTGGTTGCAATGTGGGCGCCAAGAACACCCTGGATCGGAATCTGTTGCGACTGGCGAAATCTCGAGGTGCTGAATTCTATACTGGCGCGACGGTGCAGAGTATCCAGCCACTGGCTCCGGGTGACATGGCGCGTGATAAAGGCTACCGCTGGAAAGTAATAGTGCGCCCCACGGTCAAGCCCACCGAAAAGCCCAGAGCGCATGCCGACGACCCGGTCGAGTACGACACATACTGCATGCTGGCGAAAAATGTCATCCTCGCCGCAGGCTCCCTGGGCAGCACCGAGATACTGCTGCGTTCGCAAAAAACCGGCGTGCTGGAGTTTTCGGCGGCACTGGGACAGAAATTCTCCACCAATGGTGATGGCATCATCATGAGCTACGGGCAGCGGCATCGCGTCGGCTCTGTCGCGCAGGCGGTACAGAAAAACCCGATAAAAGCGGTGGGGCCGACGATCACCGGCATCATACGCACCGGTGAGTTGAGTATTGAGGAGGCCAGTATTCCCGCGGCACTGGCCAGGGTGTTCGCCGAGCTGGTGACGACCAGCGCGATGTTACAGAGGATTTCCAAACGCAAACTTCCCGCGGTGTTCGAGGGCTCGAACCACGATCCGCTGGCGGCGCCCCTTGAAGTGGCGGATCACTGCCAGGCATTGCTGGTCATGGGTGACGATGGCGCGAACGGGCAGTTATCACTGTCACGCGGCCAGCAAGCACTGGAGATCGCGTTCCCGTCCGGAAACATCAGCGACAATGCCGCACTGACGACGTCAAACGCGCTGCTGCAGGCGCAGGACCGCAGAGCGGGGCTGGACGGTGGCCAGTATGCACCCAACCCGCTGTGGCAGTTACTGCCTCCGCAGGCATCAGCTGCCCTCAATGGCGGTATGCCGACACGGCGCGTGCTCACTGTGCACCCGCTGGGTGGTTGCGCGATGGCCGATGATGTCACTGGTGGTGTGGTCAACCACCGGGGACAGGTATTCAGGCGCGACGGGCAGTTGCATGACGGCCTGTTCGTGATGGACGGTGCGATCATTCCCACGGCGCTGGAAGTGAACCCGTTCCTGACGATTGCGGCACTGGCCTGGCGCAATATCGGTCTTATCCTGGGTCACGCCGAGGATACCGGTAGCGCCAGGGTCAGCCCTGAATATGCCGACCTGGGCGAGGTGCCGCACCGGTACAGGGATTCCCTGCAGCCGACAGCTTTCGTGATACAGGAACAACTGACGGGTAAGCTCGATGGGCTGGCGCCCTGGTTCAGGCAATACCTGAGTGACGAACAGCAGCAGCGCGTGCTGCACAGGGATGGCCTGGTGGTGCAGGTCAGCGCGGCGAGCGAGGACGCCAGCACATGGCTGGACAACCCGGGGGCGACGCCACTCAAGGCCAGTATGCAGCTTTATATCAACCCGATGAATCTCGAGCAGGTGAACCTGTACAACCCGGTGGGCGTGCCGCCCGCTCTGATCAAGACGCTGCGGCCGTTTATGACGCTGGAGGGCCAGTTTACGGTGTTCACCGAGGACGAGTATGGCTGTCTGTCTGATGCTATCGGCTTTTGTCGCGCCATCGTTGCGTATCTGAAACGACGCGGTCGCGTGCGGCTGTCCGCGCCCGGTGATGCGGGGTTGCTGCAGAACCCGTGGCAGTACTTGAAGCGGGTGTGTAATGCGGCGCGGGTCTTTATCAACATCGGGGCGATGCAAAGCCGCTATCGGCGGCTGAGCTATGCGTTCACTGACCGGGCATCGGGTGTCTCGATCGAGGGACAGAAAGTTCTCGGCTACAGCCTCGGTATCGACAGGCTGTGGGACGGCCTGCTCAACCTCGATGTCACACTCTCGCGGCGCGGTGGCGAGGCCTGTGGCGGTCGACTGGGGGTGAATGCGGAGTCGCTGCTGGACCCGGGCCTGGTAGCAATCAGGGCGTCATCCAATCTGCCGCGAAGCCTGTTGTTCGCCGGTGGCCTGGCGGGATTTGTCGCGCGTTCACTGTTCGCCACCAATTTCTGGGAGTTCGGCGGCCTGGAATATCGGGATTCACCGCCAGATCGCCCGGAACCGGCGGCGTTGGAGACTGGTAAAAACGGTGTGGTTGCACCAGAGGCGCCCGCGTTTTTCGATGTCCCCCTGAGCGAGGACTCTGACAAGTCGATCACGCTGCGGCTTACCCGCTATCGGCGGGACGGGGCGAAACCGCTGTTGATGTTGCACGGCCTTGCGCAGGGCTCGCAGATTTACTGGATGAAGGGCATTAGCAATCTCGCAGCCTATTGTTATGACGCCGGTTTTGATGTCTGGCTGTTGGACTACCGCCTCAGCAACCTGGTGCTGCCAACGCTGAGTGCGGAAGACCGCAAATGGAGCATTGACGAGATCGCCAGGTTTGATATCCCTGCGGCTGTGCGCAAGGTCTGTGAGTTCAGTGGCCACGATAAAATTTTCGTATTCGGGCACTGCGTCGGTGCCTGTGCGCTGGCGATGGCTGCGCTCAGGGACAACGACATCGGCGCGCGTATCGAGGCCGCTGTGACCAATGCGATTCATCCCTGGGTCATGCCGTCGCCTTCAAATCGCTTGCGGGCGAAGTTCGGCAACTTTTACCGGGAGTGGGTGCCGGAGGAGATTCTCGAGCCCAACCCGCAAAAAGGTGCCGGTGGCGTGCAGAATTTCCTCGACCGGCTTGCGTTTAGCCTGTCCAGAATCAATGAACTGGAGAAAGATGATCATCGCGAGTTCGGCGGCAGCGAGCTGGCCCAGAGCATCTGCGATCGAATGACGTTTTTATACGGGCGGATGTGGAATCATAAAAATCTGGCGGCCGCGACGCATGAGGCGTTTGCGCAAATGTTGGGCCCCGCACCCGCCAGCGTATACCAACACCTGTACTACTACTCCAGCCTGCGCAGGATCACGGACAAGAACGGTGAGAACACCTATCTCACGGCGAGCAACATACGCGACAACTGGCAGTTTCCGATCCTGTTCATACACGGCAATGACAGCCGTGTTTTTAACCCGCATTCGGCCAGGCGCTCGGCCACGCGCCTGCACGATATTCTCAATGGCTTGCCCGCGCACGGACAGCAGCAGTTGCAGCAGGGGGAAAGAATTCCCGTGCGCTACAAAATCTATCCCGACTACGGCCATATGGATGTGATCTTCGGCGAACAAGCGCACCAAACCTGCTTTCAGGATTACGTCAACTTTTTGCGCGATCCCCGCGGCTTCAGCAACCCCCAGGGCGAAGCCGATTACAGGGAGAGCTATGTGGCGAGGCCCTTGATCGGGCCAATCCTGCGGGCTGCCTGGCTGCAAGACAATAAAATCCGGCTGCGGTTTTGGGCGGAGCTGAGGACGAATGTCACCTACCAGCCCGACAAACTGGCGGTATCGGGTGGCCGCGAGGTCGCAGAGTTCGAGCTTGGGGTGCCCCGGGCGGCCAGGGTGGTGATACCGCGATACCGCATGATCGATGTGGAAATCGACGCTGGCAGCGAAGCCTTTCAGCTGTCGCTGTACGGCAGGGTGAAACACTACCAGCAGTGCGAGGGTGCCAAAGTGTCGTATCGCGAGCAGTCCTGGTTGTGCAGGTTGCGCGACCGTGCCGCGAATCAGGTGCGACCGGGTATGTGCTTTGTCGTCGGTTCCTGCCGCTATCCCGGCTCCATCGTCGATAACGCCCTGTCGGACAAGGTGTACGCTGCCATTGAGTGCCAGATTACCATGACAGCGGGTGCGCAGATGCTGTTCCTGATTGGCGACCAGATTTACGCGGATGCCACTGACCAGCTGGTGGAAATGAAGTCACTCAAGGCCAAGTACACAGATCGCTATCGCCGCGCCTTCGGTGCTGAGTACTCGCCCAATTTCGCGCGGCTGGTGAAACAGGTCCCCACCCATTTCGCGCTGGATGATCACGAGAAAGGCGATGACTGGTCGGGCGCGCCATCGGATCTGCCGGTGACGCCTGGTGACAGCCACGACTATGCCGCGGCGATGGCGGCGCGGTTTCTGGGATCTGGCCGCAGCTCGGTGCCGATACGCGGCAAGCCCTGCTCCAGCCTGCACTACTACGCGCTGTCGCATCCACTGGAGTGTGATTTCCCGGTCTTTATGACGGATACACGAAGTGAGCGCGACTATCGCAGCAGCAATGATCCCGGGCGTCACTGCCTGATGGCAGACAAACAGTACAGGGCACTGACCGACTGGCTGCTGCAAGCGCAGCGGGATTTCCCGCAGGCGCCGAAATTTATTGTATCGGGCAGTATTCTCGCGCCACTGCCGCGCGGCTACCTGCGAGCGCCCTCCACCTGGCGGCAGCAGGATGGATGGGCCGGGTACCCGCGAACGGCGGAAAGCCTGTTGCGGCTAATCGCGCAGCGGGGTATCGAAAAAGTGGTGTTTGTGGGGGGGGATGCGCATCTCTCCGCCGTGTCCAGGCTGCAGCTGAGACTCGACGCGATTACCGCGCCTGTCGATGTCTGGCAAATCGTCAGTTCCGGGCTCTACGCGCCCTTGCCCTTCGCCAATGCCCATGTCGAGGACTTCATCTGGGATGAGTCCCACGCCCTGCCTGTGCACACTGGGCCTTCGCTTGCAATCGACTGTACCAATACGTTGCTGTCCGACCACTACTCCCAGTTTGTGCGTGTCGAGGCCACTGCCAGCCAGTTGAGCGTCTCCTGTTTTGACGAAACGAATACGCTGTTGGCGCAGCATGCTCTCTTCCCCTGACCCGGTGCGGTCGTGCGGCCATCTAAACCTTCGGTCTAAACTTAAGTGCATGGTGCATCCTGAATTCGGCGCCCATAATAATACCAGCTGCCGAGAGTACGATTTCTTCAGACAGCTGTTTGGGTTTGCAAAGGAAAGCACAATTGTAGTGCGTAAGTGGCCCGGCCCTGACGCGAAAATGGAAACCCGCTGTTCAAGGAGTACATGGATGTAACCTCACAAGGATGTGAACCTACGCCCACTGCCTCGCTGTATTCCAGCCCTGCAATATCAAGCACAACGACCCGTTAACGTCGCGCACCTCCCAGAGTTACCTCTGCCGCAACAAATTCAACGCACAGTGCCTTGACACGCCGGCGCGGTGAGCCTAATAATCATCGCGAAGCGGTCGCAATCCGCCGGGATGTGCCTTTGATGAATTTCCGGACACCGCGCGATCTGCCAGTAGCAGATTGTCCTGTGTCGAACAGTCAGTATCACCATGCCACCAGTGAGTTCAGGCAACTGGGGCTGTCTACACCCTCACAACTCACACCCGAATTTTTCCACCCCTCTTCTTTCATCCTCTCTCCGACCGGACGTATCGGGCTTTTTTTGCAGCAATCTCTCTCACCCATTTTTCGTAATATTGTTATGAGGATTTCCTTATGGACTCAGGTTCTACGCTGCGTGTAGAAAAAACCACCCCCCTGAAAGCTGTTGTCAAGAAAACCTATGTACTGGACACCAATGTCCTGCTGCATGACCCGATGGCCGTCACGGCCTTCAAGCAACATCACCTCGTCATCCCCATGACCGTGCTGGAAGAACTCGATCACATCAAGGACCGCCACGACAAAACCGTGAGCCGGGAGGCGCGCATTGCGATCAATATGATCGACAAGGTGGTGGAGGCGGCTTCACCCCAGGCGATACAGGCAGGTGTGCCGATTCCCGGGGCGATGCTGGATGACTCAACGCCGGGAACGCTGGCCATTTATCCGGATCAGCGCCTCAGTGCCAATACCGAGGTGCCGTATCTCGACGGTACCGCGGACCAGGCCAACGACAACCGTATCATCAATGTGGCGTTGCGCCTGCAGGCGGAAAACCCGAAGGAATTTGTCTGCCTGGTGACGAAAGATATCAATATGCGCATCAAGGCCAAGGGCTCGGGCCTGATGCATGTTGAGGACTACCGTCGCGACCGCGTGCTCGATGATATCGACCTGCTGGCCACCGGCTATGAGCATCTCAGTGGTGACTTCTGGTCCACCATCAGTGAGGTCGATACGCTGCGGGAGGACGATTGCACACTGCACCGGGTGCCGCGCAAGTCGCTGCCCCAGGCCTATCCCAATATGTTTGTTTACGATGACCAGGAGTTTATGGCGTTTGTGAAGCGGGTCGACAGGGATTTTGTCTACCTGCGCTGCGACAGTCGCGACAGCCTGATGAACAAGCGCTTCTGGGGCCTCGCACCGCGGAATCTGGAGCAGGCGATGGCGATGTCGCTGCTGGATGACGATGGCGTGGATATGACGGTGATGACCGGCCCCGCAGGTTCCGGCAAGACGCTGTTGGCGCTGGCTTACGGGCTGCACGCGATTCTGGAGCAACGCAAATTCAGCAAGCTGATCGTCGCGCGCTCCACGCCGCCCATCGCGGAGGATATCGGCTTTCTGCCCGGTACCGAGGAAGAGAAAATGGCGCCCTGGCTGGCGGCGTTTGACGACAACCTGGAGATCCTGCACGGCGCTGACGAGTCCTGTAATGGCAGCATCAGCTACGTCAAGGAGCGCGCCAATATCCAGTTTAAATCACTGAATTTTATGCGCGGGCGGTCGTTTAATAACGCCTACATCATTATCGATGAAGCCCAGGGCCTGACGCAGTTCCAGCTCAAGTCGGTGATCAGCCGGGTCGGTGCGGATTCGAAGATTGTGGTACTGGGCAACCTCGCGCAGATCGACAACAAGTATATTTCGCCGCTCACCTCGGGGCTGACCTATCTGGTGGAGAAGACCAAAGCCTATCCACACGCGGGCATCATGCATGTGAACGGGATTGTGCGTTCTCGCCTGGCGGCATTCGCGGAGGAAAATCTATAGCGCAACGGCCGTGCGCTGAATTCCACAGCATGTCGTCACAACGAGTCAGCGGCCGGTTAGCGGCACCTTGACGCGCATCGGTGAGGGGAGTGGTGTGAGTTGTTCTTGCAATTGATAACTATTATCAATAAGATTCGCATTAAATAGTGCAAGTAACTTCCGTCATACCAATCTGGGACATCGAATGCAGAAAACAATCCGTGCCGGCGTGTCATTGGCCGCCGCCCTCTGTGCGCAGTTACTGTATGCCGAGCCGCTGTCTGACCCCGAGATGGAGGAGTTGATAGTCACCGGCCAGCTCACCCGCACCTCAGCGACCAAGTCGGCTACCCCAATTATGGAAACGGCGCGCTCCGTGGCCGTTATCCCGGAGCGCCTGATCGTTGATATCGGTGCGCTGAACCTCGATGACACACTGACCTACAACGCCGGGGTGACCGGCCTGCCCTACGGTTTCAGCACCCGTGGCGATTTTCCTTTTGTGCGGGGGCTGCGGGCGCCGCTGTACCAGGACAGCCTGCAATCGCTGTTCGGCAACTACAACAACCCGCGCCCTAACATCTATACCATTGAGCAGGTGGAGATCCTGAAGGGGCCGGCGGGTGCCCTGTATGGCAAGGGGTCGCCCGGAGGCCTGATCAATGTCAGCAGTAAAAGGCCGCAGGACGAATCCCGCCGGGAGCTTCTGGCCGGCTACGGCAATCACAACCTCGCGGAAGTGGCGATGGATTTCACTGGCCGCCTCGACTCACAGGGGCAGTGGCTGTACCGGATGATCGGGGTGTACCGCGACAGCGATACCCAGGTCAACCACGTGGAGGACAATCGCCGCGTAGTAGCACCATCGCTCACCTGGCGGCCAACCGAGCGCACCGACCTCACAGTGCTGCTTAACTACAACGATGTCGATGCAGACACTGCCGCGCAGTTCCTGCCGCTTTACGGCACCCTGTACGCGGCACCCAATGGCCAGTCTATCGACAACGACGCCTACATGGGTGATACCGGTTTCAACAAGTACGACGCGCAGAGCTTCTCGACCACAGTACTGTTCAGTCACGAATTCAACGCGACCTGGAGCATGGAGGTGAACGCGCGCTATACCGATGCCAAGGCGGACTATCAGCAGGCCTGGACCTCATTTATCGGTGGCGACCGCTATGTGTATAACGCCGATGGCAGCCTGTACAAGAATGGTACCGTGCCGCGCACCTGGTTCCGTGGCGACTCTACCTCCGAGCAGTATGCGATAGATACCCGCCTGCGGGCCGAATTCAGTTTCGCCGGCTTTGAACACCAGCTGCTGATGGGTGTGCAGTACCAGGATGTCACCATCGGTGATCAGGGATATTATGCCTTTGCGCTGGGTTACGACTTCCTCACCGGTAGACCCGGTGGTGAATTCGGGGACACTTACTGGATCAATGTGTTCGACCCGGTTTCCTCTGGCAGCCCACCGCAGGATTACCTGGACAGCCTTTACACCAAGGAGCCCGACGTCAGCTCGCAGGACGCGGGTATCTACCTGGATGACCAGCTCACCCTCGACAACTGGATCCTCAGCCTGGGGTTGCGTTTCGACGACACACAGACTGACACCGGTGCGCAAAACCAGAGCGATTCTGCGATCAGTACCAGTGCCGGGCTGCTGTACCAGTTCGACAGCGGTCTCGCGCCCTATATCAGCTATGCCGACACCTTCGAACCCGTGCTCGGCGACAACGGCAATGGCAGCGCACTGGACCCGCAGGAGGGCCGCCAGATCGAAGCCGGTATCAAATATGAACCGGATACGTTTCCGGCCCTGATCACAGTGGCAGTGTTCGATATCCACCAGACTAACCTGCCGGACCCGGAAGCACTGCCCGGCAGTTTTGAACAGCAGTCGGGAAAGGCGAAAATTCGCGGCGTTGAGTTCGAGAGCCAGATGTCGCTGGGCAATTTTTTCTGGCTTTTGAGTTTCAGCCAGCTGGATACCGAGAGTCCGACGGGGGACCGCCTCTCCAGTGTGCCTGACACGCAGGCGTCCTCCTGGCTGAGCTACCGTCCCGATGGCGCATGGCTGGGTTTCAAGGCGGGCATCGGCGTGCGGTACACGGGCGACACCCACAGCTACAGCACCACCGAGGAAATCAGGACGCCCGACTACACCCTGGGCGATGCAATGATCGGCTACGAATTCGGCCGCTGGGATATCGCGCTGAACGTGAACAATGTCGCCGACAAGGATTTTCAGGCGTCATGTCTGGCCCGGGGTGACTGTTTTCCCGGTGAGCGCCGCACGGTCGTTGGCACTGTTCGCTACACTTTCTAGAGCGGGACGACCGTGACCGACGCTTATCTGTGCGGCTCAATAGCGCTGCTTTTTTGTGTGGTGGGTATTTTCCTGCTGCGTGTCAGCTGGCGCCGCCAGCGTCGCCTTCTGGTGTTGGCGGGCTGGGTGCTGGTGGCGCTGGCCGCAGCGGCCTGGTCGCTGGCTGTGGGCGTTGAGTACGGGGTGAGCTACACCGCGATGGCGCTGTCTGTCGTCGCCTGGTTGCTGGTGGCCGGCAATAGAGAGCGCCAGGCCGCCAAGCCGGATAGTGCAGCCATCGATGCCGCAACACTCCCGGCCACGAGCGCGGCGCATAAACTCGGGACCTTCCTGGCCGCCGGGCCGCTGGCAGCGATCGCCAGCCTGCTCGCCTGCGCGCTGCTGGTGGGCGCGGTGTTCCCCGCTGACGAGCGCGGCAACGGTATGGTGCTGACGGCCTTTGTGTTTCCTCTTGTATGGGCTGCGACAGCGGTGTGGGTATGCGCGGTCGATCGCCTGCTGCGCCCCGTCGGTATTCTGCTGGCGATCGCTGTGGTCGCGTCGGTGGGGTTGATGCCATGAATTTTACGCCGTCGCCAGACGTGGTGAAACGCAACCTCAGTGCGCACTCAGTGATTGGGCTGGTGGTCGGTGCCCTGATGTACCTGATCTGCCTGACCGGGACGATTGCCGTGCTGGCGTTTGAGTTCGAGCGCTGGGAGCAGCCCGAGGTGGCGGAGTTCAGGCACTACGATGACGCTTTACTGCAGCGCGCGCTGGCCAGCTTCCTGCAGCGGGCCGATGAAGTGGCTGACACTGTCTTTATTGTCCTGCCCAGTGCCGAGGTGCCGCGCATGCATGTGGCGGACGAAGACCACGAGTGGTATCTGGAGCCGGACGGCTCACTGGGCCCGGCGGTGCATCCGCCCTGGACCGAAATGCTGCGCGACCTCCATATCAGCCTGCACCTGCCGACCTCTGTCGGTATTATCGTGGTCAGCGCGCTGGGGGTGATGCTGTTGGCATTGACTATCTCCGGATTGCTGGCGCATCCACGCATCTTCAAGGATGCCTTCCGACTGCGCACCGGCGGTTCCAAACGCCTTGAGGCCGCCGATCTGCACAACCGCCTGTCGGTGTGGGGGCTGCCGTTCTATCTGATGATTGCGCTGACGGGGGCCCTGTTCGGCCTGTTGGGGCCACTGGCGCTGGTGGCGGCTACAGCGTATTACGGGGGCGACGAGGAGGCACTGGTCGCGGATGTCTACGGCGCGGACCTGGCCATCAATGCGCCGCAACAGCCACTGCAAATCGGCGCCGCGCTGGCGCATCTGCGTGCACTGGCGCCCGATGCCGAGCCGATCTTCCTGATGATCCAGCAGCCGGGTACCCGCGGCCAGTTCCTGGAGGTGGCCGCGCGCCTGCCGGGCCGGCTGATCTTCTCGGAGATCTACCAGTACGGCAGTGACGGCAGCTATCTGGGGCAACAGGGCTTTTCCGATGGCATGGCCGGGCGCCAAGCCATCTACTCCATTTATCGCCTGCACTTCGGGCAGTTCGGAGGCGCTGCGGTCAAGGTTTTGTACGTGCTGCTCGGCCTGGCGCTGACGGTGGTGTCCGCATCCGGTGTCAATATCTGGCTGGCGCGGCGCGGCGGCAGGGACCGCATCAACGCACTGTGGTGCGCCACGGTGTGGGGAATCCCGCTGGCACTGGCAGCGGCGGCCCTGCAGAGCCTGCTGGTCGGCGGGGCGCCACTGATCGGCCTGCTGCTGGTGTGGCTGGCCACACTGGTGCTGTGCCTGTCTGTCGCCAATGAAGGCCGCAGCCGCAGTATCCTGCAATACGCTGGTGCGGCGGTGTTGCTGGCACTGGTGGTCGCCTACACTATACAGCACGCGGGGTACGCTGGTCTTCCCGGCAACCTCTGGGTCAATGCCGGTTTAATGTCCGCCAGCCTCATTCTGTTTCTGCTGGCGCGGCGTCGAGCCAGATAAAACCAATTCCCGTGGTTTCCTGTCCAGCCGCCTTCTATAATGGCGGCACATTTTTTCATCGATAGTGAGACGGACACCTGCGAGTGGCTGCAACACGGGACGCATACTATGAAGCGCTGGAATGGGTGGGGTGACGACAGCAACGATCTCGACTACGATTTAAGCAAGTCCGCTCTGGGTTTTCTGGAGGGGTTGATCGGTAAGGCAACGCGCTTGTCGGATGCCAGTCTGGAGCAGGCGTTGGCGAAGGTGCCGGAATCCCGCTTGCCGCAGAGCAGCCTGTACAGTATCGATGCTGAAGATCGCCTGCGTCACGCCCGCGGCCAGAGCTTGCCCGATTGGCTGGCGCTGCGCAGTGGCGAGTTGGGTGTGTTTCCCGACGCCGTCGCTTTCCCGCAAACCAGTGATGACGTGCAGGCCCTGCTGCAGCATGCGCAAACACACCGGATCGATGTGATTCCCTACGGTGGCGGCACCTCGGTGGTCGGGCATATCAACCCGGAAGTCTCCGAGCGCCCGGTGCTGACCATTGACATGACCCGGATGAACAAGTTGCTGGCGCTGGACAGGCAAAGCCAGATCGCGACCTTTGGTGCCGGTGCCATCGGGCCCCAGATAGAGTCGCAACTGGCAGTGCACGGCTATACCCTGGGCCACTATCCGCAGTCCTGGGAGCTGTCTACCATCGGCGGCTGGGTGGCCAGCCGTTCCAGTGGCCAGCAATCCATGCGCTACGGTCGCATTGAACAGATGTTTGCGGGTGGGCGCATAGAGACCCTCAAGGGTACGCTGGATATTCCCACTTTCCCCGCGACATCGGCCGGGCCTGATCTGCGGGAGTTTTTCCTGGGAACGGAGGGGCGGTTGGGCATTATTACCGAGGTCAAGGCGCGGGTAACACCACTGCCTGAACACGAGGCGTTTCATGTGCTGTTCTTCCCGACATGGGAGATAGCACTTGGCGCGGTGCGTGAGATTGTGCAGAACAAAATGCAGCTGTCCATGATGCGTCTCAGCAACCAGATGGAGACGTTCACGCAACTCAAACTCGCGGGCAGCACGCGCGTGATTGCGCTGCTGGAATGGTATTTGAAGAAGCGCGGGATCGGCGACGGCAAGGTGATGTTCACGTTTGGCGTCACCGGCTCAAAGGCACAGTGCGCCGCCGCGCTGCGCCTGACCCGACAGATCGCCAAACGTCACGGCGGTGTTGGTGCCGGGTCGGCGCTGGGGAAAAAATGGGAGCACAGCCGTTTCCGTTCGCCGTATTTGCGCCACGGACTGTGGGACGCGGGCTATGCCGTCGATACCATGGAGACGGCAATTGACTGGGTGCGCGTGGCCGATGCGGCTGCTGGTATTCAGAGCGATATCGCCAATGCACTGGCTGATGAAGGTGAGAAAGTGCACGCGTTTACGCACCTGTCCCACCTCTACGGGCAGGGCTCCAGCGTCTATACCACGTATATCTTTCGCTGTGGCAACTCCTACGAACAGACGCTGGCGCGCTGGGAAAAACTCAAGGCAGCCGGGGCGGAGGCGATTGTTCGATTTGGCGGCACCATCAGCCACCAGCACGGTGTGGGCAAGGATCACGCGAAATATTTACAGGCGGAAAAAGGCGAGTTGGGTATCGAGGCGATACGGGGTTTGGTCACGGTGTTCGATCCGGAACAGCAGATGAACCCCGGGAAGCTGCTCCCTTGACCTCGTCATACCAGCGCGGGGTTCGAGCATGAGTACAGACCAGGTCGGCTTCGGTTGTCGCGACGCCCTGTGGCAGTCACTTGCAGACGGTGATCAGGACTGGGACCTGGTGGTCGTCGGCGGGGGCATCATTGGCGCCGGCGTTTTGCGCGAAGCGGCCCGGCGCGGCTTGAAAACCCTGTTGGTAGAGCAGCAGGATTATGCCTGGGGTACATCGAGCCGCTCCTCAAAAATGGTGCACGGTGGGCTTCGCTATATTTCCCACGGCGACATCAAGCTGACCCGGGATTCGCTGCAGGAGCGTGAGCGACTGCTGCGAGAAGCGCCGGGGCTGATCGACCGGATGGGATACCATTTCACGCTCCGCAAGGGCCAGTTTCCGGGTCGTATCCCCTTTAGCCTGGTGCTGTGGTTGTACGACAAGTTGGCCGGGATCAAGGATCACCGCTATTTCAGCCGCGAAAAACTTGAGCAGCACTACCGCGGCGTGAGTGTCGAGGGTCTCACCGGCGCCATGTACTACACCGACACCGTCACAGACGATGCGCGCCTGGTACTGCGCGTGCTGCAGGATGCGATCGTGGCCGGCGGTGCGGCGATCAATTACACCCGCGCGCAATCGCTGATCAAACACCAGGGGCAAGTGGCGGGTGTGGTACTGCAAAGCGTGGATACGGGTGCGCAGCTCGAGGTGCGCTGCAAGGCCGTCATCAACGCCACCGGCGCCTGGGCAGACCGATTGCGCAACGAGGTGAACCCGGAGAAGCGTATTCGCCCGCTGCGCGGCAGCCACCTGGTGTTGCCCCGGCACAAGCTGCCGGTGACAGACTCTCTCTCGCTGTTGCACCCGGTCGACAAGCGCCCGGTGTTTATCTTTCCGTGGGAGGGCGCAACGGTGGTGGGAACCACGGATCTCGATCACCGGGATGATATCGACCAGGAGGCGAGCATCAATACGCAGGAGCTGGATTACCTGCTGGAGATCGTGCGCCTGATGTATCCCACGCTCAATATTACGGCAGGCGATATTATCTCCACCTGGTCCGGGGTGCGCCCGGTAATCGGATCTGACAAATCTACCGACCCATCCAAGGAGCGACGCGATCACGCTGTCTGGGTCGATGGCGGCCTGGTGACAGTCAGCGGTGGCAAGCTGACCACGTTTCGCCTGATCGCGCTGGATGCGCTTGCCGCGGCGGGGCCTGCGCTGGGCAGGGTGGCGGTGCAGGAGGCCAGCGATGCCATTTTCCAGACGCCCTCGATCAGTGTCGACCAGCTCGATACCACCGACAGGCAGTGGGCGCAGCGCCTGATAGGCCGTTACGGTGATTGCGCCAGAACGCTGCTGGAGGTGGCTGATGCCGGCGAGCGGCAATTGATCGGCGACACACAGTTTTGCCTGGCGGAGTGCCGCTGGGCCGCGCGGCATGAGGCGGTGGTGCACCTGGATGATTTGCTGTTGCGCCGCACGCGCCTTGGTTCGCTGTTGGAAAACGGTGGTGAAGCGCTGTTTCCAGCGCTGCAGGGCATCTGCGCAACTGAATTGAACTGGGACGATGATCGATGGCAAGCTGAGGCAGTGCGCTATCGGGAGATCTGGCGCAAGCACTATTACCTGCCGACGACATAACAGCCGCCACGGGATCGGGTATGGACAATAACAAAGATTATGTTCTGGCCATCGACAACGGTACACAAAGCGTCCGTGCACTGGTGTTCGATCTTGAGGGCGAACTGGTTGCCAAAAGCAAGGTAGAGATCGAGCCCTATTTCTCAGCGCAGCCGGGCTGGGCCGAACAGCATGTCGAGTATTTCTGGGACAAACTTTGCGAGGCCTGTAACGGGCTCTGGCCGCAGTTGGAGTTTCCCAGAAGCGCGATCAAGTCTGTCGCGCTGACCACGCAACGCGCTACCGTCGTCAACCTGGATGCCGATGGCAAGCCGCTGCGCCCGGCTATCGTCTGGCTCGACCAGCGTCTCGAAGACAACCTGCCCGGCATGGGCCTTTGGGGCGCGCTGCTGACGCTGGCCGGTGAGCGGGAAACGGTCCGTTTTTTTCGCCGCCAGGCGGAATCGCACTGGATTAAAAATCGGCAACCGCAAATCTGGGAAAAAACCGACAAGTTTCTGCTGTTGTCGGGATATCTCACCTACAGGCTGACGGGAAAGTTCGTCGATTCGGTGGCGAGCCAGGTCGGGTATATCCCGTTTGATTTCAAGCGGCATAAATGGGCGCATGCACTGGACTGGAAGTGGCGCGCGTTGCCGATCAAGCGCAGCCAGTTGCCGGAACTGGTGCCGGCGGGAACGTCGCTGGGGCAGATCACTGCGCAGGCTGCTCAGCAGACGGGTATCCCGGCGGGACTGCCGCTGATTTCCGCCGGAGCCGACAAGGCCTGTGAGGTGCTGGCGTCCGGCTGCCTCACGCCGGACACGGGAAGCCTGAGTTACGGCACCACGGCGACATACAACAGCACCCATACCCGCTACATAGAGACGATCAAGCACGTTCCGGCGTACCCGGCGGCTATGCCGGGTGCGTACAACTCCGAGACCATCGTGCAGCGTGGTTACTGGATGGTGAACTGGTTCAAACGCGAGTTCGGTTTGCATGAGACGCGTCTGGCCGCGGAGTTGGGCGTAGAAACCGAAACCCTGTTTGACGATTTGCTAAAGCAGGTACCCGCCGGTGCAATGGGCCTCACCGTGCAGCCCTACTGGTCGCCAGGTGTGCGAATCCCGGGCCCCGACGCCAAGGGTGCCATCATCGGCTTTGGTGATGTGCACACGCGCGCCCATATCTACCGGGCCATCATTGAAGGGTTGGCGTATGCGTTGCGCGAGGGTAAGGAGCGTCTGGAGCAGCGCAGTGGTCACCGCATCACGACACTGAAAGTGTCCGGTGGCGGCTCGCAGAGTGACGAGGCCATGCAGATTACCGCCGATATATTCGGCCTCGCGGTTGAGCGCCCACACACCTACGAAACATCGGGGTTGGGTGCGGCCATCAATGCCGCCGTGGGCGTTGGCCTGTATCCCGACTACGCCGCCGCGCTGCAGAAAATGACGCGCACGGGTGATACTTTTTCGCCGATTGCAGAGAACGTGGAAACGTATGACAGGTTGTATCGGGAGGTCTACCTCAAAATGTATGCCAGGCTGAGTCCCTTGTATGGGGCTATTCGCCGCATAACGCGCTACCCGTTTTGAGGGGGCCCGCCCCTGGCGGCAGCCGGCTCAGGCCGCAGACCGGGTGGGCGAGTCGATAGCCAGCAGGTCCTCGAGGAACCATGCGGCAAACGCATGGCGGCCGTCCACCCCCGACTTGGCGTAGATGGTCGAGGCCTGTTGGCGCACGGTTTTCTCTCGCGTGTCGCGAACGGCGGCGATCTCCTTGAAGCTGAGCCCCTTCAGCAGCAGCATCGCCACCTCCTGTTCACTCGTTGTCAGCTGCCAGGCCCGAAACTGGTGTTGTATCACCTCGCTGTACTGTTTACGGGCGTTGCGCATTTCCTCGGTGATATTGGCCATCTCGCGGTCGGCCTTGGTCAGGGTCTGGGTCAGTAGCTCCAGTTGGCGGGACTT
>TARA_R110002072_G_scaffold9518_25_pt1 | contig 21348 bp, 17 predicted proteins | sample TARA_R110002072 | Tara Oceans TARA_R110002072 (sample SAMEA4397118) | marine metagenome | biome: Polar Biome; feature: [SRF] surface water layer (ENVO:00010504); material: water (ENVO:00002006), including particulate matter (ENVO:01000060) such as... | depth 5 m | reverse complement strand
CCCCCGCCGCGCTCGCCGCGCTGGCGCTGCATCGCGCGTTTGCGCGGGGCGGGCTGGAAGTCCGCTGGGTCGAGACCCCATCGCGCGCCGACGCACGGCAATCCTATGCCGCGCTGCCCAACATCCAGTCCTTCCACCGGCTGCTCGGTATAGACGAAGGTGCTGTGTTGCGCGCAACCGGCGGTGCGTTCTCGCTCGGCTGCCAGTATGTCGGTTTCTCTGGTGAGGGGAGCAGCTTCCTGCATGGCTACGGCCCGGTGGGGCAGCCCTTCGGATCGCTGCCGTTCGCGCAATTCTGGATCAAGGCGCACGAGGCGGGAATGCCTGCCGCGTATGGCGACTTTGCGCGCGATGCCGTCGCCGCACTCAACGGCCGCATGCAATTGCCCGAAAACGGGCGACCAGCGCCGACGGCGCAGGGCTACCACCTCGATGCGCGCAGCTATGCCGATCTGCTGCGCGATCATGCCGAAAAGCTCGGCATCGCCATGCACACCGACGATGCGCCGCAAGCCGTGGTGCGCGACGGGAGGGTGGCGGCAATCCGCCTGACCGATGGCAGGGAGCTGGCGGGCGACCTGTTCATCGACGCGACCGGAAGCGGCGCTTCTATCCTGACAGCCATCAACGATGCCGAGCCGACCCGTTCAGCCATCTCGGGTGTCGACAGAATGATGCGGGTCGATGCCAATCCGCTGCGCCCCGTACCGCTCTACGCGCGCACCACGGCGCATCGCGCAGGCTGGACCACGATGCTGCCGATGCAGCGCAAGGTCGCGATCGAGGTTGCTTACGACAGCTCGGCGATCGGCGACGAGGAGGCGGCCCGCCTCTCGGGTGCTCCGCTGGCAAGCGAACCAACCTTCAGCCGCATCGCTCCGCAGCGCAGGGAACGACCATGGGTCGGCAACGTGGTCGCCGTCGGAGACGCCGCGGAAGTGCCCGACCCGATCGGCTCGACGTCGCTCCACCGGTTGCAGATCGCGATCACGCATCTGGTGGCGCTGTTCCCGGTGCGCTCCGATACCATGCCCGAGGCCGCGATCTACAACGAGGAAATCGCTGCCTTCAGCGCCCGGCTCGGCGATTTTCAGGCGGCGCACTATGCGCTCAACCGGCGCGAAGAACCCTTTTGGCAGGCCGCGCGCGATCGCCCGATCTCCGAGGAACTGCGCGCCAAGATCGACCTGTTCGAGGCGCGGGGCAGGATCCCGCAATATAATCAGGAAAGCTTCAGCGAGGACGAGTGGATCGCCGCCTTCCTCGGCCACGGGCGGGTGCCGCGTTCCTATGATCCGCAGGTCGACCAAACGTCAGATCAGCAGGTGATGGCCGCCTTCAAGACGCAGCTTTCCTCCATCCGCGCCGACGTGACGGCGATGGACACGCACGAAGCGGCGCTATCGAAGGCGACACGAGAATGAGCATCGACCGGATCGTCATCGTCGGGGGCGGGACTGCAGGCTGGATGTGCGCAGCTGCGTTGAGCCAGGTGCTGGGCCAATCCCCGGGCCGGAAAATCACGCTGATCGAATCCGAGACCATCGGCACGGTCGGCGTCGGCGAAGCGACCGTCCCTTCAATCCGCGAATTCAACCGGCTGCTGCGGATCGACGAGGATGAATTCCTGCGCGCGACGAACGGCACCATCAAGCTGGGCATCGAGTTCGTGAACTGGGGCGGCGCAGGGGAAAGCTATTTCCACCCCTTCGGCTATTTCGGCACCGATATGGCGGGGGCCGGGTTCCACCACCACTGGTTGCGCCATGTGCACGAGGGCGGGGACGCCGATCCGTGGCACTATAATCTCGAGGCGCAGGCGGCGAAGGCCGGGGTGTTCGCGCGTGCCGGCCGACATGGCCCGGTCAATCACGCCTTCCATTTCGACGCGAGCCTCTACGCAGGCTTCCTGCGCGGCAAGGCCGAGGGTCGCGGTGTCGCGCGCGTCGAAGGCGAGATCGTCGGTGTTACGCGCGATCCAGACAGCGGCTATGTCGCCAGCCTAGCCCTGAAAAGCGGTGAACGGATCGAGGGCGATTTCTTCATCGACTGTTCCGGCTTTCGCGGGCTACTGATCGAGGGCGCACTGGAGAGCGGATACCGCGACTGGTCGCAATGGCTGCCCTGCGACCGGGCGGTCGCAATGCCGAGCGAGAATGCTCCGGGCGAGATCACGCCCTACACCCGCTCGACCGCGCGCGAGGCTGGCTGGCAGTGGCGCATCCCGCTGCAACACCGGATCGGCAACGGCTACGTCTATTGCAGCAAATACCTCGGCGATGACGAAGCTGCGGGCCTGCTGGCATCCGGGCTGGACGGCGCGCCGCTGGCCGAGCCCCGCACGCTGCGGTTCACCGCCGGGCATCGGCACAAGATATGGAACGGCAATGTCGTCGCGCTCGGCCTCGCGAGCGGCTTCCTCGAGCCGCTCGAATCGACATCGATCCACCTGATCCAGACGGGGATCATCCGCCTGCTGGGCCTGTTCCCGCGAACCGCAATCGATCCGGCGGTGGTCGAGCGGTATAATCGCGACACGATCCACGAATACGAACGGGTCCGCGACTTCGTGCTGACCCACTATGCGACGTCGTCAGGCGTGGACACGCCATTCTGGAAGGCGGTCCGCGACGCGCCCTTGCCCGACAGCCTGACCGCACGGCTCGATGCCTTCCGCGCGAGCGCTAGCATCCTGTCCGAGCCGACCGAGTTCTTCGGGCCAACCAACTGGTTTGCCGTGCTGTGGGGGCAGGGCCTGCGCCCGGCGGATTATCACCCGATCGCGGATGCGCTGGACAAGGCCGAAGTGGAGCGTCGTTTCGCGATTCTGCGGCAACGCAATGCGGAAGCGCTCGCAAGCCTCCCGCCGCATGGCACCTTCCTGGCAAGCACCCGGACCGCGAACTGATCGCCACGCTCAGCGGTTGTTGAGTTCCGCGACGACATCATAGGCATCGCCGCGATAGTAGCTTTGGGTGAACTCGACCGTCCGCCCATCGACCAGAAAACCGCGCCGTTCGATGAACAGCCCGGCATCCCCCGGCTTGATCTCGAGCGCCTCTGCCTGCTCGGCGGAGAAGTTGATGGCGCGCAAGCGTTGCAGCGCGCGCACGGGCAGGTGGCCGGATTGCTCCAGCGCCTCGTACAGCGACGTCTGGACCGCGTCGGTCGACGGCAGGCAGAAGGCGGGCACGGTCGAATATTCGAGCGCCATCGACTGGTCGTCGGCGTAGCGAATGCGATGGAAACGAAAGACATGCGAACCCGGTGACAGGCCGAGCAGGAGTGCTTCTTCGGGGGTGACGGTGCCTTCTGTCTTGCTGACCCATACGCTGTGCGGCCTGCGCCCGCGCGACACCATGTCTTCCGAGAAGGACGTCATTCTGGAGAAGCTCTTCTCGACGCGCGGGGCGACTACGAAGGTCCCTGCACCACGACGGCGTGACAAAAGGCCTTCCGAAACCAACCCGTCGATCGCCTTGCGGACCGTGATACGAGAGACGCCGAACCCCTCCGCCAGGTCGCGTTCGGTCGGGATGGCTGCATCTGCCGAGACCACCCTGTCCGCAATCGCTTCGCGAATGCCCTTTTGCAGCTGGAGATAGAGCGGGGTCGGGGCAGCCTTGTCCAGGTCCCCTATGCTCTCGATAAACGACAAGTAACATCCTCCATCTGGTCAACCGCGCCTGATGTTGCCTTGGTATGCGAGCGTCAATCGGGCTTCGGCGTATTTTTCAAGGGCCTCAGGCTCTCATCGATCGTCCGGCCCAGCAATTGGTCATGCGTGTCCTGCGTCATTTCCCATACCATGACACCACCTGCTTGTTCCATTGCGAGGTGTACCTTTTGCCGGATCGTCGCGACAGAGTTGAAAGTAATGTAATCGCAACCGCTGCAAGCCTCGCCCACGAGATCCTCGGTCAGGGCTTCTTGCGGGAAAGCGGCGATCAGATCCGCGAACGCGTAGTCGGGGCCGTAATTGCCGAAACCGTAGCCGTAAAAGGGCAGGCCCAGCGCCAGGCGTTCGGGGGCGACGCCGCGCTCCAGCCACAGGCGCAGATCGTCTTGGGCCTGCGCATAGCTCGCATGTTCGGCGCCCGCCGCGCCCCAACTCGGCCCGATGGCATCGTAGGACATCGGCATGACCAGATCGAAATAGGGGATCGACGAGACCGGGATCATCCCGCCCTCGTAGGATGCGGTCGCCACGGTGAGCAGCTTGCCCTTCGCCTGCAGGGCTTGCGACAGGTGCGCGATGAAGGGCGTGTAGTTGCCGTCGCGATCAATCCGGGTCAGCAGCGCACCCTCGATGTCGATGTCGATCCCGTCGAACCCTGCGGCGTCCATCAGGTCGAGCAGCTCGGCTCGAACTGCCTCACCCCTGTCGGTGGCGAGCAATTCGGCCCAGTCGCCCGCACACGACGGGATAACTCCACCTGCAACGGACAGCAGCACCTTGGCGCCCTTGCGCTTGAGCTCGGTCACCGCCTCGCGCAGCATCGCGACGCTGGCATTTTCGCCCATGCCTGCCGCCATGCAGGTCAGTTCGTCGCCCTTCGTCATTGCGCCCGAAGAGTCGGGATTGGCGAAGGCGATGTTGATATGGGTGTAGTAATCGATCGGCGTTGTGCGCAGCGCTTTCTCCAGCCCTTTGAAGGCGGGCAGATATCCCACCATCGCCGGTTCGGCAGCGGCCGCTCCGCCGGGGGCGAGCGCAGGCATGACCAATATAGCGCCAATAGCTGCGATCTTCCGCAATATCTTCCGCATCTTCGTCCCTCTTCCTTGCATTACGGCTACTTTGGCCGGGTTGACTGCGCTTGTCCATCATGACAAAAATAAGATCAATAAGGGTCCAATCATTGCGGAATCGGGAGCGGAATGAAGCATAAGCCACAACGCGCATGGAGTGTTTCCGCCTGTGCCTTGCTCTTGTCGGCCTGCGCCACGACGGGCTTGGCGCAGTCCTCCGATCAACAGGCGTTCGATGCCTTCGCGCAGGATCTCGGCCTTGAGTACGCGACGATCGACAACCATCCCGATGACTGCCCCGAGGGGATCGACGGGTGCTTCCTGACCGAAGTCACGCTCACCATGCCCGAGCGCTTGCCGGCGGCTGCCGACGACGGCGATTTCGCGATCTACTTCAGTTTCGTGAACCGCCTGCCTCTGGTGGAGAGCGACGTCTTCCGGGGCGAATTCGTCAACGGCGACCTTCAGCGCCTCACGCTCAAGGATGACGCGACGCTGGTGCCGGGCAAGCGCTACGTGGTGAAACTCTGGGGGCAGGGCGCCCACGCCAGCAGGGCGTTCGCGATGCCCAATTTCTATATGGCGGGCAAAGGCGTGGAAGCGCGCGTGATCGACGCAACGCGGCCCGGCATCGATCCCCAAACCGGGCTCGAAACGCTCCTCTTCGTCAAGCCGATGACCGACGCAGCGAAGCTGCAAGCAAAGAGCGCGGATGACCTGACTGTCTGGCAGACTCCGCAAGCGGCGTTAGACAACTTCGCTGGGCGCGGCCCTTCCGCCACACCCGACATCGCGATTCTGCCCACGCCGCTCCACGCGCAGGTTCTGCCCGGCGCACGCGTCGATCTGAGGCAAGGCATAAGGCCGGTGCTGGTGGGCCTATCGCCTTCGGACATTGACGCCGCGCTTTCCATGCTCGCTCTCGCGGGCGTTCGTGAGGGCAAGGGCACGGCGCTAAACATTCGCGTCGATCCGAAGGCCGGTCTTGAGGCGGAAAGTTATCATCTGACGGCCAACGGGGGCGGCATCGAGGTGGTCGCGGCGGATGCGGCAGGCGCCAACCATGCGATCGCATCGCTCGCGCAGCAGGCGGCCTTCGACAAGGGCCTCGTCCGACCGTTCACCGTCACCGACGCCCCGCGATACGGCTTTCGCGGCCTGCACATCGATCTTGCCCGCAATTTTCACAGCAAGGCAGAACTGCTCAAGCTGATCGATGCGATGGCGCTCTACAAGCTCAACAAGCTGCACCTCCATCTCGCCGACGACGAAGGCTGGCGGCTCGAGATCGCGGCGCTCCCCGAACTGACCGAGGTCGGCAGCAAGCGGTGCCACGATCCCGAAGAGCGCACATGCCTGCTCCCGCAACTGGGCGCGGGCCCCGAGGGCACGGGCGGCGGCAACGGCTACCTGACGCAGGCGGACTATATCGACGTCGTCGAAGCGGCGACCGCCCGCCAGATCGAGGTCATCCCCTCGCTCGACATGCCGGGCCATTCGCGCGCCGCGATCGTTTCGATGGAAGCGCGCTACGACCGGCTGATGGCCGGGGGCCGCAAGGAGGAGGCGGAACGCTACCGCCTCGTCGAGCCGGGCGACACGACGCAATATCGCAGCATCCAGAACTACGACGACAACACGCTCAACGTGTGCATCGACCAGACCTACCGCTTCCTCGATACGGCGGTCGAGGAACTGCAGGCGATGCATGTTGCAGCAGGCGCGCCGCTGAAGACCTTTCACATCGGCGCGGACGAAACCGCCGGGGCATGGTCGCAATCGCCCGCGTGCAAGCCGCTGATGGAAGCGACCGGCCGCACCGCGCAGCAATTGGGTGCCTATTTCATCGAGCGCGTCTCCAACGATCTCGCCAGGCGTGGCCTGAAGGTGGCGGGGTGGAGCGACGGGCTGGGGCACACCGACCCGGCGGCGATGCCCGCATCCGTCCAGACCAATATCTGGGGTACGCTGTTTACCGGCGCCGTGAGCGAGACGCACGTGCAGGCCAACCACGGATGGGACGTGGTGCTCTCCATTCCCGACTTCGCCTATCTCGACATGCCCTATGTGCCGCATCCGCAGGAAGGCGGCTACGACTGGGCCTCGCGTAGCGTCGATACGAGGCAGGTGTTCGGCTTCATGACCGATAACCTTCCGGCGAATGCGGCTTCGATCAAGAACACGCTCGCCCGCCCGCAGACGATCGAAGACCCCGAACCGCGCGATGCGGGGCGGACAATCGCCGGAGTGCAGGCGCAGTTGTGGAGCGAGACCACGCGCACCGATGCAGGCGTCGATTACCAGCTGTTCCCGCGCCTGATCGCACTGGCCGAGCGTGCCTGGCATCGGCCCGAATGGGAGCCCGCCTACCAGCCGGGGCAAAGCTATTCCTTCGACGACAGCCGCGTCGACAAGCAGGCGATCGACGCCGACTGGGATGCCTTTGCCGGGCGCATGCCGGTGCAGTTCTCGTTGCTCGACAAGCTTGGTGTGGCTTATCGGATCACCCCGCCGGGCGCGAGAATCGTCGATGGCGAGCTGGAAGCGAACAGCGAGTATCCGGGACAGACAATCGAATACCGGCTGCCGGGCGGCGACTGGCAGGCATACGCCGGTCCGGTCGCGGTGAATGGCGCAGTCGAGGTGCGGGCGCGCTCCGCAGACGGTCAGCGCGCCAGCCGCACGGTGACCATGCCATGAGGGGCGTACTCGCACTCGCTGCGCTGGCATTCGCGCTCCCCTTAACCGCTACAGCGCAAACCGATGTGCCAGGTGGCTACGAGCTGGTCTGGGCCGATGAATTCGATGGAGAGGGCTTGCCCGACCCGGAGAAATGGGCGTGGGATACCCACGCCAACAGCATCGGCTGGTACAATAACGAATTGCAGTACTACGCCGCCGAACGCCCCGAAAATGCGCGGGTGGAAGACGGCCGGCTGATCATCACGGCGCGCAAGGAAAGCCTGCAGGACCGCGCGGACTGGGGCGGGCAGGGCTATACCTCCGCGCGGCTGATCACCAAGGGCAAGGCGGAATGGACCTACGGCTTCTTCGAGGTGCGTGCCAAGCTGCCATGCGGCGCAGGATCGTGGCCCGCGATCTGGACGCTGGGTGCAATGCAGGGCTGGCCCGATGGCGGCGAGATCGACATCATGGAACACGTCGGCAGCACGCCTGCGGATGTCTTCGGCACGATCCACAATCGCTCCACCGCCGGGACCTTCGGCGATGGCGACAGCATCAAGGTGGAAGACGCGTGCGATGCCTTCCACGATTACCAGATGGTCTGGACGCACGACACGATCACCATCGCGGTCGATGGAACACCCTTCCACCGCTATCGCAAGGATGGCTCCGGCAGCGCGCAGTGGCCTTTCGACAAGCCGCAATACCTGCTGCTCAATCTGGCGATCGGAGGGCAGATGGGGGGCGAGGTCCACGATGCGATCTTCCCCGCCCGCTTCGAGATCGAGCACGTGCGGGTCTACCAGAAGCAGTGACGCGCTAGCCCCGATCGACCACGTGGCGTCAGCTACTGCGCATCGAGCCTGGTCTCAGAGTTCGGCGCTCGAAGCAAATGGACCCGCGCATTGATCCGCCCTGACGGGATCGTGCGGGGTCCAAGAGTTATCGCATCTGTACGTTCATTGATAGTTGCTAATGAGAACCCCTCTCATTAAGGCCCGTTGCGAACGAGTCGCAGCGTATGCGGCCAAGCCAATGAGGGATTGCAATGAAACTCGCCACTACGCTGCTGCTTGCGGGGAGCGCTCTCGCCTCCAGTGTCGCCCATGCGCAGGAGTCCGAACCGGCACAGCAACTCGATCGCGAGCGTATCGTCGTGATCGGGGACCGCTTGCAGAGCGAAGGCGCGACCAAAACCGATGTTCCGGCGATCGAGGTCCCGCAGCCGGTGACAGTAATTCCCGACGAAGTTTTCGAGGCGCAGGGCGCGGTGTCGATCTCGGATACGCTGAACTATGTCGCGGGCGTCCACTCCAACCCCTACGGGCCGGACAGCCGGGTCGATGGTGCCTTCGTGCGCGGTATCAACGCGCTCCAGTTCCGCGACGGCATGCGCGACGTCTTCAGCTTCTATGCCAGCATCCGCGCCGATCCCTACAACTTCAGCCAGGTCGAGGTGATCCGCGGCCCCGCCTCGGTGCTGTTCGGCGCGGGCTCGCTTGGCGGTATCGTCAATCTCGTCTCCAAGACGCCGCAATTCAGCCCCGAAGGCGAGGTCTCGCTGCGTTACGGCTCGTTCGATCGGATCGAGGCGCTGACCGATGTGACCGGGCCGATCACCAGCACGCTGGCCGGCCGCGTGGTCGCCCGCGTGCGCGACAGCGGGACCCAGACCGATTTCGTGCCCGACGACCGGATCATGCTGTCCCCCTCGCTCACCTGGGCGCCGACGACGGCCACGGAACTGACGCTGATCGGCCTCTATCAGGAGGACGATGGCGGTTCGACCTCGCAATTCCTGCCGCTGGTCGGCACGATCCTGCCCAATCCGAACGGTCAGCTCGACAGCGACCTGTTCGTCGGCAAACCGGGCTGGGACCGCTATGACGGGCGGCTGGCGCAGGGCACTGCCTTGCTCACCCAGCGCGTGTCGGACGCGGTGCAGGTCAATCTGAAGGCGCGCTACATCGACAGCGACCTGACCTATTTCACGCATTACCCCAACAGCTATTCGAACCCGGCCAATCCCTATCTCGATCCCGAGCAGCGGCAGATCGGTCTCTATGCCGATGGCTCCTATGCGCGGATGGAAGTGTTCTCGACCGACAACAATCTGCAGTTCAACTTCGATACCGGCTCGGCGATCGAGCACACCCTGCTCGCCGGGATCGACTATTCGCGCAGCCGGGTGCGGAAAACCGGCGGCTTCGGCTATGAGGTGATCGACATCTACGATATCGATTACGACGCTATCAGCGACTGGGGCGGCGGCCTGCCGCAGCCCGAAGGGCCGAGCGAGGACGTGACGCAGAAGCAGCTGGGCTTCTATCTGCAGGACCAGATCCGCTTTTGGGACCGCGTCTCGATCGTGCTCGGCGTGCGCCGCGACGAAGCCAGCGCCAGGGATGCCCTGGGCGGCGGAAGCTACGATACCGGTGCCACCTCGTTCCGCGCCGGCATCATCGGCGAGATACTGCCGGGGCTGTCGCCCTTCGCCAGCTACACCGAGAGCTTCGAGCCGATAGCGGGCGTCGCCAGCAATGGTGATCCCTTCGTGCCCAAGCAGGGCCGCCAATACGAGGCCGGAATCAAGTTCCATCCCAACCCTGCCACGATGGTGACCGCCACGGTCTACGACATCGTGGAGAGCAATCGCCCGGTCAGCGACGACAGCACTCCCGATCTGAGCGATCAGATCCAGGTGGGCGAACTGACCTCGCGCGGGTTCGAGCTCGAGGCTTCTGCCACGCTTCCCGGTGCCGTGACCCTTATCGCCAACTACAGCTACAATGAGGCGGAAATATCTGACGCCGCCATCGCGCAGGCGGTGCTGATCGGCAATCAGCTCGACAACGTGCCCAAGCACAATGCGTCGCTGTGGGTGACCAAGCCGTTCCAGCTCAGCGACGATATGGCTCTGACGCTTGGCGGCGGGGTGCGTTACGCTGGCGACAACACCTCCTACGGGCCGGCCTTTCCCAACGGCCTCGAGACGCCCGGGCACACGCTGGTCGACGCCTATGCGGAGCTGGCCTGGAACGACTGGAGTCTGGCGCTCAACGCCACCAACCTGTTCGACGAAAGCTACTATTCCGCCTGCCTCGCCCGCGGTGACTGCTTCCTGGGGGCCGAGCGCAACGTCTACGCCACGCTGACGCGGCGGTTCTGATGGGCGACGGGCTCCTCTGGCTGGGCGCGATCGCGGCGATCGGCGGGGTCGGTGTGCTGCGCTGGTCGTGGGCGCGCAAGAGCCGCTCGGTGCCCGCGAATTCGGCGGGCTGGGGTCTGCTGCTGGCAGCCTGTGCCGCTGGCGCGGCGGCCGCCGGCGCCTGGGGCGTGACGGTGGTTTCGCTGGTGGGGATGACGCTTGCCGCGATCCTGCTCGGCTGGGCAGCCGCCACTTCCCCGGCGGGACGGAGCAAGCCCGCCGACCGCCGCGTTCGCATGCTGCCCGAGGAGGGTGAGAGTCTGCGCCTGGGCGGGCGGCTGCTGACCTTCGCACTGGTCGTGCTCGCGGGGCTTGCCGCCTCGCTGGCATTGGGCATCGCGCTTCGCATCGCCGCGCTGGGGATTGGCTGGTCGGAGGCCGACGCCAATGCAACCGCCCTGATCGCGGTGCCGCTGGTCTGGGGTGTGCTTGCCACGGCCCTGCTGATGCTCGACAACCGCCGCAGCCAGCTCGTCCTCCTGGCCGCAACCAGCCTGCCGCTGGTCCCCGCCCTTCTTGCCGGGAGCTGACCCGATGTCGCTTGCCCTCGAACCATCCACCGTCAAACGCGCACTTTCCGCGCACGCCGCCATCGGCCTGATCGGCGGGGCGTTGCTCTATCTCGTCTGCTTCAGCGGCACCGTGCTGGTGCTCTACGAGGAATTGCAGCGGTTCGAACAGCCCGCCGCTCCCGAGATGAGCAGCATCGAACCCGCGGCGGTCCAGCGCGGGGTGGAGGCGGTGCTCGCGAGCGAAGACGAGGCGACGACCCATCTCTACGTGCATTTGCCGGTCGCCGAATTGCCGCGCACCACCATCACCACCGACACGCAGGCGGTTCACGTCGATCGGCATGGCGCGGTGGTCGGGCCGGAAGAGAACGCGTGGTCCGACTTTCTCTACGCGCTGCATTACACGCTCAACCTGCCGGCGCTGGTGGGCATCACCATCGTCGGTGCGCTGGGGGCTATGATCGTGGCGCTGGCGGTCTCGGGCGTGATCGCGCATCCCAGGATTTTCCGTGACGCCTTCCGTCTGCGCGCGCGCAACAGCGGCGGAGTGGCGCTGGCCGACTGGCACAACCGCCTCAGCGTCTGGACTCTGCCTTTCACCCTGGCCATCGCTCTGACCGGCGCGATCATCGGCCTCGCAACTCTGGCGGCCTACGGCATTGCGACCGCCAGCTATGGCGGCGACGTTGAGGCGGTCTATGCGCCGCTGTTCGGCGACGAGCCGGAGGCAGACGAGGCGCCTGCCTCGGCCCCCGATGTCGCCGCGGCGATGCGCTACATGGCGAGCGAATATCCGGATGTAGCGGTCACCTATGCCGTGCTGCACGACCCCCAGACCGCAGGGCAGCATGTGCAGATGGTGGGTGCGCATCATCGGCGGCTGATCTTCGGCGAGTATTACGCCTTCGACGCTTCGGGCAAGTTCATGGGCACCGCGGGGCTCGCCGATGGCGCTATCGGCCAGCAGGCGGCTGCCTCGACCTATAATCTCCATTTCGGTAACTTCGGCGGGCTGATCGTGAAGCTGGCCTACATCCTGTTCGGTCTGGCGCTGACCGCAGTGTGCGCGACGGGAATCTACATCTGGCTCGGCAAACGGCGGCGTCGGGGTCTCCACGAGCCGCGACTGACCGCCGTCTGGAACGCCGTCGTCTGGGGAGCACCTGCCGCCCTTGCGTTGACGCTGGTCGCCCGTTTCGTGCTGGGCAATGATGCGCCGTTTACCGCGATATTCTGGATCGCGCTGGCGCTGGCGATCCTGACCGCCGGTTGGCGAGCGCGGCAGGTCGAAGTGAGCGGCGCGCCGGAGCCAGTGGTGACCGCTGGCAATGCAAGTCAGGTGTAGAGCCACCGTCAGTCCGCGCTGCGAGCGGTCGTATAACCCCGTCGAGCCTGCCGCCACGGCGCAAGCGAAGAAGGCTGGCGCGGCGGCAGCGCTTGAAAAGACCCGGGTCCCAGCGCACGCATGAGGCAGTTGGCGTCCGCGGACGGCAGCGGCCTCGTTCGATCTGAGAGCGGTATGGTGCGGCGAACGGCGCTGCGCTGCAAACGCTTACGCCAGGCGCAGGTCGTCGGCGCGCGGCATTTCCCCCAAAATCCCTGTTTGTCCAGTCGATCCATTATCAAACGATACGGCCACGAACCTCGCTTCGGCGATTTTTGACAGGTGTTTTGGAACCTCCCTTGCGCTTCTCGCAACTCCTGAAGCAATTCGGGCAGAGGTGGTGGTTTCCGCGCCGACCGAGTGCCGGGACAATCCAAACGCCCTGCTGGGCAGCCGCCCACGATTCTCAGTAGCCCGATCTTCAGCTTAGAAGGCAATAATAACAAATGATAGTTCATTACATTTGTTGTTAGGCTATATTCGTGATCATCGGAACAGTTCTGATCATTGGGAATTACTTGGGCATCTATACGATGCTCACCCGATCCCCGCAGGAGATACCGATGGCTTTTAATCCGCTGACCGAGAGAGGCATTCCGATCGAGCGCCAGTTTCGAAGCTGGTCGGAGCTGGCTTACCAGCCCTACGACACCCGCGAGGTCCATCCTTACACAAGGTGCCGGGTGATCCTGATGAACGGGATCGAGGTCGAGGCCATTATCAATTCGCACAACGCAGCGCGCCGCATCGCCGATACGGGCGTCAAGCAGATGCTGGCGCTGGTCCGAAAGGCGGAGCAGCAGCAGCAAAAGGCGGTGAACTGGTTGATCCCGGGAAGCGAGAGCACGATCGCAAATACGATCGGTTACGAGCAAGTCGCCGTGGATCTGACTAGCTGGATCGCGCGGCACGAACCCGATCCCTATCTCAACCAGGTCTACGAGTTTGGCGTGCTCGAGGATTACGATCACCTCTATCGCTATGCCAATCTAATGGATCTGATGGGCGAGCGGCGGAAGGCCGAGGAGATCACCGGCGATCTAACCGAGATACTCCCGGGCCGGCCGACCATTTTTCATCATCGCCATCCGCACGACGAATTACGGCGCCCGATGACGGTGGAGGCCAGTTCCTTCCAGTCGATCCTCAACGCATTGACGGTTGTGTCTGCCGAACAGCAGACGATGAATTTCTACATGAATGCCGGGAACCGCCCGGAGGACCCGATGGCGCGTTCGCTCTATCTCGAGATCGCCATGGTCGAGGAGCAGCACGTCTCCCACTACGAATCGATCCTGGATCCGACGACGCCCGAACTGCTCAACCTGGCCTTGCACGAGTATAACGAATGCTGGCTCTACTGGTCGTGCATGGTGACCGAGACCGACCCGCGCATTAAGCAGGTCTGGGAGACGCATCTCGCGATGGAGCTGGAGCATCTCCGCCTCGCTTGCGAAATGATGAAGGAGGTCGACGGCATCGATCCGGCCACTGTCTTCCCCGCGCAGGGAATCGATGCGCCGATGACCTTCGAGCCGAACAAGCAATATGTCCGCGATGTGCTGGCCCGCACGGTCGACAATTCTGCCAGCGATTCGCAGTTCGTCCCCGTCGACCAGCTTCCGGCGGGTCACCGGTTCTTCGACTATCAGGCCACCGTCAACGCGGGCGATGTTCCCAGCGAATCCGTCATCCGGCGGCACCGCGAGGAGTTCGGGGGCGAATACCGTTTCGCAACTGAAGGGAGCCATCCGATCGCCTCGCTGCAGGAGAGCGGCACCACGGAGGGAACCACCTACGCCCAAGTAGTCGAACGCCACATGGAGAACGCATGATGACCCAACGCAACGAGAAGCATGACGGCCTTCACCGGGCGGTCGATAAGGCCTCCGACGCGCTTGGCGGGATGGTGGGGCGCGCCTCGGCCAATACCGCCGGGTCCACCTCTGCAGGGGCCTTCGCCGAGAATGCCGCCATCGGAGACATGTACGAGATCGCGGCGGGCAAGCTGGCGCTTCGCCATGCGCGGTCCGATCGCGTGAAAGCTGCCGCGATGAAGATGATCGACGACCATACGACCAGCACCCACCAGTTGCGCTCGGCCATGCTGATGAACGAGACGAAGGGTGTGCCGCCGCTGCCGGACTCGATCGACGCACGGCGCAAGACGATGCTGGACCATCTTGAGGCCGCGCCAGCCGACAAGTTCGACGTGACCTATCTCGATCAGCAAATCCTGGCGCACAAGGAAACCGTCGATCTGATGACGGGCTTCCGGGATACCGGCGACAACGCCCAGCTGCGCTCTTTTGCGGCGGGCACTGCGCCCGTGGTGCAGCGCCATCTGACTCACATGGAGCATTTGAGGGCGGAGCTCGGATAATCCGCTTCGCTCCTCTTGGTTCAAATCCATTGGATGGTCGAGAGACCGCCGGAAAGTAGAACAATCATGTCATTTCTTGATCGCATCGCAGCCGCGGTAACCCCCGCCGCCTCCGACGAAGCCCGCGCCAACGCGCGGCGGGACATAGAAGTGCTCGCCATCAAAGAGCCCTGGATCAAGCCCATCGTCGACCAGCACAAGGAGATAGAGGCCGGCTTCGAGGCGGCGCATGCCGCGCCTTCGGTCGATGCTGTCGAGCGGCTCTCCACCATTCTCACGGGACACGCGAATGCGGAGGAGGCCGTCCTCTATCCCGACATTGCCGACCAGAGCAGCAAGACCCATGCAGGGATGGCGTATGAAGAACATGCCATGACCAAGATCCAGCTCGCCAAACTGAAGGACCTCCCGCCGGGCACTAAGGAATGGGGCGAGAAGCTAGAGCACATCCGAAGCGCAGTGGCGCAGCACATCTACCAGGAAGAAGACAGCTGGCTTCCGGACCTCGCAGAGGAAATGTCGGCAGAGCGAAAGGCCCGGCTACTCGAGCGCTACAACGAGGAATACGACCGCTATTGCGGAAACACCGTAAGCATTGCGGGCTGAAGTCGGAGGACAGGGCGCGGCTGGGATGGAACCGCGATTCCGACGGCCATGCTGGTGCCCGGCGAAGCGTTCAGGGGTGGCCTAAACAATTCCGGCGACCCTTGGTTTCACTGCGGCCATGCGGCCATGAAACTGTCGACGATGCGCAGCAGCTTGCCGCGACCGGCACCATCCTTGGCCAGAGTCGACATCCCCTGAAGGACTGCAAATGCATGGCCCGCGAGCATCTCGGAATCGGTGTTCGCGGGCATTGTCCCATCCTCAACGTCCCGCTCGATCCGCGTTCGCAGGGCGAGCTCTACGTCCCGGCGGATATTGGCCAGATCCTCGCGGACACCGGCCGCAGCCTGCGAGCTGCACACGATTGAACTGGCCAGCAAGCAGCCGGGAGGCGTGGTTTCTCCTGTGTTGCCGATTGCGCCAGCGATCAGCAGTTCGTGCGCGGCCACCCGCGCCGACGGAGCATCCGAGATCACCTGAAGGATCGAATCTGCACCTCCCAGATACCGATCGACGGATTCGAGAAACAGGCGGCGCTTGTCGCCGAACGCGGCATACAGACTTGGCGGCGTGATCCCCATTGCGCGGGTCAGCTGGGAGATTGACGTGCCCTCGAAACCATGCCTCCAGAACAGATGCATGGCGGCCTCGAGGGCCGCGTGGCGATCAAAGGAAAGCGGCCGGCCGGTTTTGCGAAGGACTTGCGCAGGTTTCATAGCGACCGATATATAATGCTTGACCGCGATCGGCAAGCAGGCCCAATGGGCTTTCATACCGATCACTACGGAACATCACCTTATGGCGCTTACCGATTATCGCTCGCTTGGCCGGTCCGGCCTCGTCGTCAGCCCGCTCGCTTTGGGAACGATGACCTTCGGGGTGGCGCGATGGGGGATGGAGCGGTCCGCCGCCGAAGCGGTCTTCGATGCCTATGTCGAAGCCGGTGGAAATCTGGTCGACACGGCCGATGTCTATGCGGGCGGTCAAGGCGAGGAGATGCTGGGTGCGATCATCGCCGATCGCGGCATCAGGGATCGTCTGGTCGTCGCCACCAAGTCCGGCTTTTCGGCAGGCAAGGGTCCGCAAGCGGGCGGCAACGGCGCCAAACAGGTAAAGGCCGCGCTGGAAGGCTCGTTGCGCCGCCTCGGTACCGATTATATCGATCTGTACTGGGTCCATGTGTGGGATTCGATCACCCCACCTGAGGAACTGCTGGAAACGATGGCCTCGCTCGTGCGGGCAGGCAAGATCCGCTACTGGGGCGTGTCCAACGCGCCCGCCTGGTACGTCGCCAGGCTCGCCACGCTCGCCGCGGTGCATGGACTGCCCGGACCGATTGCCCTGCAGTATTTCTACTCGCTGGTCAGCCGCGAAGTCGAGGCCGAACATCTGCCGCTCGCCCGCGACATGGGCATGGGGATGATGCCGTGGAGTCCGCTGGCCTATGGCCTTCTCACCGGCAAATATAACCGCGCGACCGTGGAGGCTGGTGCCCCGAGATCCGGCGGGCTGCCCAGCGATGCGGGGACCGGCGAAACGCGCGCCGCCGACGACAATCGGCTCGATGGTGCCAACCCCTTTGGGGATAGTCTCTTCACGGACCGCAACTGGCGCATTGTCGATGCGCTTCGCGGCGTGGCCAAGGCGATCGGCGAGACGCCCGCGCGGGTTGCGCTGGCCTGGGTGTTGTCGCGCCCCGGGGTCGATACTGCGCTCATGGGCGTGAGCCGCGTATCGCAATTGCACGACAACATCGCCGCCACGGCCCTTGTCCTGCCGGCGCAGCACCTCGCGGCGCTCGATGCTGCCAGCACTCCCGAGACGGCGATGATTTACGGGTTGTTCACGCCTGAAGGGCGTCAGAACCTCGTCTTCGGCGGAAGTTCGGTCTTGGCCCGCTACTGAAGCCGCATTTCAGCGGTTGCTATGCGGCGCACGCTCCGCTGACCGTGTGATGCCGGGGCTGGCGGGGATAGGAGCCGACGCGGACGAGAGCCTGGAGGCCCAGTCTCAGCCCTTGCGCTTCTTGCGCGCGGCGTATTTCGCGTCGCGGGCGGCTTTGCGCTCGGCTTCGGTGGGCTCGGGCTTTTCGCGCTCGGCGCGGGCCGCGTCGCGCTTTTCCTGCTCGATCCGCTGCGCTTCCTCGCGCTCCGCCTTGATAGCTTCGCGCTTGGCTGCAGCCTTGGCATCGCGCGCCTTTTGGCGCTCTGCACCAGCGGCGAGTTCGGCTTCGTCGGGCTTGGGCGCGGCCTTCAGCTTTTCCAGCGCGCTTTTCTTCGCGCGGGCCGAGGCGGCTGCCCGGTCCTGAAACCCCGGATCCTTGAAACCCTTCATCGAAATTCGCTCCTGAATGCAGATCGTGTGAGTGCAGTTGGTGAAATCGGTCCGCTTGCAGCGCCCGTATTCATCTTCGAATAGGTGCCCGCCGGACCGGCCCGCGAGGCCGTTAGGGTATTTTGCACCGGATCGCTACTCTTGTGAACGTCACAAGGGATCGGGGAGTTCCGGGGACGACGGCGCGAACCACAGCACAGGGTTGCCCGGCGCCCACGGTTCGGAGCGCAGCATGATCGCGCCGAACAGTGTGGATGCGAGGTGAAGGTCGAGCCAGTCGCGAAGATGCGCAAGCGGCTGCGTGTCGAACCAAGCGCGGTCGACCGCGACGAATTGCCGCACAAAGGGCAGGATCGCGGCGTCGGTGAAACCGCGCGTCTGACCGGATAGCTGGCTTTGCCCCGCCAGCCGGTCGTCGAGTATTTCCAGAAACGCCATTCCTTCTGCGCGATAGGCCAGCGCATCGGTCCCGTCGCGCTCGGCGTATTTGTATTTGTCGAGGGAGCGCTTGAAGGGCCCGTCGCAAATGGCGATCAGCTCGGCATCCCCGCGCGCCAGCCAGCCTTCGGGGTCGTTTTGCCCCAATGCCCAGCGCATGATATCGAGGCTTTCCTCGAGCACCGATCCGTCCGGGAGGACCATCACGGGCACCGTCCCCTTGGGCGAGGCTTCGAGCAGGCTCGGGGGCTTGTCGCGCAGCAGCACCTCGCGCAATTCGCAGCGCGTGCCGCTCACCGCCAGCGCCAGCCGGGCGCGCATGGCATAGGGGCAGCGGCGGAAGCTGTAGAGCACGGGGGCGGCCGCGCTTGTCATCGCGGCTTGCTACCTGTCCCGCGCATACGGGGGCGAGCGGCTGCCGCGAGTGCGGCCTGGCGGCGCCGTTCCCGCAATGCAAGGCGCTGCTCTTCGGTCCGCTCGGCATGGCATGCGGCGCAACTCACCTCCGCCTCGTAGAACGGGGAGGCCTCATCCTTTGCGCTGACCGGGCGGCCGCAGGCGAGGCAGGCGCCGTGGCTGCCGGCCGTTAGCCCGTGGCCGATCGCCACCCGCTGGTCGAACACATAGCATTCGCCCTGCCACAGGCTGTCCCGCTCGGGCACCGCCTCGAGATAGGCAAGGATCCCGCCCTTGAGGTGATAGACCTCGTCGACGCCTTCTCCCTTGAGAAAGGCGGTCGATTTTTCGCACCGGATCCCCCCGGTGCAGAACATCGCCACTCTGGGCTGGCGGCCCGAACCGAGCAACTCCTCGCGCTTGCTGCGGAACCAGGCTGGGAACTCGCGAAAGCTTCTTGTTTCGGGATCGATCGCGCCCTCGAAGCTGCCGATCGCCACTTCGTAATCATTGCGCGTGTCGATCACGATGGTGTCGGGGTCCGCGATCAGCGCGTTCCAATCCTGCGGCGCGACATAGGTGCCCGCCGCGGCGCGGGGATCGATCCCCGGCTCGCCCATGGTGACAATCTCGGGCTTCACCCGCACCTTCATCCGCTCGAAGGGCATGGCGGCGGCGGTAGACAGTTTGACGTCGAGCGCGGCGCAATCGGGCAGGGTCCGGATATGACCGAGCACCTGCGCGATGCTGGCGGGCACCCCGGCGATGGTGCCGTTGATCCCCTCGCGCGCGAGGAGCAGCGTACCGCGGATCCCGTGCTGGTCGCACAGGCTCTGGAGCGTTGCACGCAGGTCTTCGCAGTTCTCGAACCGGGTGAAGCGGTAGAGCGCAGCCACACTGACCGGCGCGGGAATCTCGGAGGGAGGGCTTTCCATGAGCGGCCCCATAGCGGCAGGTCGACCGCGCGTCAGCAGCGATCCGGAACGGCAGGCGGTCGCGGTAGCGGGACGACCCCTACGACGCGGCCCGTGCAGGCTCGCGGATGCCCCTTTGCGCCTCAAGCGAACTCAGACTGCCGAACTGGACCCGTCCGCGGCCTGCGTGTTTCACCTCATACATCAGCCGGTCGGCGGAGTGGATGATGGCGGCTGTATCGGGGTAGTCGGCGGGGGGGAGGATCAGGCCGCCGGCGCTGGCGGTCAACTCATAGGACAGCTCGTCGACGGCGCCGAGCATCTTGGCCTGAAAGCCATCGATCCGGTCGCAGCCATCGGCGTAGCGCAGGAAGACGAGGAATTCGTCGCCGCCGATCCGCGCAATGTGATCCTCGCTCAGCAACCGCGCCTTGAGATTGGCGACGAGTTGGCACAGCACCGCGTCGCCAGCGGCGTGACCGTGATCGTCGTTGACCGATTTGAAGTGGTCGAGATCGATGAAGATCAGCGCGGTTGTGCGGCCGTCCTGGCGCGCCTGAGGTAGCTCGCTGCGGAGCATCCGGGCGAAGCCGCGCGGAGTGAGCGCCCCGGTCAGGCTGTCGACATTGGCCGCACGCTCGGCCGCGACCAGCCGGCGGCGAACGCCGATCATCCCCTCGCAGAACAGCAGCGCCATGGGCGCCAGCACCGCATCGGACAGCTCGGGCTGGGTCCGCAGCACCCCGATCACCAGACACAGCGCCACCGCGCTACCCAACAGGCGCGCGGTCCTCGCCTCGTTGAGCAGGCCGGCAATACCGGCGAGCAGGATCACCGACACCGCGAGCGCGGGCGAGGGGCCGAACAGCACAATCAATGTGGAAAAGCCCACGAGCGCAACGAGGATTGCGGTCGTGGCGGCGCGCGACCAGTCCCCGTGCGGCGCGCGGCGCGAGCGCCGCGGGGCAGGTGGTGCGCTTCCCCTCATTTCGATCTTCTCGTTGCGCATGAATCCCCCGTGAATTTCCAAGCTCTAGCATCCGCATCGAGTCGCGAATTGGCGATTTGCGACGTCTCGTCGAGGGCGGCGATTGCGCAGGGCGATCGGCAACAGGCGAATTGCGCGCGGCCGATCCCGCGCCTAACGCGCGGCATGCTCGCCTTCTACAGACGCAACGCCCGATGGCTGATGGGAGGGCTGCTGCTCACGCTGTTTTCGTCCTTCGGACAGACCTTCTTTATCGGCCTGTCAGGCAGCTACATCCTGGAGGAGTTCAGGCTCTCCGATGGCGAATTCGGGCTGATCTACATGGGCTGCACGCTCGCCAGCGCGGCGACGCTGCCCTGGCTTGGGCAGTTTATCGACCGCCACAACGGCGCGCGGATGATCCTCCTGGTCATGCCGATGCTGGCGGGCGCCTGCGCGCTGATGGCGCTCGCGCCCAACCTGTCCGGTCCCAATGTGCTGCTGTTGCTGCTGGCGATCTACCTGCTGCGCCTGTTCGGTCAGGGGATGATGACGCATATCGCGCTGACCGAAGCCAGCCGCTGGTTCGATGCCAGCCGCGGCCGGGCGATGTCGCTGATCGTGCCCGGCCACCAGGTCGGCGAGGCGCTGCTGCCGATCCTGTTCGCCTGGATTACGCTCAGCCTCGGCTGGAGCATGGCCTGGGCCGCCTCGGCGGCGCTGATCCTGTTCGTCGCACTGCCGCTCATCCATTGGCTGATCAAGATCG
>TARA_R110002072_G_scaffold46082_7_pt1 | contig 21371 bp, 22 predicted proteins | sample TARA_R110002072 | Tara Oceans TARA_R110002072 (sample SAMEA4397118) | marine metagenome | biome: Polar Biome; feature: [SRF] surface water layer (ENVO:00010504); material: water (ENVO:00002006), including particulate matter (ENVO:01000060) such as... | depth 5 m | reverse complement strand
CAGAAGTGAGCGATACTTATTTGTCCCGCTGCTTGCGGCCCTCCAAGGACGGAAAAGTGCCCCTGCTAACGTCAGTAACACGAAGAACCCAGAATATCTCTTCGACAAATATCGATTTAACGAATGCGTACTATCAACAAGTTATCGAAAACCAAACAGTCACCAAAAAGGATTATGTTTAATTTCTCAATCCAGCACCTCAATCAACACATTGGTATTCAATACAGAAGTCGCCTCACCCCGGATCGTTCCCGTCACAGGCATTGCGTGTTCAAAGCTTGAACTGGAAATAATCGGAATATGGCTATGGGAAGCCGCAATTCCATGACTCGGATCAAGCCCCACCCAGCCAGCACCCGGCAAGAAAACTTCTACCCACGCATGCAATTCATATATTGGCGGATCAATCGGAAAGTAGAAATAGCCACTGACAAATCTCGCAGCTACACCCATGTTGCGTAATAAATTGATTTGCATCCAAGTTAAATCGCGACAGGAACCGGTTTTTAACTCAAAGGTTTTATCCGGCTTATAGGGCTCACCAAATTGTCGGTAATCGACTGTAAAGTCATCGTGAATTTGCCGCGTGAGATTGGTAATAAACTTCACCGTATCAAAATTCGCCTCACTCGCAATGCGTTCACCGTAATGGCGTAATGGATCTGAAATAGGTTCGAACCTCAAACTCGAAGCCAAGGCAGACTTTTGGTATTCCGAGTAGGTGAAAGGCAGTGTAAAAAACTCAGACGGATATAGCAGAAAGTCCAGCGGGTTAAATTCTTCTACATCAATCAAAGATTCAGATTTGATTGATAACTGACTTGTCATGCCTTCAAACCAACAAAGATGCACAAGATTGCCTTTCTCATCGGTCTGATAAGACAGGCCCTCGGGTTCAGGGAAGATATCTAAACCAAAGGCCGTGACCTGGTTATGGGGGGTCTGCCTCGGCGTTAAGCGCAAGTAATGGGGTTCTAAAAATACGTCCGAAGAGAACAAGTATTCCGTGAAGTGCGTTACCTTAAACTTCATTTAAATCCGCTTCCGGGCCAGAGGGCTGTTTAGAAAACTATCGGTTGTAGGGTCATCATACCCTCTGCAGCATGACCTTACCCGGTTTTGATAAAACACTCAGGAAAGGTCTTTGCACCATAGTTCTGCAGTAGATACTCAAGCGGCGCTGCTGTCTACAACAGGCTAATGTGGAGGCCACGCCTCCGGCTAGAACCTCATCAGAATATATTGTTGTTCCGCTTTCTCAAGCAAGGCGGCTTCATCATCTTCAAGGTTCCATCGGTCAAGGGAGTTACTTTCTTCGGTGCGATGGAAAAGGAGCAGGTAGTCGCCGACCACCTTAAAATTAGTTGGATCAATGGGCTGCGCTCTTCCAAGGGTCAGGCTGTAAGGGCAAAAGGCACCAAAGTGCGGGGTGTATTTCTCAGGCTGGCTGAGGAAAATTTCAATCTGCTCATCGGACGTAAAGTAGTAGGTCTTCCCTTTATATTCTTGTTGGTAATCAGCGCTGCCCAGTTCCGCGATGTTCTTGGTAAAGTATGAGACTGGACTATAGCCATCGATCGCAGGCTCATCGGATACAGATGCAGCGGATGCGTAGTTCGTCGCGGTGAACAATGAAAAGAGCACTACAGTCGCCGCTAAATATTTGCCTGGCCGCGCCAGGATCCCTCTGGGGTTTACCTGCTTAGCAGCGAGTAGAGTTTTTCTCAATAACTGCTCAGTCAAACTCAGCTTACGGCGTGCACCCTGCCCCTTTGGATTTCTATTTTGCATGGTCGTAGTGTTCATGTTCATTGCGGTGTTTCCTAAAGCGATATGTCTAATAGTGACCCTAGGATTCATTCAATCGCCAAATGTTACATCACCAATCAGCTTCTCTGCCTAACGAGTTTTTTGCTTACGCTGTAATAAATCATCCCCATTGCATGTCCTATTAGTGACCCTTGCAAATTATCTGGATAACACTATGAAATTGTTTTTTAAACGCTTGTTTGGCGGTATCAAACCGGAGCCAGAGCAGCAAGCCAACGATGTTGTGGTGAACTCGGCACCCGTGTTCGCTGAACATTTGACCCTGTATTACAGCGTGTCCTGCCCGTATTGCATCCGTGTGCAGATGGCAATGGCGCGATTCGGTCTAACGATAAAGCGTCGGAATATTCATCAAGATGACGTGGCTAGAATGCAGTTGTTGAAAGGTGGCGGTAGAACCACGGTACCTTGCCTTCGCATCGATAACGAAGGCGAGGCCAGTTGGATGTATGAATCCAGGGATATTATCCGCTACCTGCAGGGTGTCGTTGAAGTCGCTGGGACCGATTAACTGATCGAAAAGTACTGACTAACTAAAAATGCTTAGAGAAATACGCTAACGGCTTTACCCACAAGGTTGTAGAAAGAATCTCGGAAGTCGATCCAAAGACCTGAAGCGTGATCGTCTTCCCACTTCTCATTGGCAACATCAATCAAGTAGTTGTGGATATCAGCGGTATCGTTTTTGTTTAACACGTCTTCGAAGCTGACCATGCCCAAACCGGAGAAAATACCCTTCAGCACAATGTCATCAAAAAGTTTATGGCTACCTTCGTTCATATAGCGCAAATCCGTCACCACCCCGCTACCGATCCCGTTAAGACCGTGGCAGCGCATACAGTAGGCGTTATACAAAGCCCCGCCCCGGGCGATCGAGGGTTCATTATCAGACCGTGCCGGCGGCTCGGGTTGTACGCGGATACGTTGTTCTATATCAAGCGCTGCCGTGGCACCTAACTTAAAAGAAAGCAGACGCCCTTTACCGCCGCCGACTGCTTCAGGTTGATCGAACAGTAAACCAACAGCGCCGCCCCAACCGACCATAACAGCAATATGTTGTTCGCCATCTATTTCGTAACTCACCGGTGGCGCAATAATGCCGTTACCCACATTGTAGTGCCAGAGTCGTTCGCCCGTGGTCGCATCAAATGCAGAAAGATAACCCGCACCATCACCTTGAAATACCAGTCCGGCTGCCGTGGTTAAGACTCCACCATTCCAGGCTGTGGCATGCTCGACACGCCATTGTTCTTTTTGCTCAATCGGATCCCAGGCAATGAGTCGACCACGTAGTAAATGTCTCATTACCGCGTTCGCCAGGGTTGGACTCATACTCGCCATCGGGTTGTCCGCACTCAGATCATCATTTTGACCCAGGTTCCAATAGCTGCCTTCGATATATTCAAAAGTTTCCGGCGTGCTGTACATCGAGACATTTTCCATTGCTGGAATGTATACCAACCCGGTTTTCTTATTTAACGCCATGGGCTGCCAGTTATGACCACCAAAGGGCGCGGGCTTGGTCATCTGAAACTCGACTCGATGGTCTGCGTTTTCTGTTTCCTGGGGTCGTCCAGTCTCAACATCAACATGGCTAGCCCAGGTAATCGGGACATAGGTTTCTGCGGAGATCAGTTCGCCATTGGTGCGGTCCAACACATAAAAGAAGCCATTTTTAGGGGCCTGGAGAATCACTTTGCGCTGTTCACCATTTATCGACAGCTCGGTCAAAATCATATGCTGGGTGGCGGTATAGTCCCAGGTGTCAGCCGGCGTGGTCTGATAATGCCAGACGTATTCACCGGTTTTGGCATTCAATGCCACAATTGAGGATAAAAATAGATTGTCTCCGCCGCCGGGACTGCGAATATGCCGATTCCAGGGTGAGCCATTGCCAACACCAATATAGAGTAGGTCTAACTCCGGATCATAGGCCATCGAGTCCCAAACCGTTCCGCCGCCCCCCACCTTCCAAAAGACATCCCCAGTCCAGGTTTTTTGCGCCATCGCCATTGCGTTAGATTCCGGGGGCAATGCAGGATTACCAGGGACGGTATAAAAACGCCAACGCAGGTCCCCGGTGTTTATGTCATAGGCTGATACGTAACCCCGTACACCATACTCAGCACCACCATTACCGATGATGACAGTATCGTGAACAATTCGTGGCGCACCGGTAATGGTATAGGGCTTCGTCGGATCAATTGTGAGGGTTTCCCACAATGGTTTACCAGTGGCGATATCCAGGGCAATCAATCGACCGTCAAGGACGCCGACAAAAACACGATTACCATCAACAGCAACGCCTCGATTTACCACATCACAGCAGGCATTTACGCCCCAGGCACGATCTACATTGGGATCAAATTGCCATAAAAGCTCCCCGGTCTTTGCATCATTAGCAAATACACGACTCCAATCACCGCTGGTATAGATCACACCGTTGATAATGATTGGCGACGCTTCCAAACCACGACGGGTTCCGGTATCAAAAGACCAGGCAAGACCTAACGACGCGATAGTGTCTGGATTGATTTGTAGGAGTGGTGATTCTCGAGTTTCCGCGGCATTTTGGCCATGGACTGGCCAATTGCCGCTCGCAACCTCTGCGGTGCCGCTCTGAAAATACGAAAAGTAAAGTAGAGTGACTAAGCCAAAGGTGCGTAACATTGATTTTCTAATTTAGAGGTTAACGAGAAATTTTCAGTGAGTTAGGTGGTTTTTTTCACTTCAGCAGCTGGAGCTTTTTTCTCAGCGGCGGGGGCTTTTTTAGCGACCGATACCTGGCCACTGATGCCGGAGGGAATTTCTTGGATTTTGTTGCCCTTTTTCAAAAAGGCTTCAACATCTTCCTCGAGTGATGCTCTAAGGTCGACATTGGACGCGCCTACCTGTTTTTTCTTTCCAGACATAATATTTCCGTTAGATAAAAGTTAGATACAGCGAAGCCCTGCGAATTACTCCGCTGAACGACACTGTTTAGAGCGACTTCCCTTAGGAAGTCGATTCAGAGTGCGACGACGTTAACCGCCTGGGGTCCTTTAGGACCATCTTCTATTGAAAACTCAACCTCTTGTCCGTCATCAAGTGTTTTGAACCGATCGGACTGGATTTGGCTGAAGTGAACAAAGACATCTTTGCCGCCTTCATGCTCAATAAACCCGAAGCCTTTCTTCTCGTCGAACCATTTGACTCGACCTTTCGTGACACTCATACCGCGACTCCCGCTTCGCTCGTATAGATTAAGGTCTGCTTCCAAGCTCCCCATTTTTAGACCAATAGTAGATCAAAAGGGCAAGACAAATGGATAAGCTACCGACCCGAAACTGAGAGGACAACATCACGCTAGTTCCTATCAGCTCTGCGAGTGTAACACACTCCCCCCCTAGCGAAAGCCACTCATTTTGGGCGCTAGGGGCAGGAAACCTCACCATCGAGCTGGGCCAGCATCAGCTGAACATCAGGACTGCAGCGTTGAATTGGTGTAAATGTGGCGGTTCTGCCAAACATTGGCATGCCAATGTAGCCGCGAATCTCAAGATCGCCATTTTTATTGATCTTCATGCGACTCATATAGGTATTGCCGGATTCCGGATCATAGATCTTGCCCTGCCACTGGCCGTCTTCATATTGGTACTCTGAAAACATGGCAAGACCAATAATGGGCCGCCCCCGCAATTCATCATCGGGATTATTGTCGTCCCTGCGAACTTGACCCGCTCGGTCGCTATCCTCGTCGGGCAGATAGAGCGGGTTGCGTAACGCCCGGACTTCCCCACTTAGCGTATCGTTCACCAGGAAAATCTCGAATATAGAACTCTCCGAAGCCCAGTGCCCCACCACAATATCCCGATCCGCAGCGCCTGAAATACCAGGTGTTACAGCAACCAGAATTAACCAACAAGATAACACCAAAAATCGCGTCAATTGCTACTCCTCATATGCCTTAGATTTCTGGTCAGATATCAACCCAACCACGTGCATAACGTGTCTCCAGTCGACAATTTTTAAATTCTCGCCTGTCTCCGGCATCCTATTCCGCTGGTCGTGCACCAGCAACAATCCTTGAGGATAACCCGGATAAGCTTCTGACGTCGCGACAAACCCACGGGTTGCATGGACCCCATCTATCCCCGCTGCAATGTCAGCCTCGATCTTAAAACGACCCAACAACGCCAGATCAGCTCGATCAAACAACAAAAATGCGCCATCGCCTAAAGACTGAGTCAACACAAACCCAGCACTCTCTTGCTCATGCCCCTGCTCAAAATCCTGCGCAACAGCCGGTTTATAATTCTGCTTATACAGCGCTAAGCCACCAAGCCCCTCAATCATTTTGTCGGTTGTCACAGCTCTAGGCATCGGCAGACCTGTTTCTTGCAGATTGAAGACCCAAATGCCAACGTCTCTCTCAATCACATAGAGTCGGTCTAATTCGCTATCAATAAGACAGCTAGATACATTGCTGCTCAGCTTAAAGCTACCGACATGTTCCACGCTCCAGGCTTCTATATCCAATTGATAGCGCTGAACTAGCCCCGAGCCATCAAAACTGACAATCTGAGAAGTATCACCAAGACAAAAACCACTGGTTTCAGATTGGCCTGGTAACCACATCACGTGCTTTTGGGCATCGGACTCCGCTGCGGATTCCAAGCGGATACCCGAGGATACTTTTAATGCTGTATACCCCTGTGCAAATGAGGTTTCTGGAGGTAGATCGGGTAATACTTTCAGTTTCCGGCTATCCAGCCTCATCTGGTACAACCTCTGATCATCGGAAACCGCCACAATCCCAGGCGCTAGCCAGGATGGTCCGCTCATGCGGTCTGCAGTTTTAATAACACTCAATTCTTCTGTTGCCACAACCCCATCTACATGATCATTGCGCACAGCGGTATCAACTTGAACAAAATCTCGCGTGGCACCGCTGACCAGATACAGCTCATCGTTGAACCACTGAAAGAATGAGTCGGGACTAAAATGTAGCGGCGTCGGCGCAATCCAAAGCTGCTCGCCGTCTGCCTCAATGGCTCGATCAATTTGATAGATGCCATGCACGGGATCAACAAAAACCAGAGCATGATCCGTCAGGGCACAGTGGGTAACGTTTTTATCGGTCGTTACAAACCTGACAAAGCGCGCCACTGCAGATTTATTATGGCGGACATAGTGCCCAATACCCCGCACCCCATCCAATGCATAGATCGACTCACCCCAGGGTTCAGGAGTTGAGCAACCAACCGCCAGGGCTGCGGGCATCACCGTCTCCATTTGTTCAGATACCGATGACGGTGCTGCGGTATTGGCAGCCGAAGGCCAAACCAATAACAGCGGCAACAAAAATGGATAAACAACGTTCACGATTTTAGGGGCATGTCAGGCAACAACCCTGAGAACTCATACACGCCCAACGAACCCTCTTTAGGTTGTTCTGGATTGTTCTGGATTTTCCTGATCGCCAGGATTTATCAAGCTACTTCTGGTTTAGCAGCTTCGGCTTTTTTGCCCATAGGGTATAGAGCTCAAATTGGGCAGAGAAGTTCCCATTGATCGAGTCTATTATCGAACCTAAAAATTCAACCCGGAATAGTATTGCTGACCTTAATCCCCATCGCTGCCGCGACGGTATCCGACTTGATGTTGGGTGACCCAACAAACCGGTTCAACCTAAGTTGTCTAGAAAAAGATCAACGGCTCGAACAGAAATCCTCCCAGCCGGTTATACTAGAGTACTATTTTAACAACCACGCCCAAATGATGAAGAGCTTATGACCGCGTTGCTTGCCCCAATCCTGGCATTGATTTTAGGCATCGTTATCCTAGTGATCAGCGCGGAAAAGTTCGTTGAAGGCGCGGCGGCCATGGCCAAGCGATTAGGCCTGCCACCTCTGTTGATTGGCATGCTGATCATCGGCTTTGGTAGTTCAATGCCCGAGATGGTGATCTCTGCACTTTCCGCTTCTGGCGGAAACCCTGGATTAGCCCTGGGTAATGCCTTCGGTTCCAACATCTCCAATATTGCCCTCATTCTCGGCGTCACAGCGGTATTGACCCCCATCGCGGTGGCCTCCACTGTTATTCGCAGAGAATTACCTTTTCTCTCGGTGCTAACACTCCTACTTGCGGGCTTGCTGTATATAGATGGCAACCTGAGTCGTATGGATGGTGTTCTGCTTATGGCACTGTTTACCGCCATCATGATCTGGTCAATCTATGCCGGATTAAAAACTGAATCTGACGCCCTCGCTGAAGAAATTGAACAACAACTCGCCGCACCCCTACCGCTTCGAACGTCAATTATTTACACCATATTAGGTCTAACCTTTCTGGTCATCAGTTCACGAATTCTGGTCTGGGGCGGCGTTGAGATTGCAACCAGTCTTGGCGTCAGCGATCTGGTGATCGGCCTAACAATTGTTGCAATCGGAACGTCACTACCGGAACTCGCCGCATCAATTTCCGCGGTAAGAAAGGGAGAGCATGATTTAGCGCTCGGAAATGTCATCGGCTCAAACATGTTCAACACAACCATTGTGATTGGTATTACCGGCTTGATTGCGCCTGTTGACCTGGATCCAGCAATCCTGACCCGGGACGTACCGGTCATGATAATCTTAACCGCAGCGCTATTTGTTATGGCCTATAACTATCGCGGCAACGAGAATGGCGTGATCAACCGATTTGAGGGTAGCCTCTTACTTTTCGCCTACGCTGCCTACAATATAGGCCTCGTTTACTCTGTCGTATAAAAACAACAAAAGTGCAAAATAGAATTCAGACAGGCGCAGACCAGCCTCGCCTAGAGTAACTCTGCGCAGTTCAACTCCTGAATTGCAGCCAGGTTTCTGGTCAACATACACTCCGCTAAGGCCTTGCCCCTTTCGTTGGATAAATCAAGGGAACCACATACCGTCACGGGATAAACCAGACAGCCAAGTATCATCGTTCGATAATCTAGCAACGCGGTTTCATAGTCATAATCTACCACCCCCTCGGATTGAAGACCCTCGACATAGGTCTTGAGCAACGCTTTTTCAATCTTTAAGCGTCGCTCGGAGGTTAAGCTCTGGCAGGCAAAATAGGTGAAATCAAAAATCCCTCTGCCGCTGCCGGAGATTTGCCAATCCATCACAACAGCATTCAAATCGTTATTCATATAAAGGAAGTTATCCTGGCGGTAATCTCCGTGGATAAAGGTTTCAGCCGGGGAAATTTTGTTACGCCAGTAGTCCTCAAAGTTTTGACCAACCGACCGTACCAGGTCTCGAGTTTCTGAATTAAAAAACGCCTCAAACTTCTCTATACAAGGCTCCAAAGCTGGCATGTACACCATGTCTTTTAGGGTTGCGGAGCTTTCTTGACCCATCATGTCGTACATCCACGCGTTCTCAGGATCGCGAACGCGCCCCCAAAAACGACCATGCATCTCGCTAATCTTTTTAACAGCAGCAAACGCCTCGTCTTCAGTCGCACCCACAATTTGGTCGTTGGGAGACACGTCACCTAGATCCTGCATCAGAATGACACAATTGTAGGTTTCCTGATCCACTGCACCATAATAGCTATCAGGTGTGAGCAACCCACTCTGGGCCCCAACTCGGTTATAAAAATTCACTTCGCGATTGTAAAAATCGAGCACTCTTGCCACGTTGATATTTTCATTCTGGGCGGCGCACTTCACCACCATTGTGGATGGTAAGTCCTCGTCTCCGGCATAGGTCAACTTTAGTCGGCCAAGCTCACCCATCAAGCCGACACCTTCGCCAATTGTGATCAACTCCAGGGATGTGACTTCTGACTTTAACTTACCGCTACTTTTTAGTTTTTCGGTTAACCATTCTTTTGTGACGTCGTGAGTACTCGCAATTACGTCTTGCATGAATCCCCCAATTTATTTTTATTTTCTTATGCCGCTAGTCTTCCTTATAAATACCGACCTGTAAATCGCCGTCTGTATTAACCGACGCTCTATACATACCTGCGGAGTTAAAAGAGTAAATGATGTTACCCGCTGGATCGAGCCCAATAATGCCGCCGTTAGCACCCATCTTGACCAGGCGATCCTGAACAACTGCATCAGCGGCTTCCTGCAAGGTCAGATTTTGATACTTCACCCTTGCACAAATATCGTAGGCAACAACCGCCCGGATAAAATACTCGCCGTGGCCCGTAGCAGATATACCGCAGAGCGCGTTATCCGCATAGGTACCCGCACCAATAATCGGTGAATCTCCGACTCGACCATACCGCTTGTTAGTCATACCCCCGGTGGAGGTTCCCGCTGCAATGTTACCGGCACTATCTAGTGCAACCGCACCCACAGTACCTTTCTTATCTTTTACAATCTCAGCCGTGTCATCGGCATCTTCAGAAAGCACCGCACCCCGCTCCCTTGCAATGGCACGCTGAAGGGCTTTTTTTCGACGTTCGGTGTGGAAATAACTATTATCAACCTGGGTCAGGCCCTGTTCCTGGGCAAATTCCTCGGCACCAGAGCCAACAAGCATTACGTGGGGCGAATGTTCAAGAATCGCATCAGCAAGGGTGATGGGATTACGGGTTCGAGTAGTAGAGGCAACCGCACCGGCATTTAGGCCGTTGCCTTCCATAATCGACGCGTCCATTTCGACATGACCCGCATGGGTGAATACGGCACCTTTGCCGGCATTAAACAAAGGCGAGTCTTCCATAAATCGGATGGCCGCAATAACGGCCTCGCGACTGGTACCGCCTGCTTTTAAGACTGCATAACCTCGTTGGACCGATTCAGCCAGGGCTTCACGGTATGCGGTCTCAACTTCTGGGGTCATGTTTTTCTTAACGATGGTGCCAGCGCCACCATGAATGACAATTGCTATTGGCGCAGCACTCACAGGTGAAAGCCAAAACAGGCATAAAATGAGCAACAAAAAAATCTTCGGCATGGGGCAATATCCAGATTCGGGCAATGGGTCATAGCCATACCATACCCGAATTGGGTCGCCTAAAAGAAGTGTTTCACCTTGTCTTTGTAGGAGCGACTCATCTTCACTGAAGCATCATTATGAAGCTGCAGATAAAACTCACCATTCATATGGGAACAGACCTTTTTCACCCGATCGAGGTTAACAATCGTGCTGCGGTGCACACGCTGAAACCGGGCCGGATCTAACTTGTCCTCCAGTTCTTTCATCGTAATCCGCATCACGTGGGTTTTATCGTTCTCGTGAACACACATGTAGTCACCGGCGGCGTCAACCCAGTCGATGTCTTTGGTTTCAACCAATGTAGTCTCACCGCCATCTTTGATGGCTAACTTATCGGGATAAGACTTAATGCCGGAGTGGTCCTTTAATAACTGGCTCACGGCGGTTTCGGTTTTCCCGGTGATGCTAATAATCAATTCCAGCAACCTTTGTTTGTCCGTCACTGCACCTTGTTGGGATAAGTGACTACGGGCCCTGTCGACGGCCTCCGTCAGTCGATCCTCATCAATCGGTTTTAAAAGATAATCCACAGCCTGAACATCAAATGCTTCGAGCGCATATTGATCAAACGCAGTAACAAAGACGATCAATGGCATGTTGTCCTGCTGTAAATTGCTCACCACGTCAAAGCCGCCCATCCCAGGCATTTGAATGTCGAGAAAGATTAGATCTGGTTTTAGCTCCGTCACCAGGTTCAGTGCGCTGCGTCCGTCACCACACTCACCTACTACCTCTATGCCTTGGAGAAGCTCTAGACGAAGCTTTAAACCCTTACGGGCCAATGATTCATCATCGATAACTAACGCGCGAATTGACGTCCCGTTGCTAGAACCAGCATCAGACCCAAATTTTGACATAGTGCTACAACCTCTCGTAGGGAATTCTAATTTCGATTTTTAGTCCGTGGGGTAATGCCGGAGTGAACTTGCAACGATGCTTGTCGCCGTATAATTCTGCCAACCGCTCCCTGGTATTTTCAATGCCGACACCGTTAAAAGTGGGTACCTCCCCCGGTTTAATATCCAGACCCGGGCCGTCATCAAGTACTTCTAACAATAGGTCTCCCGCATATTTTTTTGCATTAATCGTGATTGTGCCACCATCTATTCGAGCGGCTATGGCGTACTTGATTGAATTCTCGACCAGGGGCTGCAGGATCAAACTTGGCACTAACGCCTTCGAGGCTTCATCAGAGACATTAATTTCAACTTTAAGGCGATCTTCAAAACGGACCTGTTCGATTTCGAGATACAACTTCATCGTACTAATTTCGTGATCCAGATCTACTTTTTGCATCGGATCCTTATCTAAAGAATACCGTAGGAAGTTACTCAACTTGCTAACCATTTCGTTTGCGACCTTCGTATTCTGCTCAAGGATTAAAGTTGAGATAGCATTTAGGGTATTAAACAGAAAATGGGGGTTTAGCTGATAACGCAACATTCGTAACTGAGCCTCATGGGCCATGGATTCTGCAATGATGCTACGTTGCTGCTCATCCTGAAGTAGTCGGTAAAACTTCATCCCGAAGTACAAACCGCTCCAGCCTAGTATTAGGAAGTAGGAGTATCCGAACAATCCATTGAAGTAGGCTAGATAACCGTATTCTTCCACGGCGCGAAAATCACCGTAATAGACAAACTGCGCAACGTTTTTTGTCGGCTGCCAGATAGCTGCGACAAGATAAGACCCCGCCAAAATGCCAATGATCCTGACATAGACGGGCTTGTCCCAGATCGAACGATAGAAATAACGTAATCCGGTTGTCAGGAGAAAGCCTGCGGCAGCATCAACTACAAGTAGAAAGATCCGCTCAAAGGGCTGCCCCCAGTAAACGTCGCGGATGAAAAATAAACTGACCCATCCGGCCCAGCCCAGAAATTGTAATCCCCAGAACTGAAAGTTCTTTTGTTGAAACAATGCAGAATAAGTTTCTAACGAGAAATATCGCATCAAGGGGGAAGTCGCCACAAATGGGTTAAAGCTGAATTATAGATTATTTACCCCTGACCCTAGCAGCCTTTTAACCCCACATCAGCTCTGCCTGCCGCACCAGGGAAGGCTTTGATATAGTGCGCCCCTTATTAAAGGAATCACTATGGAATTTACCGGTCGACTCGGTGCCCTGCGCCATCCCGCCTATTTTCGATACTGGTCGGGTTCTTTTGCCTCTGTCGGTGCGACCCAATTACAAATCATGGCTCAGGGCTGGCTACTTTATGAACTGACCGAATCTGCGGTGCAATTAGGCTATCTCGGCGCTGCGGCCTCTATTCCCGCCATTGTCATGACCCTATTTGGCGGTGCGCTTGCGGACCGTATGAATCGAAAACGACTATTAATGACAACTTCCGCCCTGGTTGCTTCACTGATGTTGGTTTTGGCCTGGCTGGATGGTACCTCTGCGGTGGCAGCCTGGCACATCATCTTGATTGCGGGGCTCGTGTCCTTCATCTCAGGATTTGACTGGCCCACCCGGCAGGCGATCTTCCCGACCCTAATTGAAAAAGAAGACATGATGAGCGCCGTCGCTCTGAACTCAATTATCTGGCAGGGCTGTCGAATGATCATGCCAGCTTTTGGTGGCGTGCTTATCGCTATTGCAGATACCTGGCTGGTCTTCACGTTATGTGGCATTGGCTTTTTCACAATGTTCTGCGTGGTTGCAACCCTTCCGGTGGATGGAACCCCTGAACGAAGACCGGGCTCGCCGCTGCAACAGATTGCTGAAGGGTTTAATTTTATATTTAGCAATCAGCTGTTTATGGTTTTTATGTGCCTTTCCTACTCAGGTATGTTTTTTGGCATGGCACACCTGCAGCTCATGCCTGCGTTTGCAGGGCTACTCGAAAGTTCTGAAGCAGGCTATGGGTTGTTGATATCAGCAACCGGCGTGGGTTCAGTGATTGGTACAGTGCTAGTGGGCTATTTTCAAAATTCCCGGCGGATAGGTGCATTTATCCTGTATTGCTCCGGACTGTCAGCTGTCTCCGTATTTGTCTTTGCCGCGGTCACTGGTTACTTGCCCGTCGGCAAGACCACCTATGCTATTGCGATTTTGGCCTTGATCGCCGGCTCGATGATGAGCTCCATGTTTATGATTGCATCAATGACAATCCTGCAACTTAAGGTTCCTGATCACCTTCGTGGCCGGGTTATGGGATTCTACGGAATCACCTATAGCCTAATGCCCCTGGGTGGATTGTTAGCGGGTTGGATTGCGAGCGTAAGCTCAGCGCCCGTTGCAATTTTTGTTGCTGTGACGTTTTACCTATTGATCATTGCCGTTGTTGCTATCACCCAGCGCGAGGTCAGGTTACTGTCTGCGGAAGCGAGCTAGTGCTTTGGGTTGTTCCAAATATCACGGCTGATGCGCCAGACACCATCAAGACAGTGGCGCATGATCCACAGATGACGACTAACGGATTTGAGAGGTGGTGCCTTCTCATCTCGCTTTGAACGCAGATAGCCGTTAAAGCTAATCCGTACCATCGCGATATCTTTATCCACCACAAGCTCATCAATTGTTGTTTCCTGATCGAACCGGAAATTTTTCGTGAAACCATAGAACTTTCGGGCTTCATCAATATGAACGTCATGATTTTTGGAAGGCATCATCCAGACCGCATCATCCGTGAAACATTCAAAATAGTCTTCGAACTGATCAGAACGAATAGCCGCCAACGCCTGAAGAATGGCGCTCTTCACGCTGGAGTATTCTTCGTCGAGTTTTGACAGGGCCGGAGCCATCAACGCTTCCAATGTTAAAGGGGGAAAGCATCTTACCCCCAAAAACAGAAATTTACAGCCTTGATTCAATTTAGTCCGCAGAAGTAGCTCACGCCCGGGCGCTAGGCCTCGCAGAAACCTGCTCGTGCCAACGTTTCAAATTGGCCAATGCTGAGTCCGGAGGAATACCAACCAGAGTTGACGCAAAATCTACGCCTGACAATAGCGTAATGTCCGCAACCGTATATCGCTCCCCAGCAGCAAACTCGCTTGTCGCAAAAACATTATCGAGTCGTTGGTAATAGGCATGCACATTCTTATCGCTAGCGACCTTTGCTTCTGGTATTTGCTTAAACAAGCCCATTTTCGCAACTACCGGTCCATTCACCCAGGACGTGCCAATTTGCGTCCAGAATTCGAGCTCAAGCTGGCGGTTGCAGGCTTCAATGTGGCCTAGTTCATAAGCATCTTTCCCAAATAGATTCGGTTCGGGATGAATTGCTTCAAGGTATCGACAAATTGCAACAGACTCCGCAATACAACGACCATCATCCAATTCCAACACAGGGATCTTGCCGCTTGGGTTCTTCTTAAGAAACTCAGGTGTTTTGTGCTCACGCTTTGTCATATCGCAATTGACTAGTTCGAGTTCGATGCCTTTTTCTGCTGCAAAAATTTTCACCCGTCGAGGGTTCGGTGCACCCATAAAGTCATACAATTTCATTTCGATACCACTTTGAATTATTCTGAGAACATCAGTATAACGAGGTCCCTACGTGACACCAGCTGTCGCTCAAAAGCTGTTGTGACGCCATTTCTATGGCGAATAATGGTTATTTCGGCGAAAAGTGTGATGGGCGTCACAATTTCCAAGCACAAAACCCCGCACACTGCCAACTGTCGTTGAAAATCAACGAGTTGAGCAAATGGTGTCAGCTGCAATTAATATAAAGAGAGACAATTGTGTGTCCATTGAGGCCGTGGATTCAGTTCCGCTGACTAACGATGGCGGCCTATCGTTGTTTTTTGTTGGCACCGGCGCGGCGTTTGCGAAGACACTGAACCAAAATAATCTGCTTATCGTTAAAGGCGACGATCATTTACTGATCGACTGCGGCTCTAAATGCACCCAAGCGCTACACAACGTGGGCATTAGTGTCGCTCAACTCAAAAACTTCCTGATTACACACAGCCACGCTGATCATGTGGGTGGCCTTGAAGAGGTTCAACTGTTTGGTCGCTATGTCACACAGACCCGTCCAAACATGATCATCAACGAGGAGTATCAAGACATTCTCTGGGGTCAATCCCTCAGAGGGGGTTCGGAAATGTCCGAAAGCACCCCCCTTACCTTTGAAGATCTATGGGACGTTACCCGCCCGACGCTTGTGCCAGGTCTCAAACGAGAAACCTGGGAAGCTAATGTCGGCGGTCTGAACGTCAAAATGCCACGGACAATGCATTACCCTGATGACGCACCCGGTTGGCAGGAGTCCTTCTGGAGCGTTGGTCTGATCATTGATGATCGGATCCTATTTACCTCAGACACCCGATTTGACGTTGATCTACTTGAAGAATTTGACGAACGTTATAATTTCGACCTGATTTTTCATGACTGCCAGCTATTCACCGGGGGTGTTCATGCATCCCTAAACGAACTCAAGACCCTGCCGACCCACTTCCGGGAACGCATAGTCTTGATGCACTACGGCGACAACTGGAAAGACTTTGAAACCGAAGCGCTGGATGCTGGCTTTCACAGCTGGGCGCAGCAGGGTTGCCAGTATAACTTTTCGGCCAGGAAAACGGCTTCCAAACCCAGGTAACACCTAGACCTATACCTACCCATGCCTTGCACCCCTATTCTCCTCAGGTGGCGTTCAATGTGACGTTGTGATTTACTTTCGGCCGAAATTTTCAATCCCCAACTTATCTTCGAAGGAATTCTTTTATGGGTCAATTAGACGGAAAAGTCGCGCTGGTAACCGGTGCTGGTGGTGGTCTAGGTGAGACACACGCACTGTTACTTGCCAAAGAGGGCGCAGCAGTTGTAGTCAACGATCTAGGTGGCTCCCGGGATGGCGCCGGCGGCGGAGCAGCAATGGCTGACCAGGTTGTCGACAAAATTAAAGCCATGGGCGGCAGAGCGGTAGCCGACTACGGCAGCGTATCCAACGAAGCTGATGCTGCCGCTATGGTTCAGCGCGCAGTGGATGAGTTTGGCAAAATTGACTTCCTGATTGCTAATGCCGGTATTCTTCGCGACAAATCTTTCAAGAATATGACCAATGATATGTGGGATATTGTCATTGACGTCCACCTTCGAGGCACTTACCTCACCGTTAAGTCCGCCTATGACCAGATGATAGCTCAGGGCGACGGCGGATCAATTGTTGTCACCTCCTCAACTTCCGGCCTGATCGGTAACTTCGGTCAAACCAACTACGGTGCTGCAAAAGCTGGTATTGCTGGGTTCGCCCGATGTCTTTTCCAGGAAGGCCTGAAATATGGCGTTCGCGTGAATATTCTGGCACCAGCAGCCTGGTCTCGTCTGACAGAAGATATCTTTCCCCAGGGCCAGGGCATGGAAGAATTGCTTTCCCCTGACAAGGTATCACCACTGGTTGTGTGGCTCGGTAGTGATGAAGCCAAGCCCGTGACTGGACGCACCTTCCTCGTTCAGGGAAACAACGTACAACTTCTATCCTGGCAGTCACAGACCGTTGCCATCAAAGACAACAAAGAAGGCCCATTCACCGTTGAAGAAATGGGTGATCTGGTCATGGAAAACTTTGAAAAGTGGCCAAAAGGCCCACAACCAACACCACGCCCATTCGAATAAGCCGGGACGGCAATCTTAAGCTCTGCATCAAAATTGAAGGCGGCCAATAGGTCGCCTTTTTTTTACCCAAACTCGTTCCGAGTGCTATGATCTTCGATCCAACAGCTCTGAAACCTAAAGGTTGTCACTATGTCTGAGGCAAATAAAATGTCTGAAGCAAGCAAAATCGAAATGCCCAACGTTAAAAAGGAATCAGCCTCCGTTGAAGAGGTACGGCTTGATCGAAAGCAGAAACTCGCCGCAGCATTTCGTCTGTTCGGCAAGTTCGGGTTTGATGAAGGAGTCGCCGGTCACATCACCGTTCGGGACCCTGAGCGTACCGATCATTTTTGGGTAAACCCCTTTGGTGTCTCCTTTAAACAAATCAAGGTATCTGACCTCATCCTCGTTAACCATGACGGCGATATTGTCGAGGGCACGGGTCTTTTAAATGGTGCGGCCTTCGCAATCCACTCACAAATTCATAAACATTTACCCCATGTAACAGCTGCTGCCCACAGTCATTCGGTGTACGGCAAATCCTGGTCTTCACTGGGGCGCTTACTTGACCCCATCACCCAGGACGCCTGCGCATTCTTCGAAGATCACGTGTTGTTCGATGAGTTTAACGGCGTGGTACTAGACGTCAAAGAAGGCGAGAAAATCGCAAACATGTTGGGCAAGCAGAAAGCCGCAATTTTGCAAAACCACGGGCTTCTTACGGTTGGTAATACCGTCGAAGAAGCCGCTTGGTGGTTTATCACCATGGAGCGTTCTTGCCAGGCACAGCTAATGGCCGAAGCCGCCGGAACCCCCATTTTGATCTCTGACGAGGTTGCCCTGGGTACTCGGGCGAATGTCGGTGGCCCCGGGGCCGGAATCTTTAGCTTTAAGCCATTGTATGACGTTATCACAAAAGAACAACCAGACCTTTTTAACTAGTACTAATGCCTCCCAGCAATCTATAGCCAGGATCACATCAGGAACCAGAGTATGCAAAAGCAGTACGGCGATATAGAAGTCACAATGTTGGAAGGTCATGTTGCCCAGTGTGAGTTTAGGCGACCGCCAAATAACTTTTTTGACTATCAGTTAATCAAAGATTTGGCGGATTGTTTTGATGACCTGGACGACAACCCCGACTGCCGCGCCATTCTGCTGTGTGCAGAAGGCAAACATTTCTGCGCCGGTGCAAACTTTAGCAAAGATGGTGGGCGGGATTCCCTGCCCCGGGATGGCAATACGGCCAACCCTCTTTATACCGAAGCAGTACGCTTATTCGGTAACAAGAAACCCGTCATCGCTGCGGTTCAAGGTGCCGCCGTCGGTGGCGGATTAGGCGTGGCGGTAATGGCGGATTTTCGTGTGGTTTGCGAGAACACTCGAATGACGGCCAACTTTGTCAAACTAGGCTTTACACCCGGTTTTGGTTTAACCCACACACTACCGAGACTCATCGGCCAACAAAAAGCGAATCTATTGTTTATGACGGGTCGGCGAATTGATGGCCAGACAGCCTTTGATTGGGGTATGGCAGATGTGTTCGCAAGCCCCGAGACCATACGGGAAGAAGCACTGGCACTTGCCAGAGAAATTGCCGTCAATGCACCCCTTGCTCTGGTTTCACTGCGAAAACAAATGCGCTCTGACCTCGCAGATGCAGTAAAACGCACCACAGACATCGAAGGCAAAGAACAATTTTGGCTGCAAAAAACCAACGATCACAGGGAAGGCATTAAGTCCGTCGGAGAGCGCCGGGCCGGAAACTTTACCGGGACCTAACGCTACCTGGATCTGGAGGTTTACAACAACTCAGCAATCCGGTTGATGCGATCAGATATATAGGGCATTTCATCAACCGGTGTGCGGCCTAGCCTGACAATCACACAGTCCTTCTCTGGCACACAGAGAATGCTCTGACCATCGTAACCACCGCAATAAAACCAATCCGTCTTGTCTGGACGCATCCACCACTGGGCACCGTAGCAATATTCAGCGTCGCTGTAGGTTGGACTACGGGCATAATCCACCCATTCCTTCGGCAATATTTCTTGGCCGTCCCAGGTACCGCCGCGTAAATACAGCAACCCGAATCTTGCAAAATCCTGAGGTGTCGCCAACAGATAAGAGGACCCAATAAATGTGCCGGAGGTATCAAATTTAGGCGTTGCAGTACGAACCCCAATCGGTTCAAACAATTCATCATTCATAAATCGCAACATACCGGACGCGCCATCCCCAACAACATCCTTTAGGATCCGGCAAATGATGTTGGTGGTACCGCTGGAGTATGACCAGCGCTTTCCGGGAGGATGCTCAAGGGGCATATTAGCTGCAAAAGCGCCTGTGTCATGCCGCCCATCAAGGCTAAGCATGGGAATCACATCGGACACTCCGCCATCCACATAGTCTTCATTGAAGCGCAGTCCACTCGACATTCTCAGCAACTGATCCAGGGTAATTTCTTTGCGTTCGTCATTTTGCCATTCGGGAACCGGCGCGGGCGCATAAATATCAAGCTTCCCCTGCTTCACCAAAATCCCGGTCAATGCGTGGGTAATGCTTTTTGCCATAGACCATGAATACTGCAGGTACACGGGGTTCGCACCTGCGTCGTATCGATCCACAAGCAATCGACCGTCCTTCACAATCGACAAGCTATAGGTGACTCCCTGGGCCTTGGTCAGGTCAAATATCTCGTCACAGAGACCCGCGACCTCATCATTTTGCAACTCGCCAGCCTCCCAACCTCTTGTCGGCCAGGCGACATCCGCAGGTTGAGCCGGTAATGGCGGCAGGTTTTCGGCAACAGAGGCGGGATTCAGCATGGTAGCTTCCAGAGTTGTAATTTAAGACCAACAAAGAATACCAGTGTTTGGCAACCGAGTAATAATGGATATGATGTCGGACAACAATAAGAAGGAAACCACCATGAACAATAGCAGCGTAAAATTCGGCAACATGAAAAAAATTATCACGGCACTATTAACAGCCACTATGTTTCTTTCCTTTAACGCTTACGGAGAAAAACCAAACAACTGGGGTAAGTGGGGCGCAGACGACGAACGAGGTGCCGCTAACTATATCCAGCCCCAACAGGTAGTCGCAGCGGCGAAGCTCATCCAAACCGGCAAGCTATACAGCCTGGCAATTCCGCTTGATAGCACGGGTCCAGTATTTCCCTCTCGAATTGCACCCCAACACATTATGGTCGCAACCGGTGCCGATTATGCATCCGGTCTAGCCTCTGCTTATGGCACAGCTAAATTTGCCGACGATTACATCTACATGCCCTTACAGGGCTCAACCCAGTGGGATGCACTGTCTCATTCCTGGTATGGGAAAACGCTCTACAACAATATCGATGAGGCGGCGATCAAGAGTGCGCCTGCCGCTGGAGGTGCAACCAAACTTGGTATTGAAAACGTCAAGACAGGTTTTGTCGGACGAGCTGTTCTGATTGATGTACTCGCTTACAAAGGTGGTAGCTTGCCCACTGGCTATGCGATTAGTCGTGCAGATATTGAAGGAACGTTGAAAAAGCAAAAAACAAAAGTACAAGAAGGCGACGTGGTCATTATTCGCACGGGTGTTGTACCTGCCTACTACGAACAAAAAACTCCGATGGCACGCCTTGAATTTATTATGGGTCCTCAGGCGGGAATAAACGTCGACGTTGTGGATTGGGTAGCCGAGGCTAAAGTTGCGGGTGTTGCGGCGGACAACATTGCCTTAGAGGTATTTCCTAATCCCGTGCCGGAGAAGACCTTCAATGTTCATGGGGCCCTGCTAAAGGATCTCGGTGTTTATATCGGTGAGATCTGGTGGTTAGAAGATCTGGCAGCAGCCTGTGCTGAAGATGGCCGCTATGAGTTTTTCCTTGCGGCACAGCCCCTTAATATCCCAGGCGCAGTTGGGTCACCGCTGAATCCTATCGCGATAAAATAGGGCTTATTTTTCTTATCGGTAGTTGATTACACTGCAATCAATCACTTTGGTTGCAGCTACTGCTCAGGTTGGTC
>TARA_R110002072_G_scaffold131223_5_pt1 | contig 21420 bp, 19 predicted proteins | sample TARA_R110002072 | Tara Oceans TARA_R110002072 (sample SAMEA4397118) | marine metagenome | biome: Polar Biome; feature: [SRF] surface water layer (ENVO:00010504); material: water (ENVO:00002006), including particulate matter (ENVO:01000060) such as... | depth 5 m | reverse complement strand
TGCGCAATATCCACATCGATTTATGTAAAGAGCTCCTAGGCAAGTAGTACACCTGATCTCGGAGATATTCCGCCGCTCGGTCAGGTGGTGTAATCCCCGTAGTGCGGGTTGTGGGGCTGCCGCAAAACTATGAGAGATGCACGCTCCCTGCATTCAAATTTTCCCGACCAAATTCGGACTTAACGTTCTCAGGCCGAGGGTGTTCACAATACTGGTAGCGATATTTCTTTCGCAACACTGGAGCGAAAGTTTCGATTCTTTTTAGAACCTTCTCTGGGAAGGCATCGGGGACATCTTTTTTTCTGGCTTTCCGGCAATTGTTCCGGCGGCATCGCCCTGAATCTTTTCGTGCAGACTGATACGGATAAAACCTGGCTCACGACACGTCCATTACTTGGCAGGTTCGAACACATTAACCAGCTCTTCAGTCAGGTTCAGCACACCGATTTTGCTTTTGATGAGTCTCTGTGTAGACTGATTTATTAGGGTTAACATCACAATTCCGGTTGATAGTCTGCACTTCTATCAAAATTGATACTCGTCACTTAAGTCTCGTAAGGTGTTAATACAAGTTTTAACTATTATAAGTAGAAAAAATTTATGGCTGATATTTATTGAAATCCACTACGGGTCGTTACTACCTTGGACTTGATCATATTCGGGCGCTTGCCGCTTTCATGGTTTTTTCTTGGCACTTTATTGATATCCATCAGGGGCAGTTGGAGCCGCCTCCCATAATTCCGCTATTATTTTTGACCGAAGGTCATACCGGTGTAGCCCTTTTTATGACGCTCAGTGGCTACTTGTTCGCCAAGCTGCTCGATGGAAAAGAGATCAGATATATTCACTTCATCTGGAATAGGGCGCTGCGTCTCCTACCGCTTTTAATTGTTGTCATACTGATGGTTGGCGTTCGGGATTACTTCGAAAAAAGTTTAGATCTCGCCGCCTATGCTGTGGAGATTTTGAAAGGTCCGATTTATCCAACTCTTCCCAATGGAGGCTGGTCGATTACTGTCGAGTTTCACTTTTACCTTATTCTCCCCCTCCTGCTTTTTTGTTCAAGCCGTTTGAAGTATTCATTTATCTTCTTCATCGGGGCCGCCATCGTTACACGATACCTGTTGTTTTTATATTTTGAATCGCCACGGGAAATTCAGTTCTTGTCCTACGGCACGATAGTTGGCCGTCTGGACCAATTCGTACTCGGTATAGCCGCCTTTCAGTATCGGGAGTTATTTAAAGGCAGGCACTTGCTCGCACTGGCCATATTCGCCGGGTTTACCGGTTTCTTTTTTTATATCGATTCGCTGGGCGGTTTTTATAACAATACATCCCTTCCCTCTGTATGGATCTACATGACAACGGTAGAGGGTTTTGCCTATGCGAGCCTGATTGCATGGTACGACACGTCTTTTCGACACGCGCCCAGTAGAGTGTCCAGGTCTATTGCGCTAGTCGGAACATATTCATACTCTATATACCTTTTACACTTTTTCTTTTTCACATTTTTGGCGGTCAGTATCGAACGCTATATAGTCGATTTATCAAATATCTACGTCGCACTTTTATTTTCTGCCGTAGCCTTTTTGATTATGATTCCAATAGGGTATCTGAGTTATCGCTTCATCGAATCGCCATTTCTTAAATTCAGAACTTCATATATCCGTCAATCGAAGCCCTCTGAAGAACTAGTCTCTCAAGAAAAATAGGTCTGTGGCGGCTAAGATTGACGGTCGTTCAGTACTAAAATTAGCAACGCTGCAAAAAATACGGCTGCACTGAATAGCGGCGCCAAGGACGCGTGAATTTGGTAGAGCGCTCCGGCGCAGATTGGTCCAAACACAAAACCTATCGCGGGGCAGGAGCTTACTAGTCCGGCAGTCGCTCCCTGTTCTTCCGTCGTTACCGCAAGGGAAGCGCCTGCAGATATGGATGGCATGCACAGTGCCAATCCCGTGCCCAAAAAAGCCATACCGATTGCAAGTACAGTAAAGGTCTCGAACTGAGAAACCACGGCAGCGCCTATCAGCAGCGACACCAGACCGACACGGATAAATCGTGTGGGTCGCCACTGGAGGTATTGCATAACGGTGACTTGTACCAAAAAGGTGAAGATCGCGGAAACCATTAACGCGGCTCCCGTCATTTGTGCTGTTTCGATGCCACTTAAATGTAGCTTGTCCTGTAGCTGAAAACCGAGTGTTTGTTGGATGCCGGAGAAGCCGATGAACACGCCCACTGCGGTTACCAGTAGCAAGGCGATGCGGGGGTCGGTATAGCGCAGTTTGCGACTGAGTTTACGGTCGGTCAGCTGGGCGGCAGGTGTCACCGGCAGTTTGCGCCAAACTACCAGTGCGGCAACGGCGGCAAGGGCCGCCGCGAAATATAGAGGCGCTAACAGGCCGAAGGTGGCCAACGCGCCACTCACTGCCGGCCCGAGGATCGTTCCCATGCTGTTGGCGGTGCCCAGGCGAGCCATGGTTTTAGTACGGAGTGTGCGGTCGGTGTGGTCGGCCGCGTAAGCACTGCTTGCAGGCCCCGTAGCGGACATCACCACCGATTGGGCGCAGCGCGTGAACATCAGGATGGAATAAAGTAAGGCGCCGCTGATTACTCCGGTCAATCCAGCGTAAAACACACTGGTAAACAGCACAGTGCCCACGGTGTACCCTACCAGTCCGGTGATGATGATAGGTTTTCGGCCAATACGGTCGCTGAAGCGACCCCAGCGCGGAGCTGCCAATCCGAAGATCAGTGCGGAGACAGCAATAATAGAGGTGATCTGCAATTCGCCTAACTTTACCTCTCGCCCCAGAGGCGCGAGGATGGCGAATACCAGTGACTGTCCCATCCCGGTGGCCATCAAGGCCAGGATGAGCACAGTCAGCTGCTGTCGGTTTAGTTTTCCGGGCGAGGGCATACCCCTCCTGCGGTTCTACTTGAGTTCAGAGGAGGACTTTTCGAGCACTCTGCGCGCTACAATAAGTTGTTGTATCTGCTGCGTGCCCTCAAAGATATCGAGAATCTTGGAGTCGCGCGCAAATTTCTCCAGCAAGTAGTTTTCGCTATAGCCCAGGCTCTGGCATAACGCTACGCAGCGCAGGGTGACATCGTTGCCCACCCGTCCTCCCTTGGCCTTACACATGGACGCTTCCATGGAGTTGGGCGTTTTGTTGTCTGCCATCCACGCGGCTTTTAACACCAGTAAGCGAGCGCCCTGCCATTCGGCTTCCATTTCGTACAGCTGGGCTTCCAGGCTGCTGAGGTTGGAGGGTTTCTTGTCAAACCTGAGTTCCACGCCTTCCTCTTTGAGTAGGTCCTGGCACATGTCCAATGCCGCGCGTGCGGTGCCAATAGCCATGGCTGCGACCGGTGGGCGCGTGTTATCAAACGTCTGCATAACACCGCCAAAGGCTTTTTTACGTCCCTCGGCGTCAGTGGCGATCTCTGAGCTGCCCAGCACGTTGGCTTTGGGAATGCGGCAGTCGTTAAAACTGATTGCCGCAGTGTCGGAGGCGCGAATACCAAGCTTGTGTTCCAGTCGCGTAACCTCACAGCCGGGCGTGCCTTTCTCGACGATAAAGGATTTGATGGCAGCTTTGCCCAGAGATTTATCCAGGGTAGCCCAGACTACCAGTGTGTCGCAGCGATCGCCGTCGGTAACATAAATCTTCTCGCCATTGAGTACCCACTCATCGCCATCGGCGACAGCCGTGGTACTTATATTGGCTGAGTCAGATCCCGTTCCAGGTTCTGTAATACACATGGCGGCATAGCTATCACCGTACTTTTTAACCTGCTCAGGTGTGCCCACCGCAGAGATGGCAGCATTGCCCAGACCGCTACCCGGCATTGCCAGAAACAGTCCGACATCCCCCCAGCACAAGCCGAAGAGGCCTACGACGGCACCCATGTTGCCACCGTTTACCACGGTGCCTTCAGGTAAGTCTTTTTTGGCCCCCCCGGACATCGAGGAGCGGCCACCACCGATGAGTTTGGCGGCTTCCTCCATTTCCTTGGGATAGGTGTGTTCTTCCTTGTCATACTTGCGTGAGTAGGGCCGCATCATGTGCTCGGCGAGCAGCATGACCTGGTCGAATGTTTCTTGATGCTTTTTGGCGAGTTCGAGATTAATCATTGGCTTGTTTCCTGAATTTGAGGGTGGGGGGTCAGACGCTGGCAACGCCTTCCAGGGTGGCAATGGCACGAAGGTTGCGGTACCACAGTTCCACCGGATGTTCCCGGCAGAAACCGTGGCCGCCCAGCAGTTGTACTCCGTCGGTGCCTATTTTCATACTGTGTTTGCTGCAGAATACTTTGGCCAGGTAAGCGTGTTCGTGAAAGTCCAGGCCCTGTTCCGCGCGTGAGGCGGCGCGCCAGGTCATCAGGCGCATGGCCTCGAGCTCAATGGCGATATCGGCGATCATAAAGGCCACGGACTGGCGGTTAGTGATGGGTTCGCCAAAGGCCACGCGCTCGTTACAGTAGGGGATAACATAGTCCAGCACCGCTTGGCAGGTGCCTACCGCCAACGCGCAGATACCCAGACGACTCAGGTCGATGAAACGCTGCAGGTCAAAATTGCCGCCCCCGAGCAGTGCACTTGCCGGTAGCTGCACATTCTCGAACGTCAGGGTCGTCAGCTGTGCTCCCAGCAAGCCCATATTATCTTCGGGCGTTCGGCTCATACCCTCAGGTGTGCCCTCCACAATGAACGCTGCGGGGTCTCCATTGTCCAGTTTGGCAATGACCAGCACCAGATCAGCGTCGATGCCCAGTGGCACCATGGACTTGGTGCCGGACAGGCTGTAACTATCGCCGGTTGTTGTTGCCGTCGTGCCCGGTTCCGTGGGCTCGAAAGTCGCTCTTGGCTCCAACAGTGCCGTCGTGGCGGCCTTGAACTCGCCCGTGCAGAAGAGCGGAAGGTACTTCTCGCGCTGTGCATCCGAGCCCTGGTCGAGCACAGTATTGACGAAGGCCATAGGGACAACAGAGCCCAGCGCGAGTGCCATATCGCCATGCGCCAGGTCTTCAAATATGAGGGCATTCGATGTGGGCGAGCGATCGACGCCAGCGCCCCCCAATGCTTCGGAGATGGGCAGCAGCGTCAATCCCAGTTCGGCGGTCTTTGGGTAAAAATCCTGTGCCGGACTCGAGCCCCCATCTACGGTCTGTGCCAGCGTTCTGATCTCTGCGGCGGCGAAACGTTGCATGCTCTCGCGATTCATGCGCTGTTCGTCTGTCAGCGTCAGATCAAATAACAGGTCTTGGGCGTCATCAGTCATTGTGTGCTCTCTTGGGTCATGGGTTTGCAGCAGTAAAGCTGGGTGCCTGAAGGCCTCCGATCAGGTAGTCCACCAGGTGGTTTAGCAGGGTGTCCTGGTCGAAATGACTCAGGTCACCTAACGGGGTGTGCGTAAGCCAGGCGACTTCTGCGACACCGTGAAGTACGTTAGTCGTCATAAACATGAGCCGCAGGCGCCTTACTGGCGTCGGAAGCTCGGGTAATTGTTCTTCCAGGGCATGGTCCAGACGCCGCCAAAAGGGCGCATAGATTGCGTTCACTATTGCCGCAATATCAGCATCGTTTTCGCTCACCAGTCGCGATAAAAAGTGTACACCGTCTGCGCCCCAAGTTTGGCGTGCAGGCAGCAGCACGAGTGGGTGTAGGGTATCTCGGCAGGCGCTGCGTAGCGAGCGCTGTGAAGATTTCTCTGCGCGCTGGGAATTGGCGATACGCCTCAGTTCGCGCGCGATCATTTCCACCAGGGCCTTTACTACGCCGAGTTTATTCTGAAAATGATAGTGCATAGCGGCTGAGTTTTTCGATCCGGATTCGGTGCTAATGCGGCGCAGAGAAACGGCGTGCAAACCTTCCCGCGCATACAAACGAAGTGCCGTTGACAGCAGCCGTTCACGGGTGGCGGCACTTTTTTCCGGTGCTGATTGAACGGGCGCAGTCACTGGGCCGTCAGTTTTTCCGGACTGGAAAATGCGAGTATCAACCGTGGATAGCTGACCGGAAACAGGCGACAAATCAGAGAGAGAATGACGGCGTCCGTGCCTATCAGCAGACGTTTTTTTCGTTTTTCGATAGCAGTGATAATTTTCTCGGCAGCGGTTTCCGGGCTGGTCCGGGCCATTTTTTCAAACTCGCTGCCCCGTTCCTCGGGTGTCATTGTGCCATCACCGCCGCGCGCAACGCGGGCAATATTGGTCTTGATACCGCCGGGGTGCACGCAGCAAACATGTACGTTGGTGCCTTCCATTTCCTGGCGCAGGGCTTCGGTATAGCCGCGCACTGCAAACTTGGCCGCATTGTAGGCCGACTGGGTTGGTACGCTGAATAGTCCGAATACAGACGAAAGATTAACCAGGTGACCCTGAGTCGACTTACGCAATAGTGGCAAAAAAGCTTGCGTGCCGTAGACGACTCCCCAAAAGTTGATGCCCATCAGCCATTCGAGATTTTCGTAGTCGCTGTCCTCAACGGTTGAAATCAGTGCCACACCGGCATTGTTGATGACAATGTCCACATGGCCTCGGGCGATACCGATCCGTTCGGCCCAGGCGTGTACAGCGGCTTTATCGGCCACATCCAATACCTGGCCATCAGCCGATACATCTTTTCGTAGCAGCGTATCCAGGGTTTCATTCAGCCCTGTGGCATTGATATCGCTGAGGTACAGTTCGCAGCCCTCTCTATTGAGTTGCAACGCCAACGCTCGGCCAATGCCCGATCCAGCGCCAGTAATAACTGCGATTTTGCTGTGTGCGTATGTCATGCGGAAATGCCACTGTCAAATGGGAACGCACAATAATAGGCGGTTTATTAGTTAAAGCAACTGCTTTACTGGAACTATCCAGGGGGTCACCGGCGCCAAGTGAACGTCAACTCTGCGGAAGCGGCGGCCGTCGGTGCTCAAAGTGCTCCGAAGGCGGGGTTTGAGCACGCGGAGTATAGACACTCCACGGCCCTTCCCCTACAATCCCACGCCAGATTACACACGCCCGGCCAGCGCACCGGATGGCAGTGTGTCCCTGTATATAACCAGTGCTGACGTAATGCCAAACGGCGAGATAGGGAGCCCTGTCTCGCTTTTTTTCGAGCGCCCGGCTGAGGGGCGTCCGGCTGAGGCGGAGGACGCGGGTTATGCTACTGATAGACGGAGGTTTGCTTGTCCATTCCGGCCATATTAGCCCTTGAAGATGGCAGTATTTTCAAAGGTTTGGCAATAGGTGCTGCAGGTACCTCGGTGGGTGAGGTGGTTTTCAATACTGCCATGAGCGGCTATCAGGAAATCCTGACCGACCCATCCTATTCCAGCCAGATTGTTACGCTGACTTACCCGCATATAGGCAACACCGGCACCAACGCGCAGGACGAGGAATCCGGTTCGATCTGGGCTGCCGGTCTGGTTATCAGGGATCTTCCGTTGCTGGCCAGCAATTACCGCAATCAGCAGAGTCTTTCGGATTACCTGACCAGTCGCAATATTGTCGCGATTGCAGAAATCGATACGCGCAGACTAACCCGCATTCTGCGAGATAAAGGTGCTCTTGGCGGTTGCCTCATGGCCGGTGAAGACGTCGATGAAGCAAAAGCGCTGAAACAAGCGAGAGCGTTTGCCGGCATCAAAGGCATGGATCTTGCGAAGAAGGTTACTGCACCAGACAGCTACACCTGGCGCGAAGGCAGTTGGGAGAGGGAGAGCGGCTATACTGAACGCCCTGATTCTGAACTACCCTGGCACGTGGTGGCTTACGATTTTGGGGTTAAGCGCAACATTCTGCGGATGTTGGTCGATCGTGGTTGTCGCCTGACCGTCGTGCCTGCACAGACACCCGCCGCCGATGTACTGGCAATGAAACCCGATGGAATCTTTCTCTCTAACGGGCCCGGAGATCCTCAGCCATGCACGTATGCCATTGAAGCAATTCAGGCCATTCTTGAGACCGATGTCCCGGTGTTCGGCATCTGTCTTGGACATCAGTTACTGGGTCTGGCGAGCGGCGCAAGCACCGTCAAGATGAAGTTCGGCCATCACGGCGCTAACCATCCGGTACAAAATATTGATAACGGTACAGTGCTGATCACCAGCCAGAACCACGGATTTGCGATCGACGAATCAAGCCTGCCGGCAACGTTACGCCCAACGCACAGGTCGCTGTTTGATGGCAGTCTGCAGGGAATACACCGCACCGATAAAGCGGCGTTCAGCTTTCAGGGCCATCCTGAAGCCAGCCCTGGTCCGCATGATGCTGCGCCATTGTTTGAACATTTCATTGAATTGATAACTGTACGGGCCCAAAAGAAGTAAACCACCATGCCAAAGCGCACTGACATAAATAGCATCCTGATTCTCGGCGCCGGTCCCATCATCATAGGACAGGCCTGCGAATTTGATTACTCCGGTGCTCAGGCTTGCAAAGCCCTGCGTGAGGAGGGTTACCGGGTCATACTGGTAAACTCCAATCCGGCTACGATCATGACCGACCCGTCTATGGCTGATGCTACCTACATCGAACCGATTGAGTGGAAAACGGTGGAGCGCATTATCGAGGTGGAAAAGCCCGATGCTCTGCTGCCTACCATGGGTGGGCAAACGGCGCTTAACTGCGCGCTGGATTTGGCCAGTAAGGGCGTTTTGCAAAAGCACGGTGTGGAGATGATTGGCGCTACCAAGGAGGCTATCGACAAGGCTGAAGATCGCCAATTGTTTGACGAGGCGATGCAGCGCATTGGTCTGGATACACCCCGTTCAGCTACCGCGCACAGCCTGGAAGAGGCTTTACAGGTTCTGGATTCGATTGGTTTGCCCTGCATTATCCGGCCCTCCTTTACTATGGGTGGCTCCGGCGGCGGGATTGCCTACAACCGTGGAGAGTTCGAAGATATTTGCCGGCGGGGGCTCAGCCTGTCGCCGACCAGTGAGGTGTTGATTGACGAATCCCTCATCGGATGGAAAGAGTTTGAGATGGAAGTGGTTCGCGATAAGAACGACAACTGCATCATCGTCTGCTCTATTGAGAACTTTGACGCCATGGGCGTGCACACAGGAGACTCTATCACCGTTGCACCGGCACAGACGTTAACCGACAAGGAATACCAGGTTATGCGCAATGCCTCACTGGCGGTACTGCGTGAAATTGGTGTGGAGACAGGTGGGTCCAATGTCCAATTCGGGCAGGATCCGGAAACGGGGCGCATGGTTATCATTGAGATGAACCCGCGGGTGTCTCGATCCTCGGCGCTGGCCTCCAAAGCAACCGGCTTCCCTATCGCCAAGGTAGCCGCGAAGCTTGCGATTGGCTATACCCTGGATGAGTTGCAAAACGATATTACCGGCGGAGCAACACCAGCTTCGTTCGAGCCATCGATTGATTACGTCGTTACCAAGCTCCCCCGGTTTGCTTTTGAAAAGTTCCCCGGCGCCGATACCCACCTCACCACGCAGATGAAATCTGTGGGTGAAGTCATGGCCATTGGCCGCACATTTCAGGAGTCGTTGCAAAAAGCCCTGCGCGGTCTGGAGGTAGGCTCTGCTGGCTTTGAACACAAGATAGATGTCGAGGACCCTGAAAGACGCGAAGCATTGATCGCGGAACTGACCAATCCTGGCCCGGATCGTATCTGGTACATCGGTGATGCCTTTCGTGCAAATATGAGTATAGACGAGGTGTACCGTTACTCCGGAGTGGATCCGTGGTTCCTGGTACAGATCAAGGATTTAATCGAAACCGAAGACAGTTTAAAAACGGTTGAACTGCAAGAGATGGATCACGCGCTAATGTTCGCGCTAAAGCGTAAGGGTTTCTCGGATGAACGTCTGGCGGTGTTGATGAATGCCTCCGAAAATGACGTACGTGAGTACCGTCACGCCCTGGGGATTCGTCCTGTATACAAGCGCGTGGATACCTGTGCCGCTGAATTCGTTTCTGCTACGGCTTATATGTATTCAACCTACGAGGAAGAGTGTGAGGCGGCACCAACGGATCGGGACAAAATCCTGGTGCTGGGCGGTGGGCCCAACCGCATCGGGCAGGGAATTGAGTTCGATTACTGTTGTGTACACGCTGCGTTAGCATTGCACGATGATGGCTTTGAAACCATCATGATCAACTGCAATCCGGAAACGGTTTCTACGGACTATGACACCTCGGATCGTCTCTACTTTGAGCCTGTGACGCTGGAGGACGTTCTGGAGATTGTTAACCTGGAAAAGCCCAAAGGTGTGATCGTGCAGTTTGGTGGTCAGACGCCACTCAAGTTGGCGCGGGCCCTGGAAGCCCAGGGAGTCCCCATCGTTGGCACTACTCCTGACGCCATCGACCGCGCCGAAGACCGGGAACGATTCCAAAAGATGATCCAGAAGCTGGATCTTTTACAGCCTGCCAATACCACAGTGCGCAGTACTTCAGAAGCCGTCGCGGCGGCAAAGAACATAGGATACCCACTAGTGGTGCGACCCTCGTATGTGTTGGGCGGTCGCGCTATGGAGATTGTCTATCGGGAAGAAGATCTGCTGCGCTATATGCGCTACGCGGTGCAGGCCTCCGACGATGCACCGGTGTTGCTCGACAGCTTTCTTAGTGCTGCCATCGAAGTGGATATCGACGCGGTGAGCGATGGCAAGGAAGTTGTTATTGGCGCCATCATGCAGCACATAGAGCAGGCCGGGGTTCACTCCGGCGATTCCGCATGCTCATTGCCGCCTTACAGTCTGGAACCTGAACTGCAGGATGAAATGCGCGAGCAGGTGAAAAAAATGGCCCTGGAACTTGGGGTCAAGGGTTTGATGAACGTGCAGCTGGCCTGGCAGGACGGTGAGATTTACGTCATTGAGGTAAACCCCCGTGCTTCGCGCACTGTGCCGTTTGTGTCGAAGTGCATCGGCGCCTCCCTTGCCAAAGTGGCCGCCCGTTGTATGGTCGGACAGACACTGGCTGAACAGGGTTTTACTGTGGAGATCGTGCCGCCCTACCACTGCGTGAAGGAAGCGGTTCTGCCCTTCAACAAGTTCCTTGGTGTTGATCCGATACTAGGGCCGGAGATGAAGTCCACCGGTGAGGTAATGGGCACAGGTGACACTTTCGCAGAAGCATTTGCCAAAGCGCAATTAGGTGCGGGCAGCGGGGCGCCCTCGGAAGGCACCGTCTTGATTAGTGTGCGCGACGTGGATAAACCCGGCGTGGTGGCGGTAGCTCGCGATCTTGCCGAGATGGGCTTTTCCCTCGTGGCCACAAGCGGCACTGCACAAGCGCTGGAGCAGGCTGGCCTGGCTGTGCGCCGGGTCAACAAAGTGCTTGAGGGGAGGCCGCATATTGTCGATATGATCAAGAACGATGAAGCAGACTTCATCATTAACACCACCGAGGGGCGCCGCGCCATTGAAGATTCAGCTCCCATACGCGCCAGCGCCGAATCTCACCGGGTATTTTATACGACCACTCTGACTGCAGCCGAGGCGATCTGCATGGCTCTAAAGTTTAAGGGTGACCAAACAACAGTGCGACGTCTACAAGACCTGCACGGGAGAATTGGCTCATGAACAGGTTTCCGATGACACTGGTCGGTGAAGCCCGCTTGCGCGAGGAATTGGATCAGCTCAAGAAAGTAGACCGTCCGCGCATTGTGCAGGCCATTGCCGAGGCGCGCGCGCATGGAGATCTGAAGGAAAATGCGGAGTATCACGCGGCTCGCGAGCAGCAGAGTTTTGCCGAGGGCCGTATTCTGGAAATCGAAGGCAAACTGGGTAATGCCCAGGTCATTGATGTTCAGAAAATCCCCAAGACGGGCAAAGTGATTTTTGGTGTGACAGCCGATCTGCTTAACCTGGGCACGAACGAGACCGTCACCTATCGCATCGTGGGTGAAGACGAGGCAGATATTAAGGACAACCTGATCTCGGTGGGATCTCCCATTGCACGGGCCTTAATAGGCAAGGAAGAGGGTGATGTTGTCGTCGTCAAAGCTCCAGGTGGCGATATCGAGTACGAGATTGATCAGGTACACCATATCTGACGGGTTCGAGACGTCGATAGAGTTGTCTGGAGTCTGTATCGATAAAAGGTTCGATCCAGGAATTCCCGATGCCGGCGGTAAATTCTGCCGCCAGTCCCTGTCGATTGTCGGATATCTTTAACCTGTCCTGATGCGATAGTTGCCCAAATAACTCGCTGAGCATGTGCGCCTGCTCTGACCTATGCGCGATAATGACACCCACACCTTAAAACACTCTTGCCGGGTATTTCAGCTTCGGTGTAAGCCAATAATACAAACAATTCTCATTTAGGTTAAGCTTGTGCTCTGTTTTGGCATGAACGAACCACTATGAACCGCTCTCTCTGGTCGCTGAAAACCGGCGACCACTGCGAAATACTGGGCTATGACAATGCGCTGGATGAGAAATATCGCATCCGCCTGATGGAGTTTGGCTTTCATCCAGGTGAGTCGGTCTCTTGTTTGCAGTCGCTCGCTTTTGGCGCCCCCAAGGTGTACCGAGTGAGCAATACAGTGTATTCGCTGGACGATGAAGTCGCCGCGCATGTACTGGTCAGGGTCACGTCGTAGCATGAGTAAAGTACTCCTGATGGGCAGTCCCAATTCGGGTAAAAGCCTGCTGTTTAATCGTCTGACCGGGCTGCATCACAAGGTCGCAAATTTTCCGGGTATTACCGTCGATATCAGTGTTGGCCACCTCAAGGCGCTGCCCGAAATGGAATTGGTCGACTTCCCCGGCACCTACTCGTTACAGGCGATTTCTGCGGACGAGCGGGTTGCAGTCGAGCATTTTGAGCGCGCCTTGTTGGACTCGGGTGTCAGTCAGGTGCTCTGTATTATCGACGCTACACGTCTGGAAAAAAGCCTTTATTTCACGCTGCAGGTTATTCGTGAATGCAGAAAACACGGCAAGCGCGTCTCCGTGCTGGCGAACATGACAGATGTCCTGGATTCCCACAATCTTTCTCTGGATGTCGAGAAATTGGGAAATGCGCTGTCAGCAACCGTCTTACCGATTTCCGCGCGCTCAGGTAAAGGAATTGATGCCGTTATTGGGGCGCTGAAACAGGAGGCGCCGCTGCATACGACACAAGGCGCAGATGCGGAGTTGGAGATTTCCGATGAGGTGTTGCGTTCCACGGCGCACGGGCTGGCGCATCAGTTTGGCCCCAAGGGCGATGTGTTGATCAGGAACCAGACCCGGCTCGATGGCATCTTTCTGAATTCATGGACTGGCGGAATCGCGTTTTTCCTCATCATGTATTTGCTGTTCCAATCCATCTTCACCTGGGCGGCGCCACTGATGGCTGCGGTGGAGTATAGTCTGAGTAATATTGCCGACGTCGTTTTACCTCTAATCGGCAATCAGACGCTCAAGGATTTCACAGCAGACGCGCTATTTGGCGGTATAGGGGCCTTTTTAGTCTTTGTGCCGCAAATATTTATCCTGACATTTGTCATCGGTTTGTTGGAGGACTCTGGCTATATGGCGCGCGCCGCCCTGATATGCCACAAACCACTGCGCTTGTTCGGTTTAACCGGGAAAAGCTTTATTCCCATGTTGTCGGGGGTCGCCTGCGCAATTCCCGCGATATATGCTGCACGTGCCATCGATTCCCCACGCAAACGGCTGCTGACGTATATGGCAATACCCTTAATGCCCTGCTCTGCGCGTTTGCCTGTTTATACTCTGCTGATTGCTGCCTTTATCCCCGCGGGTACCGCGCTGGGTGGATTATTCGGGTGGCAGGGCTTGGCCATGTTCGTCATTTATTTTTTCGGCATGATGTGCGGATTGCTGGTGACCGCATTGGTATCACGCATCAGCGCCGATCATTACAATGACCTTCCTTTTGTGCTCGAGCTGCCGCCTTACCGTTTGCCCAGTTTGACCCCCCTGCTACGCAACTGCTGGAACCGTTCAAAACACTTTGTGACCAAGGCGGGAAAAATTATCTTTGCGGTAACGGTGGTGGTATGGGTTTTAGGCTATTTCCCCAACTTCGGTGCCGATCTGGGTACTTCCTGGTTGGGTCGTATGGGCCAATTTATCGAGCCGCTGTTTGCGCCACTGGGCCTTGATTGGCGTTATGGCGTTGCCATACTGAGTTCCTTCCTTGCGCGGGAGGTCTTTGTCGGCACCCTGGGTACGATTTTTGGCATTGAGTCTGCGGACGAGCATATGGCACCTCTGGTGCAGCAGATCCAAAATAGCGATCTTGCCCTGGGTTCCGGGCTGGCTTTGTTGGTGTTTTTTGCCATTGCGCTGCAGTGCGTTTCGACCCTGGCGATTTTGTCCAAAGAGAGCGGCTCAAGCTCACTGGCGGTGAAGCTGTTTGCCGGATACTTTCTGTTTGCGTACGTGGCGGCAATTCTTGTGTATCAACTCACGGGCTTGCTAACCTGAGCCCAGATTTTCTAGTCAACTCGCTCGTGTTGAAACAGTCTGACCTGGGCAAGCACTAGCTGCGCCACAAGGCTTACCAGCAAAGCGTGATTTTCCTGTCGAATGCCCTCCAGCCCTGCATTGATCTGATGGTCCAGGCTGTTCTTTTCGGCATCGTCCAGATGCGCAGGGAGTTCCACGCTAAAGCTATACTGCTCTGCCGTGCTCAATTGCGCATACATTTCAGTCAGCTGCTGGGCGGCGAAATCGACGAGTCGATCATCGGCGCCTTTTGCGGTGAGAAGTTCGCGTACCTGGCGATCCAGGAACGCCAGACCTTGTGTCTGTTGTGACGGGAATTCGAGAATATCTCCCATGCTTTTTTTCCAATAGAATGGCGTCCTTGCATGATAGCGAAAGCGTGGCAGGGGTGAAACGCCGTTTTTCGTTGGCAGGAAGCGTTAAGCGCCAGGTACACGCGCGGCAGTGTGCGCAACGATTGCCAAACAATTACAAGGGTTTAATCAGATTCGAGAGGCGAGGGTCTGGTGTGCTGCTGCGCCGCAACAACACCACGATATTGCCTATGCTCTGTACGATTTCAGCCCCGACTTGCTGACGAATTTTCTCGGTCATCTCCGCGCGGGCTTCACGCGATCCTACGGCGAGTTTGACCTTGATAAGCTCGTGGTCCGTCAGAGCACGCTCTAGCTCGGCAATGACCCCCGCGGTCATGCCCTTACCCGCAACCGTGACGACCGGCTTCAGCTTGTGGCCGATAGCACGCAGTTGTTTGATATCCCAGTCTGCTTTTTTACTCATAGTGGTTCCAAGGTACAATGCCCGTCAATGCGGGGGCGCGCATTGTACACAAGCGCTCCCGGGCAAGAAACCGGAAATATAGCGACATTCGATGACTAAGAAGCGACCTTCTAGTAAAGCCTGGCTAAAAGAGCATCGGGATGACCCTTATGTGCAGCAAGCGCAGCGGGATGGTTACCGGTCACGGGCCTGCTACAAACTGCTGGAATTGCAGGACAAGGACAAGCTTCTGCAGCCGGGCATGACTGTGCTGGATCTCGGTAGTGCCCCCGGGGGGTGGTCCCAAGTGGCTGTTGCCCTGGTTGGTGATCACGGCCGTGTAATCGCCTCCGATATTCTGCCTATGGATGGCCTGGCGGGGGTGGATTTCGTGTGTGGTGATTTTACTGAAGATGACGTGTTTGAGCAGATTTTAGCGGTCCTGGAAGGTGGCTCTGTCGATCTGGTCATCTCCGATATGGCGCCAAACCTGAGTGGTATGCAAGCGGTGGATCAGCCCAGGTCTATCCATTTGGTAGAGCTGGCGCTGGATATGGCGCAGCAGGTGTTAGCCACAGACGGGGCATTTGTTGCCAAGATATTCCAGGGGGAGGGCTCTGAGCAGGTCTTTGCAGCGGCAAAAAGTGTATTTCACAAGGTTTTTACGCGCAAGCCCAGTGCCTCCAGGTCGCGCTCCAGGGAGGTCTATATGGTGGCCAAGGGATTCCGGGGCCGTTAAGCGCTGTACGATTGTCGCTCTTGAAATATGGAGAGATGGCCCCAACTGTAGTAAATTGGGCAGCAACGATTTGGTAAACTGCAGCTAGTGCTACCTAGATACGTGTTACTACCCATTTTATCCCCATCAATCACGATGGAATTTGGTTAACTTTTTAGGAGCAAAGAGCTGTCATATTCGCCCCTGGTGACAGCGCCACGAGGTGGCGCTAATCGGGAACTCGGCGGAGGTCCTCAGTGAGGTTACGGCATTGAACGATATGGTAAAAAATTTATTGCTTTGGCTGGTAATAGCCGCGGTCCTGTTGTCCGTATTCAACAACTTCAACATGAAAAATGCGAGTGAGCAGGTTGGCTATTCTCAGTTGATCGAGCAGGTTCAGCAGGATCAGGTGAAGAAGGTTGTGGTTGACGGACTGACGATTTCCGGTGAACGCTATGACGGTACTCAGTTTGAAACCATTCGACCTATGTTGGAGGACCCCAAGCTGATCGACGATCTAATGGCACATAATGTTGAGATAGAGGGTCGCAAACCTGAGCAGCAAAGTGTCTGGACCCAGTTACTCGTGGCCAGTTTCCCCATTCTTATCATCATTGGCGTGTTCATGTTCTTCATGCGACAGATGCAAGGGGGCGGCGGTGGTCGCGGCGGCCCCATGAGTTTTGGCAAGAGTAAAGCGAAGTTGTTGGGCGAAGATCAAATCGCAACAACATTTGCCGATGTGGCGGGTGTGGACGAAGCGAAAGAGGACGTGCAGGAACTGGTTGAATTCCTGCGTGACCCCAGCCGCTTTCAGAAATTAGGTGGTCGAATTCCTCGCGGTGTGCTCATGGTGGGGCAGCCCGGAACGGGTAAAACACTGCTGGCTAAGGCGATTGCCGGTGAGGCGAAGGTCCCTTTCTTCTCAATTTCCGGTTCCGACTTTGTAGAAATGTTTGTGGGTGTTGGCGCCTCCCGAGTGCGGGATATGTTCGAGCAGGCTAAAAAGCAGGCGCCCTGTATTATCTTTATCGACGAAATCGATGCGGTAGGGCGTCACCGGGGAGCGGGTTTAGGTGGCGGACACGATGAGCGGGAACAGACACTCAACCAGTTGTTGGTAGAGATGGATGGTTTTGAAGTGAACGATGGTGTGATCGTCATCGCGGCTACCAACCGCCCCGATGTACTTGATCCAGCATTGCTGCGACCGGGTCGTTTCGACCGCCAGGTCGTAGTGAGCCTGCCAGATATCCGCGGCCGTGAGCAGATATTGAAAGTGCACATGCGCAAGGTTCCGCTGTCTGAAGATGTTGAAGCATCCAAAATTGCGCGCGGTACGCCGGGGTTTTCCGGTGCCGATTTGGCAAACCTGGTCAACGAAGCAGCACTATTTGCAGCGCGTAGCAATGTGCGTACTGTAGGCATGAACGAGTTTGAGTTGGCCAAAGACAAAATCATGATGGGCGCCGAGCGCAAGTCTATGGTGATGTCGGAGGATGAAAAACGAAATACGGCTTATCACGAGGCGGGCCACGCCATTGTTGGTCGCCTTATGCCGGAGCATGACCCAGTCTACAAGGTCAGCATTATTCCACGGGGCCGAGCATTGGGTGTGACCATGTTCCTGCCTGAGGAAGACAGGTATAGCCACAGTCGCCGATTCATCGTCGCCCAGGTGTGCAGTCTTTTCGGCGGACGCGTTGCTGAGGAAATGACGCTGGGCAAAGATGGCGTCACCACCGGGGCCTCCAATGATATCGAGCGCGCCACTGATATCGCACGGAAAATGGTTACCAAGTGGGGCTTGTCGGAAAAATTAGGTCCGCTGATGTACGACGAGGCAACCGAGGAGGTGTTCCTTGGCCGCAGCGCGGGTCAGCAGCACCTGACTGTGTCGGCAGATACCGCCAAAATGATCGATGAGGAAGTGCGGCGTATTATCGACGAATGCTATGCCACGGCGCAGAAACTGCTGGAAGAAAATGTTGATAAATTGCACGTAATGTCAGAGGCCCTGATGCTTTACGAAACCATTGATTCTGAGCAGATCGATGACATTATGGCCGGTCGTGAACCTCGGGAGCCCAAGGACTGGGGTGGATCCAGCGGCGATAATATTCCTGGCGCTGATGCTGATGCCAAGCCGGAAGACTCTCCCGATAGTCCTATAGGCGGGCCCGCTGGCGAGCATTGATCCCGGCAAAGTTGTGTCTTCCCCTCATCCGAGAAATAACCCTGCGCTCCAATGCGCAGGAAGTGTTCTGGATTTAACCCGGCCTGCTATTATGGGCGTTCTCAATACTACGCCTGACTCCTTTTCGGACGGGGGTACCCTCTACCAGGGTTCGCTGCTTGATCTGGATAAGGCAATGGCCCGCGCTCGAGAAATGATGTCTGCCGGTGCGAATATTCTGGATATTGGCGGCGAATCCACTCGCCCGGGCGCACGGCCGGTTTCTCCTGCAGAAGAAATGGACAGAGTTCTACCCCTGGTCGAGCGCATTGCCGCCGAATTTGAGGTGGTTATATCAGTAGATACCAGCACGCCCCAGCTGATGCGTGAGGCTGCCGGCCTCGGCGCCGGCCTGCTGAATGATGTGCGCGCTCTCTCACGTGAAGGTGCCTTGGAAGCAGCGGCAGCCACACACCTGCCCATATGCCTAATGCACATGCAGGGTGAACCCAATACCATGCAAGTCGCGCCCCATTATGATGATGTGTTATCCCAAGTCAGCGAGTTTTTGATGGAACGTGTTGCCGCTTGTGAGCAACATGGCATTGGGCGAGAACGTCTGTTGTTGGATCCGGGATTTGGCTTTGGCAAGTCTGTGGCTCACAATATGCGATTGTTGAGTGGCTTGCCGCAGTTGGCCGCATTGGGTTTCCCGGTGCTGGTGGGTTTGTCGCGCAAATCCATGATTGGGAAATTGCTGGGGCGGGATGTTGAGCAGCGGCTCCCAGCTAGCCTGGCGCTGGCGGTGCTTGCCGCAGAACGTGGTGCCAGAATTATAAGAACGCACGATGTCGCAGCCACTAACGATGCGGTGGCCATGTGGGTGGCATTAGAGGAATCGATGCATGAGTAAACGCTATTTCGGTACGGATGGTATTCGCGGGGAAGTGGGTAAGTTCCCTATTACACCGGATTTTATGCTCAAACTGGGCTGGGCCAGTGGCCGGGTGTTCGCTCGAAGCTCCAGCAGTGAGGGGCGGTGCCTGGTGGTTATCGGTAAAGATACGCGCGTGTCAGGCTACATGTTTGAATCCGCTCTGGAAGCGGGGCTGGTTGCCGCTGGTGTGGATGTGAAGTTGTTGGGCCCCATGCCTACGCCAGCGATAGCCTATATGACACGCAAGCAAAATGCGGATGCCGGCATCGTCATCAGTGCATCGCACAACCCATTTTACGACAATGGTATTAAGTTCTTTGGCGCAGATGGTTCGAAGCTGTCCGATGAGATTGAGCATGCTATTGAGGTGGAATTGGAGTTGGAGCTTGCCACCGTGCAGTCCCGGGATATAGGTAAGGTTTTGCGCCTGGACGACGCTAGCGGGCGCTATACCGAATTCTGTAAGTCCACAGTGCCGGAGGGGTTTAGTCTTCGAGGTTTGCGTATAGCCCTCGATTGCGCGCACGGCGCGACCTATCACATCGCACCCAGTGTTCTCAGTGAATTGGGGGCAGACGTCATCACCATGGGGGTGGAACCGGACGGGTTTAATATTAATGAGGGGGTGGGTTCGACCGACTTGTCCGCACTGGGGGAACTGGTCCGACAGCAGGGCGCTGATTTGGGTATCGCCTATGACGGAGATGGTGACCGGGTGCTGATGGTGGATCAAAATGGTGACCTGATCGATGGCGATGAATTGGTCTACATCATCGCCATGTATCGCGTCGCTACCGGCAACAGCGACGCGGGGGTTGTGGGTACCCACATGTCGAACCTGGGTCTGGAGCTGGCGTTGCAGGATGCGGGTCTGCAGTTCGCCCGCGCCAAGGTGGGTGATCGCTATGTGAAGGAAATGATGGAGGTAAATGGTTGGCATCTGGGCGGCGAGTCCTCCGGACATATCATCTGTTCCGATGTGACCACTACCGGTGATGGCATCGTGGCTTCCCTGCAGGTGTTGATGGCGTTACAGGCGGCGGAGGGGGATGTAGCGGCGCTGCGAGCGGGGATCACCATGTGCCCGCAAATCATGATTAATGTCACGGTGAGCGGCAAGGTCAACCTTGAAGACTATCCGGAGCTCCAAACCGCGGTAGAGTCGCTGGAGGAGAGGCTTGGCGGCCAGGGTCGCGTGCTATTGCGTCCCTCAGGCACTGAGCCCAAAGTCAGGGTTATGGTCGAGGGGCAGGATTCGGAACAGGTAGAAGCACTCTGTAGTGAGCTGGCTCAGGAGGTGGAACGAATTCTTACCTGATCCTGAGAATATTCAGGGCCTGAGGCAGGCAAGCAGCGAGCTACCTTGTCACCGCGCGCTATCTTGGTTAAGATTGCCGCCGCTTTTTTCGCCCGGAGGACAGAATGCGCCAGGCACTGGTTGTAGGTAACTGGAAGATGCACGGCTCCCGGGCCAGTGTTGACGATTTGCTCAGCGATCTGGTGCAAGGCAGTCGGACACCGGACACTGAAGTGGTTGTTTGTCCAGCGTATGTGTATCTTGCGCAGGCACAGGCGTTATGTATTTCTACTTCTATTTCGGTAGGCGCACAGGATTGCAGTCATTTACAATCGGGCGCTTTTACTGGGGAAGTTGCCCCATTGATGCTGTCTGATCTGGGATGTCGCTGGGTAATACTGGGACACTCGGAGCGACGTCAATACCATGATGAGTCGGACGAGATAGTCGCCGCGAAATTGTCAGCGGCGTTGGATGTGGGTTTGCAGCCGATCGTCTGTGTTGGTGAAACACGTGAGCAACGTGAAGCGGGCTCAGCCGAAATAGTCGTTGGTGCTCAGTTGCAGGGAGCTCTGACCGGCCAGACGAACCTGGAGACGCTGGTCGTGGCCTATGAGCCCGTCTGGGCCATTGGTACGGGACTAACTGCCACGCCCGAGCAGGCTCAGGAGATGCATGCGTTTATACGGACATGCCTGCAACAGATAGCGGGCGTCGATGCTTCCGCAACGCGCGTGCTGTATGGCGGTAGCGTCAAGGTGAACAATGCAGCGCAGCTATTCGCCGAGCCGGACATTGACGGCGCGCTCGTGGGTGGAGCTGCCTTGATAGCAGAAGATTTTTTGACAATTATCAACGCAGCCTCTGCCCCTTAGAGACTGTAAACTGTCCCCCGGAGGGACTGGATGACTATGGCACAAATTATTTTAGTAGCGCATCTGCTCATTGCACTGGCAATTATTGGACTGATTATGCTGCAGCAGGGCAAGGGCGCTGACATGGGCGCATCATTTGGTGCTGGCGGTTCGCAGACGCTGTTTGGCTCGGACAGTAGCGGGAGCGTACTTACAAAGGCCACAGCCTGGTTGGTGGTGT
>TARA_R110002072_G_scaffold163353_2_pt1 | contig 21422 bp, 16 predicted proteins | sample TARA_R110002072 | Tara Oceans TARA_R110002072 (sample SAMEA4397118) | marine metagenome | biome: Polar Biome; feature: [SRF] surface water layer (ENVO:00010504); material: water (ENVO:00002006), including particulate matter (ENVO:01000060) such as... | depth 5 m | reverse complement strand
AGCTTGTCGAAGGGTCTTCCAAAGTAAACCTTGAGTCTCGTTGAATGCATTTCGACGGGCTCAATGAACGAGAATAATAACGGTCCCTGAGCTTGTCGAAGGGGTCATAAGGAATATCATGGAACGCACCTATCGTTTAGTTGTCTCTTGTCCAGATAGAACGGGCATTGTCGCAAAAGTCAGTAACTTTCTGGCCACTTATAATGGTTGGATAACCGAGGCAAGTTATCATGCCGACCAGCAAAATGGTTGGTTTTTTATGCGCAACGAAGTCAAAGCCAGCTCTATTCCATTTAGTGTGGAAGACTTTAAAACCGCGTTTCAACCTATCGCAAACGAATACTCGATGAATTGGTCCATTAGTGATTCGGATGTAAAGAAACGTGTTGTGTTGATGGTGTCGAAAGAGTCGCATTGTTTGGCTGACCTTCTGCACCGTTGGCATAGTAAAGAATTAAATGCAGAAATTGTGGCGGTTATTTCGAATCATGACGACTTGCGTCGTATGGTCGAATGGCATGATATTCCTTATCACCATGTGCCTGTTGATCCTAAAAACAAAACCCCCGCTTTTGATGAAGTAAATAAACTGGTTGATAGTTATCAAACCGATTTAGTGGTACTTGCACGTTACATGCAAATTCTGCCGGCTGAATTGTGTGAGCTATATTCTGGGCGTGTGATGAATATTCATCATAGTTTTCTGCCATCCTTTGCAGGCGCAAAACCGTACCATCAGGCTTATGATCGTGGCGTAAAATTGATAGGTGCAACGTGTCACTATGTGACTCAGGACTTAGATGAAGGCCCGATCATTGACCAGGATGTTATTCGGATAAGTCATAGTGACTCGATTGAAGATATGGTGCGTTTAGGTAAAGATGCCGAGAAGAATGTCTTGGCAAGAGGTTTGCGTTTGCACCTAGAAGACAGGGTGATTATTCATGAGAATAAGACGGTTGTTTTTTAGTGCTATTGGTCACATGCGCTCCCTGAGCCCCGCCGAAGGGTCTTGATGGAAATACAGGTTACCTTGGGTACATTTCGACGGGGCTCAATGAGCGATACTATTTAGTCCCTGAGCTTCGTCGAAGGGTACCAGTAAAAAATTATTCCCCAATAAAACCACCCGATTGCCTTGCCCATAGTTGTGCATATAACCCATTGTGTTCTAATAATTCGGCATGTGTCCCTTGTTCAATTATTTTTCCATCATCTAAAACAATTAAACGGTCCAATGCCGCGATAGTAGAAAGGCGATGGGCAATAGCGATCACCGTTTTGCCTGCCATTAATTTAAATAAACTAGCTTGAATAGCCGATTCAACTTCAGAATCAAGCGCAGAAGTGGCCTCGTCTAAAATCAAAATAGGCGCGTCTTTTAACAGCACCCGTGCAATGGCTATGCGCTGCCTTTGTCCGCCAGATAATTTTACGCCGCGCTCACCTACCTGAGCGTCGTAACCCGTATTACCATGAAGGTCACTTAAACCAAGAATAAACGTATGGGCTTCTGCTTGTTTGGCCGCGGTGATCATATCTTCGTCAGTTGCATGAGGTTTACCGTATAAAATATTTTCGCGAACAGAGCGGTGAAGTAGAGCCGTATCTTGGGTTACCATGCCGATTTCAGCACGAAGGCTTTCTTGTTTGACCTTGGCAATATCCTGTTTATCTAAAACGATTGAGCCTGCTTGAATATCATGGAAACGCAGTAATAAATTGACGAGCGTCGATTTACCCGCACCAGAACGGCCAACCAAACCTATTTTTTCACCGGGCCGGATGTCGAATGACAAATCCTTAAAAACGGGGTGCTGTGGGCTGTAAGCAAAAAACACATTTTTAAATTCTATATGTCCGTTCACCCCACTTATCTTTTGTGCATTCGACAGGTCTTGCACGTCTCGGGATTTAGATAAAGTGGTAATGCCATCCTGCACTGAACCAATATTTTCGAAAAGGCTAGATACTTCCCACATGATCCACTGGGACATACCGTTTAAGCGTAATGAAAGGGCAATAGCAACAGCGATAGAACCCGTTGAAATAGCTTGCTCAGCCCATAACCAAATGGATAAAGATGAAATAGTAAACAGCAAAAGAACGTTTAGTATCCATACACTCACATTGAGTTTGGTTGCTAAACGCATCTGAGGGTGAACTGTGTTTAAAAACTCACCCATACTACTTTGTGCATAATCTGCTTCACGTTTGCTGTGCGAAAATAGCTTAACGGTTTGGATGTTACTATAGCTATCAACCACCGCACCCACCATGCTGGAGCGAGCATCCGCTTGCTTGCTGGATATCATGCGTAGCTTTGGAATGAAATGATACAGTGCACAAGCATAACCCATTAACCAGAAAAGTAAGGGGATACTTAAGCGGTAATCAGAGGATGATACGACTAAGGTCATACCGATAAAATAAATACTGATAAACAGTAAAACATCGAGTAGTTTCATGACCGTTTCACGGACAGAAAGTGCCGTTTGCATGACTTTTGTGGCGATTCTGCCAGCAAATTCATTCTGATAAAAAGATAAGCTTTGGCCAAGTAAATAACGATGTGCCTGCCAGCGGATGCGCATCGGAAAGTTACCTAATAACGCCTGATGAATAACGCTGGCGTGCAGCAGCACGGCAAGCGGCAAGCCCATTAGAATAATGGTTGCCATAAAGGCGAGCGTAGAACCTTCTTCTTGGAAAAGTGTTTCGGGCTGTTTACTTGACAGCCAGTCAACCAGTTCGCCTAAAAAACCGAACAGGGTGACTTCCATAATGGCGATGCAGGCAGTCAAAAAAGCCATAATAACTAATAAGGGCGTGACACCTTTTGTATAATGCAGACAAAAAGCCAATAAACCATTTGGTGGCTGTTTGGGTGTCTCAGGTGGAAACGGGTTAATAAGGCGTTCAAAGAATGCAAACATATAAAGCTAACTTAATTAAAGTAGAGTCGTTAATATACCAGAAAATCGTGCTACCTGAGTGAAGAAATCTTTGCTAGGCTTTACGTCGTGATGAATTTATATTTACTGTAAAAAGGATTAGGGGAACACGATGGATCAAGATAATTATCAGGAAAATATTCTAGATGTTACTAAATTAAACGAAACATTTATGTCTGATTCAGACATCATCAAGCAAATATTGTCTGCATTTCAAGAGACAGCTGCAAGTTTTGAGGAGGATTTTAAAACCTTGGGGCGTGCTAAAAATAAAGAAGAATTATCAAGGCTCGTGCATGGTTTAAAAGGTTCTTCGGCAAATATCCGGGCTGGGAACGTCGCCAGGCAATCTGCTCATATCCAGCAGCTAATTGATCAAAATAAGGATTATTCATCAGAAGCTGCCGAATTGTTCGATTCGCTTTCACAATTAAACGATCAAATTATTAAGTTTAAGGCAGGATAATATTGCACCCGCCAGTACTGAGTAAACGGAAATGCAATGATAAAAACAGGGGTATGAATTGAGCAAATTACAAGAAACCTGGTCTGGCTTTGAGTCATGGTTATTAGACCCACCGAACACAGCACACTCAAAGCCTTGGGCTACCTTGAGACGTGTCTTAAGAATAATGTATGCCGTGATTCGTGACTTACTAAATGGGCAAATATCACTGCATGCGATGAGTTTGGTCTATACCACCATTTTGTCTATTGTGCCCTTGTTGGCACTGAGTTTTTCAGTACTCAAAGCCTTCAATGTGCAAGATAAGTTTACCCCAATGCTGTATAGCTTTCTTGAACCCATGGGCGAGAAAGGGTTAGAAATACACCAAAGCATTATGGGGTTTGTAGATAATGTCAAAGTAGGGGTGTTGGGCATTGTTGGTTTCGTGCTACTTTTTTATACCGCTGTTTCACTTGTTCAAAAAATTGAGCGGGCCTTTAATACCATCTGGCTGGCACCGCAGTTACGTTCTATTGGTGACCGGTTTAGCCAATACCTTAGCGTTATTTTAGTGGGGCCCGTGTTGATTGTTGCCGCTTTGAGTGTGACAGCATCGACGATGAATTCTTCGTTAGTTCATACCCTGGCAGCCATTGAACCCTTTGGCAGTTTGATCATTCTGCTCACAAAGTTAATGCCATTTATTATGATCATCCTGGCATTCACTTTTTTTTATGCGATGATGCCAAATACTAAAGTTAAGCTCTCCAGCGCGCTTTGGGGTGGCATTGTAGGTGGAAGTGCATGGCAAGCAAGTAGCCTTGTTTTTACGGCCTTTGTCGTTAATTCTGCTAAGTATGATGCTATTTATTCCGGTTTTGCTGTGGGTATTTTGTTGCTTATTTGGCTGTATATGAATTGGCTTATTTTACTCTTAGGTTCAAGTATTGCGTTTTACCACCAACATGGGAACAATATTACCCGTAGTGCCGAGTTCGAACCTTCCTCCGTATTATTAGAAAAAGTCGGTCTAGAAGTGATGGTGCATATTGCTAAGAGTTTCGAAAAAGGCAAAGCCCTCATGTTACGAGCCGAGCTTGAACAACGAAAATTTGTGCCACCGATTTTGACGCGTCAAATTCTAACAAAATTGCAGAAAGAGGGTCTGGTTGTGACAGCGGGTGACGATGGAAACTGCCTAGTGCCGGGGCGTTCTACAGACCAGATTACGGTAGCAGATATCTTCAATGCGCTGCGCAATGACCATTCTAATCTTGCTCATAAACTTCGATTTTCAGACCCGTTAGAAGAATTAGCTGCTGATTTTCAGAAGAATATCGACAGCCAGTTCAGTGACCTTTCGTTACGCGAGCTTATCAATCCGACACAAAAATAATCCACTTTTCGGTGGAGCTTTGCTTAGCCTGTACTAAGCTTTCTGGTTAATCACTTAGAGACCAGACTGCCATCTGGTGGTCTGTTTTGCATTCAAGTTGTCAATGTATCAGTAAAATGTATCAGTAAAGAGTTATAGCTTAACTGGCCAACTTTTGACTGGGCGTATAATAATTTCAATTATCAGAAAGCGAGACTCTCCAAGGAAAGTTCAATGACCGATAAAACCCTGATTAAAAAAATGGCAGTAGCCACCGTAATGGGTAGCGTATTGCTAGGTACTGCAACAAATTCAATCGCGAGCTATCAGGCGCATGCCCCAGGCCCTTTATTAACCTATGGAAAAACCACCCATCCTTCCACTATTTTATCGATTGCCGGCAATCCTGCCAATGGCCAGGCCTTGTTAAGTGACGGTGAAAGCCATCGTATGGGGTATTTTAGTTCTCTGGGAGTGGATGTTGAAATAGGTAAGGTTGATAACTTTCTAGATGATGTCGATGTGCTGATTGACGCACTCGATAACAATAATTTGACCATTAATGAAGCCAATAATATTAAAGCTAAGTTTGATGCCTTATTACCGGTGATGGGGGACGATGCACAGGTAACCTTAGGCTTGGGTGTTAGTCTGCCCTTCATGCCATTTGCTATAAAGAGTGACATGTTGGGGGGCGTTTTGTCTTTTGACGTAAGGGCTCAAGGTCTATTTGATATTCGTTTTCTTGATGCACCACTGGAAATACAAACGGTAGGCAGTGATATTACGCTGGAAACAGATAGTGCCATGTATGTTAAAGGTGGTTCTATTTTGACGGGTTCACTCGGTTATAGTCGTGAAGTTTGGAAACCTGCTTTTGTTGAAAATTCAACCTTATATGCGGGTATTCAAGCCAATATTTATAAAGTGTCTTTAAACAAGCAAGTGTTAGCCTTGTCGAATATTGACGATGATGAAGTCAGTGATGCCATTCGTGATGAATTTGATGAAAATACCGTTGATACCACTCAGTTAGGGCTCGACTTTGGTCTGTTGTGGAGTATGTCAAACGGACAAGTTGGGGTGACATTTGCCAATATTAATGAGCCTGAATTCGATTATGGTGATATCGGTCAAAATTGTGGAGCCATCACTGATGTGATTAGGCAATCTAATTGTTTCGTTGCTCAGAACCAATTTTCAGGTGAAATTAGTTTAAGTGAAACAGCAGTGATGAATGCTCAAACAATCGTAGAGGGCGCTGTTTTTACGAAGGATAAACAATGGTTGTTTTCCGGTGCAGCGGATATAAATTCTGTTTACGACTTAGTTGGACGTGAAACGCAATATCTTAGTGGGTCTGCAAGTTACTTTCCAAATTCTTATATTATTCCAAGTGTACGTGTTGGTATTAATAAAAATCTGGCTGGAAGCAAATTAACGTCTGTTGGTTTTGGCACAACATTGTTTGGGGTGATGAATATCGATTTATCTGCCAGCTTGGATACTGTTGAAATCGATGGTACCAAAGCGCCAAGACAATTTGGTTTTAATATTGGCTTTGAAGAGAAATTTTAAGGAGAAAGTAATGACTAAATTAATCAAAGGTGACTACATGGGTTTCTCTAAAAAGACATTTGCCGTAGCAAGTTTAGCGGCGGCCATTTCACTTGCAGGTTGTAGTAATGATAACCCTGATGCTGGTTCCAGCTCTGTAAAGACTGCTGTTTCAGGTATTGCTGTCGATGGTTATATTGCTGGTGCTACAGTTTATGTGGATTTTAATAACAATGGTCGAAAAAATGCTGGTGAGCCTTCCGCATTAACAGATAAGGATGGTTATTTTACAACAGCAAAAGATGGCATCACAAATTACTGTGGTGTCGATGCAACAAGCCTGCAAACTATTCATTGTTTAAAAGCTGCGGGCATTTCAAACAATTCTGTGATCAGAACCTTTGGTGGTTATGATCTATTCACAGGAGAGCCTTTTAAAGGTTCATTAGCTGCAAGAGTCACGGTAGGTGAAGATGGCGTGGTGGCTAGTCAGATGGTTTCGCCGTTAACCTCGATGTTAGTGGATATTTCTGACGCTGATGATCAAGAAAATCTTCTTGATTTCTTTGGTTTGCTTCGCCCGGATTTGGAAACAGATTTTCTGGATGGCGATGCTTATAACTCAGATACAGTTAAAAGCGCCACCTTACTTAATAGTGCAATCAAATTACATAAGATAGTCACACTTTTTTCAGAGGTTTTTTCTGAGCGATATGAAGCATTTGGTGAAGAGCGTTCTTTCCCTGAAACCCCGAATGCGATTATTTATAAAGCATTGGCGACTAACTTAGTGGGAAATTCTCTTGACCAAACGACACTAACAAACGCCTTCAATGATGCGCAATCTACGATAAGAGTACTTTACGAAGGTAGTAAAAACTTAACATTGCCAAGTCCGGTAAATGGAACGACGCCTGTTCAGAATGCACTAAGTCTTATAGGTTTAGTTGATAGTACAATCCCATCTTCAACAGCATTTTCAACTGCGGCATCCCGTGTGATTGGTGTCGAAACCGTTGTTCAGAAAATGGTTAAGAAAACGGGCGATATTTCGGATGTGGTTATCGAAGCGAGCGACATAGGTTCTGGTTTATATGCTGCGATTGATTCGGCATTAGTGGATGGCGATGTGGACTTTATCGCTTTAACTGAGGTGGATTATTCGGCGCTCACATCATCATCATATGATGGTGTTACGGTTGAGGGAGGCAATTCATTTGCTGATCTCGCGAATAAACAACTTTATGTTAGTTTGGGGGAGAGTCAAAATGAGCCAAATGGCCGTGGTTATTTCTTTTTTAATAGTGAAGATGGCGCGACTGGTGGTGAGTTAAAAGTTTGCTTGAAGTACAGTGACGGCAACTCAAATACTGCTAAATTTGAGGAGTCAGACGGTGTATTGTTAAGCGGTACATGGCTTTCACTGGATAGTTCAAAACTGATTTTGAAATTATCAGGCGCCTTGTCCGTCAGTTTGACCGACAAAGGGACAAGTTCAAATGATAAGCAGCGCTACACTCTTAGCTACGGTGGTGAAACCCGGTCATGGCTGAGTGATGATGGTTTGTTGGATGATGCCGAACCACAAAGTGTCACGGATCAACCCACAAATGATGCAGAGTGTGCAAGTTTATTGAATACAAATAATAGTAATCTATTCTAATTAACGACGAGGCTTAAAAAAGCCGAGTCATTAAAAATGACTCGGCTTTTTTATTTATGCGGTTTTCCCTAGTAACTTATCTTCCTTCCTCTTAGCTTTCTTATCAGCGTGTTCTTCTATAATCGAAAGGATCGCGGGTATGACAAATAGTATCAATACCGTGGCGTAAGCCAAACCAAAGGAAATACTCACCGCCATGGGTATTAAGAATTGCGCTTGTAACGAGGTCTCAAATAATAGCGGTAATAAACCTGCAATAGTCGTTAAAGAGGTTAACAACACAGCCCGTAACCTTTGGCAAGAAGCATCGACAATCGCCTGTTTTGCGGGCTGGCCTTGTTGCCGAAGTTCTCGATAGAAGGTGACGAGGATAATCGCATCATTAATGACGATGCCCGATAAACCAAAGAAACCAAACCAAGAGAGCATGGTGAGGTCTAGACCTAATAACCAGTGACCTAATATCGCCCCAGAAATACCCAGTGGAATGGCGATAAGAACAGCAATCGGCCAGCTATAAGAGCCAAATACCCAGGCTAAAATGATATAAATCAGCGTAAAACCGATCATCGCACCAAGCCCCATGTCTTTGCCTGTTTGCGCCTGTTCTTCAGCGCGACCTTTGAGTTCGATATTAATGCCGTACTCACTGCTTAATTCACTTAAGAATTGTTCGTTAAGCTCGGCAATTACCTCGTTGGCATTATTTTCTTCGGTATTCACGCTAGCGGTAATGTGTAAGCCTAATTTACCTTCGGTATGACGTACCAAATCTAAACCTTGTTGGTCTTTGAGGGTAACAACATTGCTTAGTTGAACCATTTCACCTGACGAGGTGATGATAGGGAAGTTGTCTAAAGTACGGGTATAGTTTCGTTGTGCATCAGGTAATATAATCCGGACTTCAATTTCTTCGTTTTCATCGTAAAAAACTTGTAAAAGCTGCCCATCAAAAGCGGCTCTTAATTGGCTGCCAATATCTGATACTGTTAAACCTAAAGACTCACCTAACGGTGTTAGGCTGTATAAGTATTGGTTTTTACCAAAAGGTAAATCATCTTGAATATCACGGACACCGACATAGGTTTTAAGTTTTTCGGCGAGCGCTTCTCCAGCTTGTTTAAGTACGGTTGGCGATTGGCCGGTTAAGAAAATATCGATATCTTTTCCGGGTGGGCCACCACGAGGGCTCGAAATGCTAAATTGCTCGACGCCATCAGGTTGTTTGATGTGTTTTGTCCAGCTTTTGATAAACTCAGGGTTTCTAATGCTCCGTTCATCGGGTGTTAGCAGTTCAACATGTACAGAGGCATATTGCTCTCCTGTTGTGAAGTTTTGTCCACCATTGAAACTGGCTTGATTAATGCGTAATACACTGTGAATGACCAGGCTTGAATAGTCTCCTGTTTTACCTTGTTCAACAAATTCCTTGTCGGCAGCATGCAGGGCATGTTCCATCACGATACCAAAATTTTTGACCACTTCAGGCGGGGTGCCAGAGGCAAACTTTACGTTGCCTAATAAAATATGGCTTTCAGGTTGCGGAAAGAAATCGGTTTGAATACGGCCTGAAATAATCAAGGTGATACTAACGGCTAAAATACCAAACGCTAACATTAATGTTGCGCCACGATTACGTATCGACTTCTCGGCCATGGGTCTAAAAATATTATCTCTAAAATGATTAAAACCTTTATCTAGTTTGTCACGGTACGAGCCAGGTTTAACGGCTTTAAACTTCTTTTGAAAAGAATGATGTAAATGGCCTGGCAGAATCAAAAAACTTTCGATTAAAGAAGCAATAATGACGCAGATAATGACCAAGGGAATATCGAATAAAATATTACCGATAATGCCGCTTATCATCATCAGCGGTAAGAAGGCTGAAACAGTCGTTAGCGAGGATGACATGACGGGCACAAACATACGCCTTGCGCCGCCTTCTGCTGCTCTTAAAGGATTGTCTCCACGAGCATAATGCGTTAAGGCATCTTCACCGACTACAATGGCATCATCGACGATAATCCCCAGCGCCATAATCAGGGCAAACATACTCACCATGTTGATGCTGCCACCCACCAGATACATAACGGCGAGTGTTCCCATGAATGAAACGGGGATGCCAATAGCCACCCAAAAGGCAACACGGCCGTTTAAGAAGATAAACAAGATGCCAACGACGAGAATTAACCCGCCGATACCATTTGAAATAAGAAGATTGATACGGTCCTCGATCAACTCATAACGTTGGTTATAAGTATCTAAACTGACAGAGGGCGGTAGAGAAGGCCGAGCCTCATCCAGCCAGTTATTAAGCGTTTCTGCAGCCACCAAGGTGTCGGTTGCCTGGGTTCGTAATACGCTCATCAATACGGCTGGACGATCTTTGTAAAAAACTTCTACTTGGTTATCTTTATGTCTGCGCTCAACCTCAGCAATATCGGCTAACTGCAGGCGCGTCCCAGTTTCTTTATTGATAATAGCAAGCTCTTTAAAACCTTCTTCATCGCGGCGTTGTTCGGTACTGCGCAATTCTTTTGCAACTTCATTTTTACCGCTCGTTCCGGCAGGAATATCTTGGCTTGAATTACGAATATGCTGGCCAATCTGGGGTAGTGATAATTTTAAATTATTGATCTGATCGGTACTGACCTGAATGGCAATTTCTTGTTCGGGCAGGCCCGTAAATTTAACCTTGGCAACACCACGGTCAAGTAGCTGGCGTTCAAAACTAAAGGCTAAGGGTCTGAGTTCTTCTAAGGAACCATCTGAAGACAAAATAAGCGTAGCCACTTCTTCATTTAGAGACACTTTAGAAATAACCGGCGTTTCAGCATCCGAGGGTAGGTTGCGGACAGCGTCAACAAATTCTTTGACCTGATCAAGCGCCAGCCCCATATTACTACCTTCATCATACTCAAGAACGATGACCGCAGAGCTTCGAGAAGAGGTCGAACTCATTTCTTTTACATGATCGAGGTTTCGAAGCTCTTGCTCTAAGGGGGTCACAATCGATTTAGCAACATCTTCAGCCGGTGCACCCGGCCAAACAACTCGGACTGTAATAAAGTCTGGTTCGAAATTGGGTAGGAACTGTGTGTTCAATTTTAAGAGTGATACAAAGCCGGCAAGCAGCATAATCAGCATTAACAAATTAGCTGCGACTTTGTGTTGGGCAAAGCGACCGATTAAATCGGACTTGTGATCGCCAGGGTTGGTATCGTGATGAGTGGGCATCATAGCTTAATCTCTCACTTGTACTTTGAGACCAGAAATAGCATTGGGTAATTGTGTCGTCGCTATCACATCGCCTTTGCTTAATAACTTACTGGTGATAATGGCACGATCTTCTTTGCCAAGAGGGTCAAGTTCTTTGCCTAGTATTTGAATACTGATAGCTTGCAAGCGGCCACCTTCAACACGATAAATTCGATCTGCACCGTAAATTGCAGATAAGGGTAAGCTGATTGAATTTTCTATTTTGGGGAGGCTAACTAAAATTTCGACAGCGTTGTTTAAGACGAAATTAGGCTTAGCTTCCTTAGGTATAAAAATACCATTGATACCGCCACTGCCTTGCTTGACTTGTCCTGATAATCTTTGGAGAGATAGTTCTTTTGTTTCACCAAAGCGAGAGGAAAGTGCTGTGATATTTTTACCATTATTCAAGGCTTGTCTAATTTCACTGACATAACGATCAGGGATTTGAGCCAGTAATTCCATATTGTTGTTGTCGTATAACGAGACTAATGCCTGGCCTATTTGCACGCGTTCACCGGGCGATACGCTAACCGAAGTAATCACGCCATCAAAAGGGGCTTTTATGGTTGAACGTTCTGCATCAAGCAACGCATTGCTAAGTAAGGTTTCAGCTCGTTTTAATCTGGCTTTTAGTTGAGCTAAACGGCTTGGATGGTCTGCAAGCATCAGTTTACGCGCATTGACAGATAAGGCTGTTTGAGCGCGTTGAGACTCAGCATTATCGTAACGCTCTTGCGCCACTAATTTTGAAGCCTGCAGTTTCGCTTGGCGTTTAACAGCATTTTCGGCAATTGTTAATAGCCGTTGTTCTTCTTTTAGGGCAAGCTGATCAGAGGCATAACGGTTTTTTTCGGCATTAATCTGGGCATTAAGTTCAGCAACATCCGCTTTGCGTTGTTCAACCGTTAGCTTAATTTCTTTATCATCCAGCTTAATTAAGATATCACCTGCTTTAACCTGCATACCATCTCGAACAGGTACCTGAACAACATCGGCAATGATGCCGGCACTTAAGTTGGAATCAAATGGATTCGTGATTCTGCCGAGTAAATTTATTTGCGGTGTTGAAGTCTGAAACGTAATTGTTTCTGTGGCAACCAACCATTCTTTTTCGGGTGTTTGTTGTTTTGGTGGGACGGGCTTGGTCGCTAATAGATAAAAAATAATAAGACCAACAGCAAGTAATAAAACCAAGGGTGTAAACCATATGTGTTGCTGATGAAGTGCTTTAAATTTGTTCATAATCTATTCCACTTGAATACTAATTCGATGCGCTATGAGTGTTAGTTTATTTTATTGCTTACTTGGGCTGGAAGTCGCCCCAGAGCCATTGCAGTACGCTTAGGCAGGCAACCGGAGCTGTTTCTGTTCTCATGACTCTTGAACCAAAGGTACAGGCTAAAAAGTTTGCTTGCCTGGCTTTGTCTATTTCTGCACTTGTGAGGCCGCCCTCAGGACCAATCAGTAAGTTTACGTGCGAGGGCGGTGTTTGGATTTGTGTCAAATTTTGAGTATCTCTATGATGAAATACCAAGGATAAACCCATCGGGCCTTGCTGTTTTATCCATTCATCCAATGAACATATCGGGTGAATTTTGGGTACGATGGCTCGGCCACACTGTTCAGCAGCGCTAATCGCTACCTGTTGCCAATGAGCAAGGCGTTTTGTTTCTCGGTCTGATTTTAATTTTAGTTCACAGCGCTCGCTTGTAAGCGGGGTGATTTCATTCACGCCCATTTCAGTACTTTTTTGAATAGCATAATCCATACGATCACCACGAGACATAACTTGTCCCAAATGAGTGTGTAAGGGAGACTCGCTCGTTGCTTGTTGGGCAGAATCAACCTGAATGGATACACGCTTTTTTGTGTGTTGGGTGATCGTCGCTGAAAAGAAAAAACCACAACCATTAAAAAGTGTCAGTTTATCCCCGGTTTTCATTCGCAGCACATTCACAATATGATGCGCTGCGGTAGCATCTAATTCAGTTTCGGTATCTTCAACTAACTCTGTTTCAGTATAAATAGTGGGTATGCGCATAGTCTTTGTGCAAAAGTCTTAGTCTGAATATGGATAGGGATAGGGGCTTCATTATCTATAAACATACCGTGAGCGTCTATCAATCAAGGTGTAAATTGTCTGTAAAAGAGAATTCCAGTAGTAACCATAAAAGGTGATCGTGCCAATACCAAGCAGCATAATCATGACAGCTACAAACCTTCCAAAACTAGTATTTGGCGCGTAATCACCGTATCCAACCGTACTCGCCGTGACAAAAAACCAGTAGGTGTAGTTGGCAACAATATCTACTTCTCCTGCGGCGAGCATTAGCAGATAGCCCGATGAATATAGAATCAAGAGTAGGCAAAATATGAAGATCCAAGCCCTTTGATAAATTTTGTATAAGGTATGTTGGGACGAGCCGAGTAACCTGAAGAATATTCGATAGATCATTAATTTATCAACCAGCTATATTCTGTGTATTGGGTGACTAAGCAAGGAAACATGATGGTGTTAATACAGTCACTTTTTGAAGTTAGTTCGTTTTTTCCAAAAGCGAGAGATGCTAAAAGTAACTCTGGTGTGATGAAATTCGTTTCGACATTAAATGCTGATATATCGGCAATGCTTTCTTTCACCTGAGAGGTGTTAGTGACGCCTTGCCAAGCTAAGTAGTATCCCCAATCACCAAAGCTTGGAATGTTCTGTCGGTAAGGTAATGTCTTGAAACCGGCCGCGTTTAGCGTTTTGCCAATAGTGAGGAAGGCCTCTTTCGCATGATAAGGTGAGGTAGACTGTATGGCGATCATTGCGCCTTCATTGAGGTGCCTAGCTAACTTGAGATAAAACTGCTTACTGTATAACTTGCTTAGCTCAACTGAGCCGGGGTCGGGGAAATCAATTATGATGACATCCCATTTCTGACCGCCAATCTTGTTGATAAACAGATCTGCATCGATGTTGTACACTGAGATTGAAGCCACCCAGCTTTGATCGCTGCCTTCCTTTGAAAAGGAGGCGTCTGTATCCAGTACGACGGGGATGATATTGGTGTCTGTTAATCCCGCAGGTGTTTGAACTTTAAGCCTGGCATCATCAAATGCCCCTTTATTCAAGTTAACTAAATAAGGGTTAGAGGAGGCTAGAGCGACCATTCTAGGGTCAAGATCAACCAGTGTGATCGCGTCTATAGTTTGATACTTTCTTAGCTCTCTCAGAGCTAAGCCATCGCCACCACCAAGTATTAATACATTTTTTGCTTGAGGGTTTAACGTCATCGCCGGATGAACTAAAAAGTCATGGTACCGGTCTTCGTCTAATGAGCTAAATTGCGTATTGCCATTAATATATAATCTAACATCACCTGCCTTTTTATTCTCTGTGATAACCAAGTGTTGATATTTAGACGTCTCTCTATGGACGATGGGGTCTTCATAAAAACGCTGTTCGAATAATTCACTTAGGTCTCTGTTTTGATTAAAACCCCAAATTAGCGCTGCTGAAGTGGCGGTTATTATCATTAACGTTAAGAGCTTCTGTTTTATATCTCCACGGTAGATAAAGTAAAGAACAGCCAGTATGGCAATAAGAAAGTTGAACCCCGCTACAATGAAACTGATCTCAGTCAGCGGGTGATATCTAAGTAGATAGTTAATCCAAATAATCGCACCAATGAAGGCTCCGATATAGTCCATGGCATAAACTATGGCGAGGTTTGCTTTAAGGTTGAATTTGTTGTTTTCAATTATTCGCATGACAATTGGAATTTCAAACCCAATTAGAAAGCCAATAGACAGAACAAAGAAATAATGCACGAATTCAAAGTGATCTTGCATGTATCCATAGGCGCCGTAGATCACTAAGGGAGCAAAGCCCCCTATTAGCGCCATGATAACTTCGACAGCCATGAATTTATGGACTAGGCCGTTATCTGACATTTTACTCTGAACTAGACCTGAAACCCCCATCATTAACATCATTGAAGCAATGACAATCGAAAACTGCTCGATCGAGTTGCCTAGTATGTATGTTGTAATAGTCGCCAAGACATATTCATTCACTAGCCCGCTAGCACCGGTTGAGAACATGCAAAACGCAAGTAACACACCCAATAAGCGCTGTTGCTTTGGTTTGTTTTCAGGGCTACTCATTTGTTCAGGGGTCATAGTGTTTTAACGCTATAAAATAGCCATTCCTAAAATTAGTGCCATGCCAATTTTCGTGAGAGATAGTTGTATAGCCAATACCTTTTCATCGTTTTTAATGATGTCAGCTACGGTGCTAGAGGTGACAATAAGTAGATCTATTAAATACTCAAAGATGAATAGGAAAATCATTCCAGAGATGGCCCCAAATATAAACTCACCGGCTAAATTAACGAGTGTTTCATCACCACCGTTTCCAATTATGGTGCTTTGTAGAATTAAGCCGTAAGCGATTATTTTTCCGCCCAGAATGACGCCGGCAGAAAAATTGCCGTTAGCGATTTCTTTAAGAGGATTTTGAGTTCTACTGATGATTTTTTCATACGCAATAATTAAGATAATTAAAGTCACTTGTCCTGCTAAGAAGTAGCACAAGGATTCTAATAAGCCGCCTTCATCACCTTTTATACTTGCATAAGCCAGAATGCCCGTCATGAGCAAGGTGCCAAACTCTACAAACCCTACCGCTATGTTTCCTTTCTTCAGTTCGGCAGTATTATCTATCTTTGGCAGTACGGCTTTATCCGTTACGACTAATGAAAACCACATAAAAGCGACGGCAACTAAGCCATATAAACTGGTGTTTATAAGGTCATCGAAAATATCAGTTTGTGTATTTCCAGACATGACTCCCAGCATTGCAATGGCTAGACCAAGCTGAGCGCCACTTCTTCTCAAGCCAACGGCCATATTGCCGTCTTTTAATTCGTCATCAGCAGTGTAATACTGAGATGATTTTCGGTTTAATATATGTTTGAGAGCTACAGCCAAGGCGAGATAGACCATGGTGTATGCTAGATAAACAAGATAATTTTCAAAATTCATTCTATTCCCCTAAATTATTAGATTATTTGCCGCCACCAGATGGACCACGGCTTCTTGAAGCCGATCCGGCTGCTCTTATATCTGCAGAACCAAGACGCGAAGATTTCTTGGAGGTGGATGTCGCGCTTGTACGGGCTTCCCTAACGGTGTTTGGGTTGCTTTTGGCATAGTCACTATTTCGAAAACGATCACTGTTATAGGTATTTGCTCCCCATGTGCCCCATTGACTGTTGTTGCCATAGAAACCTCTACTTCGATCTCTACGGTTATAGCTCTTCCAACTATTATACGAATAGCTAGAAGAGCCTATAAAGCGATTCATAAAGCTGTACATGCCATAGTAATACCAAAACGAAGTGCCGTTGCGTTGTTGCCATTCACCGTATTGATTAGACCCCGTCGCCTGTCCATCGACTATTACTGGTGTGGATACCATTGCCAATCCAACGGGTTGTGCTGCTTTCTGGGAATCCTCTTCATAGTAGCCATACGGTTTTGTTAATATGGCCATCCCTAGGTTGTCGTTTTGTTTCCAGAAACTATCCTCGCTTACCGAGACCCACTCTCCTTCATTTATCGTGTCGTTAATAATCTCTACATACTTATGGAATGTTTTTGCTTGCGTTTTTGCTACCCAATATTCAGCGTAATCATCACCTCGCGGCATGTTTTGGTTGTATGAAATTTTAAGTGCATCCCAATAGTTTTTCGGGATTTTCACATTAAATTTAGGCCTTCCCCAGCCACCAGATAGTTTTGCAACTAAGTCCTGATTCAAAGAGTCAAAATACTCAAACACCTTTTCATCGACTTGCCTTGGCGGAAAGTTTATCTCTGAGCCTGACCAACAATACTCACCCTCACACCAAGAAGCTCTTCTAATAGTGACGTAATATTCAATGCGTTGATCTGCTAAGACTTTCGTATAACTCTTATATAATTCGTTTAATTTATTACTGTTTGTCTGAACATATTGTTTGACGTTATTCAGCTTTTTTTCTATCTCAACGGCTTTGTCGCCAAATAGAGCAAAGTTTGTATCCATTCCAGATTTGTAAAAGTCGTATTGCTTCGTCAGCGTCTCAAACATGGCAATAGCGGATTTCGATTGACTCGTCGATTCGGTTATTCTTCCATTTATATCTGAACTTTTACGGGGGTAATTCTTTATGGCCTGTTTACCTTTTGTGGTAAATGTCTCATTAAGACTCTCAATTTCACCAATAGACACTTTTGCTTGATTAAAAATAGTATCCGCGTGATCCCTAGTATGAATTAGAAAATCGACACGTTTGCTGGGTGCTCTTGAGGCTAAACTGGAATTGCTAAGGTGTACGCCGAATTTAATCAATAATTTTTCAAATACTTTAGAATCCTCAGGGTCATCTTTATCCATTAATGGCACTATTTTAGTGCTATACATGGCTGAAGCTAACTCTAACTCTGTGTCTGACTGCTTAAAGTGATCATTCCATACTTCAGTCTCGAAATAGGGCGCTATGAACCCCCATTCTTTATTTTTCTTGTAATTTTCAAATGAAGAAATGGCTTTATCATTTAAAGATTTTTGAGTGATAAGCTTTTGCGAAAATGCTTCTGCTTGCTTTACTAAGTGGTCGGGCAATCCTGAGCAACCAGAAATAGTAAAGGCGAACACAATCACACAAATTAAGCTTAAATAATGTTTGGCTTGATTGATCAAAACCAAAATCTCCCTTATCAGATTGAAATTAATGTAAGCGAGCGATTAACTCGGCCTAGGCTTAGGACGCGAGTATTTTTATAGCGCTCGGCTTAATTTGCTTACTGAGAAAAGCTTCTCTATCAGGCTTTTCATCAGAATCTTCATGCCATGTTTCAATCGTTAAGCTTTTTCCGTCGTTTGATTCGAATTCATAAGCTCGCATAGGTATACCATCTTTTAGATCGCCACTTTTCGAGAATCGACCCGCCCACGTATCTTCTTCAGAATATTCATAACTGACGCCATTAAAACTAACGACCCCTTCCTCTTCCTCCGCTATATCTTCAAGAAGAGATGTTGTTAAGATCTTGCCTGAAACAGAAATATCCCGAAGCTTCACCAGGTCAGTGGTCAGATATATTTCAAGCTCATCATCTTCCTCCCATTCCAGGTAACCTTTCTCACCACTGTTGATCGAAAAGAGTTCTAGTTCGGTGATCACGTAATTATTCTTTCTAGGTGCAAAGCTACTCCATTTAACATCGAGATAACGGCTGACGGATTGCACCTTGAAGACATTTTTATCTAGCTCCAGGAAAGAACCTTCCACTAAGTCTTTTACAGATAATTTTCTGGCCTTCGACTCAGTTAGTACATTGAGTTCCCGAATAGTATCTAGTCGGACTTTGATGTTATGCATCGTTATCACCCTTAATCACTTCACCTTCAATTTCTTTCTCAGCAGGCTTTGGTGCGTTATTTAAGCGATTTTCTTTGAGGGTATCAGCGGTAGGGTTAAGCGCGGATGTCATTTCTGCAAGACGTGCACTTGATTCTCTTGCTTTGATTGTACTTTCTGCCATGGTGATATTTGCCTTATCAACAGCCTGCATTAGCTGGTCAAAACCTTCTTCCATTTTTTCCAAAGCAATGACTGGGTTGTTATACAATTCACCAATTTCATCAGCGGCTTGATTAACCGCAGAAGCGTTCTGGGCCATTAAGTCGCCAAGTCCCTCTTGCATAGAAGAAACAGCTTTCTGGATTGTCTTTTGTTTAGCCAGTGCAGACTGAATTCTTAAGGCGTTATTCATGACCATTGGGCCCACAACCAAGGCGCTATCAATTTGTTCGCTTAGCGGCTCGTTAGTCGCAATGGTTTGATCAATACTGACAAAAAACTGAACGGCAGCTTGTTCCATTGTGCGTAGGTCGCGCACTCTTCTAGCGGCCTTGTTTAGTATCTGAGAGATCTTTTGTTTCTCTTGAGGGTCGGAGTCGTCAGTCTGAGCGAGCATTTCATCCGCTTGAGCTATCACCAGCTCAGTGACATGAATGTCAGACTGTATTTCTCTCTGTGCTGCTTCAATCTCATAGTATTGCTGTTCTAGCTCAAGGTTTGTCTCAAGAAGCGTATCTTTACCAGCCCTTAGCCCATTGAAAATAGCATTAACGTTCGCTTGCATAGGCTCATATTTATTAATGAACTTTGAGATAGCTTTTCTTTTCATAGAGCCTGGCAGCCATGAAAACCACCACTTCTTGTGCAACGCATGAGGGTTTAATTCATCCATGACACTTCGTAATTCAAGCAGTTTTTCGCCAGCCGGTGATTTACCATCCATGCCTTTGAGTAGCGAGCTAACGTTGCCCGTCATTGAGTCATTGGCGCGTACCATTCTTTTATGAGAGTTTGACCCAATATCATCAATGATTCGCATAAGGGCAGGGCCACTGGTCTCTTTGATCTTATCAATAACTGCTAAGCTCTTCGTTTTCATTTCTTGAACTTGAGCTTCGGATGCCCACTTGGGGATTTTGCTTTCCTTTTTCATATTAACTCCAACTTTAAACGTTAAAACGATGTTTTAAGAACTTGGCTTTGGTATTAAATTCATTCGTATTCTTACTAATAAGCAGCTCGCCGATGTCTTTTAATTCGGATTGAATCCCTTTAAGCCCATCTAATAATGTCGTGATGACCTCTTCGCTGCTTCGCTGCTCTTGATTCAGTGACAAGTAAGGCCTAATCGATTTTTCAGGTAGGTATTCAGTCGCCATACGATTCACGACCCAATACAGTTCACCACCTGGTGCAGCATCATTCACTAAGGGAAGAATATTGACTAGATCATCAATTGTTGTTTCCAGCGCTTTCTGAATATTTTTTGGAATGATCGTTTTACGGATTTCAATATTTAACAGCACTAATGACTGCATACTATTTTCAATTTCATTGACCGGTTCTTCCGTTTTAGTCTTATTTGAATCTTTCGATTTTGCAGGCTCAAGCTTTGATAAATATAGATAAGAAACCAAGCAAGCAATTAATCCGCCAATTAAACCTGCAGTAATGCTGATGAACATAAACGCTATCAGAAAAATGCCTAGGCCTATTAAGTAGGGGAGGTAATGTTTATTACTTATTTTCATTTCAATATACTCGTCATATTTTAGGTAAATTCGATTAATCGGGAGCGTTTAAACTTGCTTTCCGCGCATGTGGTTGCTTACTTCCAGTTTTTCGGGATTAAATGCATTCTCTAAAATGGGTATACATTTCTTAGGTTCAGAGTCACCGCACATAAAAATATCAAACGCGGCATAGCCATGCTCAGGCCATGTATGAACACTTATATGAGACTCAGCTAAGACCGCAACGCCCGAGATCCCGCCTGTTGGAGTAAAGTGATGCAAGTGAATATGCAGTAGCGTAGCTTTTGCTTTATCAACACATTTTCTTAAACTACTCTCCATTAACTTCAAATCATCAATCTCAGAAGCACCCCATAAATCAATTAGAAAATGGTCTCCAGCATAAACAACACCGTCCTTTTCCATAAAGTGATCTTTGGGTAGTGCTTCCTTTACTGGTAAATCGGCCATTAACCCCGCCTTTTCCTTGAATGTTTTATAGGGAGTGGCGATTATAGTTATTCTCACGTTAAATTTATGCTTTATTAACAATAAATTAGAACTTTAACTTTTGAATTCATGCCTATTATTCTTTGATGATGATCTGGCACCTTTTTTAAGAAAGCCTGGTAGTGGACTTCATTAATCAAACTAACCTTGATCGACTTGGTGAGAAGGCCAGCGTGATTGAGGCCTTCTTTTCCTTTGCGTAAGCTGAACAACAGCGTGAGGCAGGAACAGAGCTTACTGCCATTCTGCCCAAGATGAGCCCGTTAAATCCGCAATATCTTACCAAGAAGCAGAGCGTTTTCCAAAAGATCGCCGTATTTGTGGAAAAGTTTAAAGGTGTGGGCGGGAGAGTTTAATAAATGAACAACGGGGCCTTAATCTTAGAGTTAACGACACGCAGGACGGTTGTGATTGTGTGGTGACAAAAATATAAAAATATCACCAGTATTGAATGTTACGGGTGGGTGAAGGAGGCAATATAACCACTCACTACTCTATAGCAGAAATTAGTGAGTTAATTGAAA
>TARA_R110002072_G_scaffold118214_1_pt1 | contig 21443 bp, 21 predicted proteins | sample TARA_R110002072 | Tara Oceans TARA_R110002072 (sample SAMEA4397118) | marine metagenome | biome: Polar Biome; feature: [SRF] surface water layer (ENVO:00010504); material: water (ENVO:00002006), including particulate matter (ENVO:01000060) such as... | depth 5 m | reverse complement strand
ACAAGTAGATTTAAGAAAAACAAACAGCTGGCGTTTAAAATTAGGAGAAATTGAAACCACAGAAATGGTGGAAGTTCAACTAGTAAATGCAGTTGCACCTTTTGTGTTGTGTAATCGACTATCAAACTTAATGATGAAAGAAAACACAGGTAAAAAGCACATTATCAACGTTTCTGCAATGGAAGGGAAATTTCATCGTTTTAAAAAGGAAGACAGACATCCACATACAAATATGGCAAAAGCAGCGTTGAATATGCTAACACATACTTCATCAGCAACATTTGCAAAAAAAGGTATTTATATGAATGCTGTTGATACTGGTTGGGTAACAGATGAAGATCCTGCTGAATTATCAAAAAAGAAAGTGGAAGTGCACGATTTCCAACCACCTTTAGACATTGTAGATGGAGCTGCAAGAGTTATGGATCCTTTAATTGATGGGATTAATACTGGCAAACATTGGTCTGGTAAATTCTTAAAAGATTATTTTCCTATTGATTGGTAAATTGAAATTATGAGTTGTAATGTTTGAAAATAAAATTTTATTTGAGATGATTTTATTTTAAAAAACATCAAATAAATAGTATAATTTTACCGATTATTAAATTGTAAAATCTTATGAAAATATTTCAATGTGGCAATTGTAAAACCTCCATTTATTTTGAAAATGTCGAATGTGATAATTGTGGACATTTAACGGGTTACAGAGCTGAAGATCGTAAAATGCTTACGTTCGATTTTGCAAATGACACCCTTATTTCTGATAGGGAAGGTGTTGAATACAAATTTTGTAAAAACAAAGAATACAATGTTTGTAACTGGGTTTTAGAAAAAGATTCTCCTGAAGAATTTTGTTCTGCTTGCCAATTAAATAGAACAATCCCTAAACTTGCTGATGCTGATAATTTCGAAAATTGGACGCACATGGAAATCGCAAAACATCGTTTAATTTATCAATTGCAAAAAATTGGTTTGTCTTTGCCAAATAAAATGGACAATGATGATATTGGTTTGTGTTTCGATTTTGTTTCGAACAAAAGCAATCCAAAATTAATGACAGGACATGCCAATGGTGTTGTTACTATATTAATTCGAGAAGGGAATTCGGTTTTAAGAGAAAAGGCTCGTAAACAATTAAAAGAACCTTACAGAACTTTGGTTGGACATTTAAGGCACGAAGTTGGGCATTATTTCTGGGATCGATTAATTAGAGATAATCCTGATACTTTAGCAGAATACAGAACTATTTTCGGTAACGAATCGCAAGATTATGGCAAGGCTTTAGAAACGTATTATAAAACAGAAACACCAAAAGATTGGCAAAATGAGTTTATAAGTCAGTATGCAACTTCTCATCCTTGGGAAGATTGGGCAGAAACTTGGGCACATTATTTGCATATTATGGACATGGTTGAAACTGGTTATTTCTTTAAAATAAGTGTCAACTCTATTGCAGATAATGACGATTTTAAAACAAGTATTTCTTTTGATCCTTATACCATCGAAAATTTCGACAAAATTGTAGAAAACTGTGTTCCTTTGTCGTTTGCTGTAAATAGTATGAACAGAGCAATGGGAATTCCTGATATTTATCCTTTTGTGATTTCGCCAGTAATTATTGAAAAATTACGTTTTATACACAAACTTTTATTGACGAAAAGAAACTAAATATTTTAGTCTTTAAAAAACTAAAAACCACTATATTCATAAAGAGTATAGTGGTTTTTAATTGAAATAAATTAAGTTTATTCCTTCAATTTTAAAATTAATTTTTTACAGGAATTGCTTTCAGCTTTATAATTTTAAAGAAGTCTAAAACTCTTATAATTAAATAAGTGATATCAATTTCGTGCCATTTTACACCAAAATTTGCGCTTGTTGCGTGTTTGTGGTGATTGTTATGATATCCTTCGCCCATCATTAAAAAATCGAAATGAAAAAGGTTTTTACTCGTGTTTTTCATTTTAAAGTTTACATACCCATAAATATGACCAAACCAATTAATAATAACTCCATGAATTGGCGCCATTAAAAGTGCGACTGGTAATAAAATCCATTGCCATAAAGCAGTTGTAAAATAAGCGAAAAAGAGAACGTAAAAAGTAATCCATAAAAGTCTAGAAAAACGAGAACTTGCAAAAGCATCAAAAGATTTCCATTGAGGAACGTTTTTAGTAAATTTTTGATCAACTTCAATTTTTTGATCATTTATATCTTGATAAATGGTTTTTGTTTTCCACATCATCGCAAATAAATTATCATCAAAAGAAGGTGAATGAGGATCTTTTTCGGTATCTGTATAAGCATGATGCATTCTGTGCATAATACCATAACCATAAGCACTTAAATAACTAGAACCTTGAAAAAGCCACGTTAAAATAAAGGTGATACGTTCTGTAAATTTAGACATCGTAAATACTTGATGTGCAGCATACCTGTGTAAAAAAAAGGACTGGAAAAATAAACCTCCATACCAAAGAATCAATACAAAAATAATTATTGTCATTTATTTTTTATGCAAAGATAAGTGGATATAGACAAGCAAACAATGAACCTAAATCAATTAAACACGTTTGCGAATTCTACTTAAAGCTTGTGCAGTAACACCAATATAAGAACTAATATATTTTAAAGGAATAACTTTTATAAGTTCAGGTCTTTCTTTAAATAAATTCATGTAACGTTCTTCTGCTGATAGGTTTAGCAAATTTTGTTCTCTTTTAGATTTGATTAAAAAAAGACGTTCTGCTGTTAAGCGTCCTATTAAATTCCCAATTTGAGTTTGTTGATACACTTCTTGCAAATCTGCATACGTAATACTTAAAAGCGATGTTTCTGTTAAGGTTTCCAATTGATACAAAGAAGGTTTTTGCCTTAAAAAAGAATCATAAGCACTTATAAATTGATTTTGAAAACTAAACCCAAATGTAATTTCTTTGTCAGGGTTTTCTTTGGGAATAAATAAACGAACAACACCAGATTCTATAAAAGAAATATAATTTTCTACCTCATTAATTTTTAAGAAAGTTGTCTTTTTAGGAATGACATTTCTTTGTAATTTAGAATTGAAAAAATCCCAATCTTTCTGAGAAATTTTGGCAACTTTATCTAAATACGCTTTTATTTGTTCCAAATTTAAGAGGGTCTTTTTAGTGATGCTAAGATAAGGTTTTGTTTAATTTTGTTAAGATTAATCAATAGGAATATTAAAAAATCAACAAAAGAAAAGCCTATAATTTCTTATAGGCTTCGTCTGTAAAGTAAATTTATAACTTGCTTACTTTAAAAGGTTATATAACGTTTCTGCAACTAATTTTGAAGAAGCTGGGTTTTGTCCTGTAATTAAATTACCATCTTTTACAACATATTCAGCCCAATCTTCTTTTTTAGAATATTGTCCTCCATTTTCTTGTAGCATATCTTCTACTAAAAAAGGAACAACATCAACCAAATCAACTGCTTTTTCTTCGCTATTTGTAAAACCAGTAACTTTTTTACCTTTTACAATAGATTCTCCGTTTTTACCTTTTACATATTTTAAAGCTGCAGGAGCATGACATACAAAAGAAATTGGTTTTTCTAATTTGTTAAAAGTTTCTATTAATGTAATAGAATGCTCGTCGTTTGCTAAATCCCATAAAGGTCCATGACCTCCAGGATAAAAAACTGCATCAAAATCTGTAGGATTCATCTCTGCAAGTTTATGTGTATTGTTAATTAAATCTTGCGCTTTTGCATCGTTATGAAAACGTTTAGTGTCTTCTGTGCTTGCATCTTCAGTATCACTACTTGGATCAATTGGTGCTTTTCCTCCTTTTGGAGTTGCTACTATAATTTCTACGTCTTTATCTAACAACGTATAATAAGGTGCTGCAAATTCTTCTACCCAAAAACCAGTTTTCTTTCCAGTTTCTCCTAATTTATCATGTGATGTTAATACGAATAATATTTTCATGGTGTTTATTTTTTTATTTAAGATTTCTATTTTATTTGTATTCAGTGACTAATTTTGAGATTGGTTTTCTAACCTTTTCTAGGTTTACCAACCAATCTTCTGAAGCATCTCTATAACCAATTGGTAATAAAACTGCACTTCGTAAACCTTTTTCTCTTAAGTTTAATATTTCGTCAACTTTATCTGCGTCAAAACCTTCCATTGGTGTAGCATCTACTTTTTGAAAAGCAGCTGCTGTTAATGCAGCTGTAAAAGCAATATAGGCTTGTTTAGAAGCGTGTTGAAAATTTTCTTCAGCACTTTTTTGAGGATAAGAAATTAATAATTGTTGTCTGTAGTTTTCCCAACCTTCGTTTTTAAAACCTCTAATTTCGTTGGTTAAATCGAACATATAATTGATTCTTTCTGCAGTATATGTATCCCAAGCTGCAAAAACGAATAAATGAGAACATTCTGTAATTACAGATTGATTCCAACCTACTTTTTTAATTTGTTCTTTAATTTCATCATTGGTAATCACCATAATTTCAAAGGGTTGCAAACCACTAGAAGTAGGTGCAAGATTTGCAGCTTCTATAATATTATCAATTTTATCTTGTGATACTTTTTTACCATTCATGGCTTTTGTTGCATATCTCCACTTTAATTTTTCTAATAATTCCATTTTCTTTTATAATTTATGATTAATTAATAATACGAATGCTATTCCAAGCACAGTTATACGCATCTTCTATGTGCGAATTATCTAATTGAAAAACACCTTTTTTTTGATTTATCATTAAAAATGATAAAGGATTTATAGAATAAGCATACAGTAAATAATTCGAAATCGGTTTTATGATTCCTTCACTTTTACCTCTTTCCCAAAGGGTTAATAAAGGCTGTAAGTGCTTAATCCCTTCTTCTTTGCTGGTTTCATCAATAATTGGTGAATTGTCACATTGTGCTAAAAACAGGGCGTTTTTTACTTCTTTTAATTTAAAATTGGCAATTCTCTTCCAAATATTTTCAAACCCTTCTTCTACAGACATCTCTGTTGAATACGTAGCAAAAGCATATTTTGTATACGCTTCTTTTACTTGTATGTAGGTTTTGTTCACCAAATCTTGTTTGTTATCGAAATATAAATAAATAGTTGCAGGCGATACGTTTGCCATTTTTGCAATTTTACTCATGGGTGTAGCATGAAAACCGCTATTATTTACAAGCATTATTGTTGCTTCTATAAGTGCGTTTCTTTTTTCGATACTTTTTTTGAGTTGTGCCATTTTTTTAAATTCTGATACAAAGATACGTAAAAATGAACGTTCATTCTTTTATTTAACAAAACTTTATTAATAAGATACTTAGCTTTTTTTTAAAATTAAGATTGATAAGTATGTAGGCAGTTTCTAAAGACAAATAAACAATTTCTAAGAAAGATGTTTATCAATAAATTGGAAGTTTTAAAAATCTTTGCCAAGTTTAGACATACGTTCATTATAGCAATTAAGTTTGTAGAATGATTTATAAAACATCAATTTGACTTTATGAATATAAAATCAGAAAAACTCCAATTAAAATACCAGCTAAAGGAATTAATTTTTTACGTTTATTATGTTCTCTAAATAACAAACCACCAATAACCACAGCAATAATAATTTGACTTCTTTTAATGGCTGATAAAAGCATAATTAATGCATCAGGATCTTGTAAGGCTTTAAAATAGAAATAATCTGCAGTTTGTAAAAGAACTCCTACAGCAATGATTGTCCAACGAAATTTAAAAGCTTTTCGTTTTTCTTTCTTCGGAAACCAAGTGATCGATAAAATGATAAGTAAAATTAAAATGGTGTAAAAGCAAAACCAAAACTGTAATGTTTGTGGATTCAACGTTAAATTCTGAATCAGAAATTTGTCATACAAACCACTGGAAGCTCCTAAAAAAGTAGCACCAATGATGGCAAAAATCCATTTATTCTTTTTAAAGTTGATGCCTTCTTGTTTGCCGATTTTAGAATATAATAGCACTGAAAAAATAATCAAGAAAAAACCAAGCCATTGTAAAAAGGTTGGGTTTTCATCATAAATTAAAATAGCTCCAATAAAGGTGAAAAATGGTCCTGCAGAACGAATTGGAGTTACAATAGTAATTGGCAAATGTTTTAAAGCTGCATAGGCTAAAACCCAAGAACCAGTCATAATTATCGATTTTATAAAAATAAAACCATGAGTTTGTATAGAAATAGGGGTAATGTAAAAGCCAATTTGTTGAAAATATTCAGGATTGTAAACTGAGCCAATAAAAAACGGAATAAATACTAAAAAGCCTGCTAATAAAGTTCCTAAAAGAACTGGTAAAACTTCATTTCCTTGAACAGCGTGTTTTTTACATAAACTATGTAAGCCTAAAAAAAGCGCCGATAATAATCCTAAATACATCCACATAATGCGCGCGAAGATACTTTTTTACTGTCTGTTAAGATTGATAAAACTTCGTTTATTTCTAAAACGATTTCTTTAAGTTTTTATCCGAAGAAAAGAATAAAAAATAAGATTTTAAAAGTAATTTTATTCGTCTTCTAAATCGATTTTATCAGTAATAGTTCCTTCCTCATTTCTTTGCACAAAACTAGAATTGCTTGGCAATTCGAAAATTTCTAAATTAAAATAAGGAACAGCAGCAATAACATGATCAAAAATATCGGCCATAATATATTCGTAGTTTTGCCAACGTTTATCACTACTAAAGGCATAAATTTCTAACGGAATTCCTTGAGTATCTGGTGCTAATTGACGAACCATAATCATCATTTCTTTATTTGTGCCAGAATGATTTTCGATATACGTTTCTATATATTTCCTAAAAACACCAATATTCGTCATGTTTCTACCATTTAAAAGGAGCTCTTTGTTGATGTTATTTTTTGTATTATAAGCATCAATATCTTCTTGGCGATTTTCTAAATACGTGGTAATTGATTGAATTTTTTTAAACGAATCTAATTCATCATTCGTAACATAATGAATACTGTCTAACTTAATATTTACAGATCTTTTTATTCTTCGACCACCAGAACTTTGCATTCCTCGCCAATTTTTAAAGGAATCTGCAATTAAAGCATAGGTAGGAATTGTAGTAATGGTCATATCGAAATTTTGGACTTTTACTGTTGATAAATTAATCTCAGTAACATCTCCATCAGCTCCATATTTCTCAAAAGTAATCCAATCTCCAATTCGAACCATATCGTTTATGGAAACTTGAATACTGGCAACAAATCCTAAAATTGTGTCTTTAAAAATTAAAATAATTACTGCAGAAGCTGCACCAATTGTGGTAATAAATTTAATAAACTCGATGCCTGTAATAATTGCAAAAGCCGACAAAATACCTATTGCCCATGCAAAAATCATAAAAACCTGAATGTAACTATCTATAGGTTTATCTCCTAAATTGGGTATTGTTTTTAAAAAATCTCTGATGCTATTTAAAAGACTCCTTACAATCCAAATAACTAAAATAATGGTAAAGACTAAAAAACTTTTAAGCACAAAGTTTTCAAAATAAGGGAAATCTTTAAAGATTACAGGAATTAAATTTAAAGTAAATATTAGTGGAATAATATGAGCAATATTTTTTGGTGCTTTATTTTTTATAAGCAAGTCATCAAAATTGGTTTTAGTCTTTGAAGATAGACTTGTAAAAAAAGACAATAGGATTCTTCTAATAATATAATGAACTAAAAACGCTGCAATAATTGTAAACGCTAGTAGAACTAACATATTTAAATACTTAGCAGTATTTTCTGATAGTCCAGTTTTTAGTAAATAATCGTATAATAAATTTCCGATTTCCATTATTTTTATTTTTTAAAACTCAAAAAGTGTGTCTTTTTTCTTCTGTTGATGATGCCTTTAATAATTGATTGTATGTTTTTATAATTTCAAAATTATTGGTAATTTCTTCTGAAACAGCAATGCCAGAAATACCCGTGTTTAAAATTGCTGAAACATCGTTTGTTGTAATTTCTCCAAATCCTAAAACTGGTGTTGCTGTATGTAAAGCTTCAGTAATTAATGTATAACCATTTAAACCCAAGGCTTTTGGCGAATTTTCTTCTTCAGTAGAATTTTTAAAAGGACTCAACATAATATAATCTACTTGTTTTTCCAATAAGGTTTCACAATCTTGTAAAGTGTTTGCAGAGCCACCAATAATTTGCCAAGTATACACATGTTTTCTTGCTTCAATAGGGCAGGAGTGGTTTTTATCTAAATGAACACCATCTGCTTTTATTTCTTTAGCAATTTTATAATGTTTGTTAATAACCAATCTTGTTTGAAAATGAGTGGTAATTTCTTTCACTTCATTGGCTAATTTTAAAAACTTTTTTTCAGAAATAGTGTCTAATTTTAACTGTACAATTTCAATACCAGAAGTACAGGCTTTTTGTATGTTTTCTAAAACTTCTTTTAGAGAATTTCCTTCAGAGATATAATGTAATTTTGGAATCAAAATTGTTAATTTTTTGTGGTTTGTAAATCTTAAGATTTAAATAGATACTGTTTTAGCATATTGCATAAAATAGTTTTCAAAACGTTTTAATGTAGGATGCATTTTCTCTGCATACATTACAAATTGGCATTTATGAATGCTTTGTGTAATTAACATTAAATCTGATGTAGATGTGTTTTTTGTTAAAAAATCGGCATCATCAATATTAAAAATCTTTAACTGAGTGGTGTTTAAACCTTCTAGTAAAAGTAATTTATTCATTATTTTTGGGGTGGAAATTAAAATATCTACACCTTCAAATATTTCTGATTTTAGCAAGTCTATATGTTGTTTTTCATCAGCAACATACACACGTAAAGAGGTTCTTTTTGTATACTTTACAAAAGTATCAAACAATTGCAAAGCTTTGTCGTTATTCTCTACTAAAACAACGGCTCTTGGAGCAATACCAACAGCTTCGCACTTTAATTTGTTTAATGTTGTTAATAACAAAGTGGTAGTTTTTCCGCTATTTTCAGGAGCAAAACAAAAAACATTCGCACCACTTTTTATGATAGGAATACTTGCTTTTTGTAAAGCTGTAGGAACTGAAATTTCTGAATTTTCAAGTACATCTTTTAAATGAGGATGTAATTTTTTGAAAGGCATACGTAAAAGGATTTTAATTTTACAATAACGAGTACAAAGATACACTTACTGATATATTTTTACTGAAGATTTAAGAATGATTTCATAAATTATGAATTCTTTTTTTCAATATCATCAAAAGCATTAATCATTCTTTTAGCTGTAAATCCGTGTAAAATAATAGAAATTAAAATAACCAAGGCAACAATAGAATACAGCTGATTTGCATCTTGAAAATTACCATGTTTTATTGCATACGATAAATAAAAAACAGAGCCAATTCCACGAATTCCAAAAAATGAAATAGCTAGTTTTTTCTTTGGTGTTAAATCGGTTTTATAAAAACTGATATAGCCTAAAAATGGTCTTAAAATTAACACCAATCCAAAACAAAAAAGTAAACTTGTTGTGGTAATAAAATCTAAAATTCCTGCCATTACTGATCCTCCAAAGAAAATAATCCAAAAAATAATAAGAAATTTTTCTATGTTTTCTATAAAACTTAAACTTGGTTCGCTTTCTGTCTTTTCATTTTTTTGATGTTGATGATAATGTGCAAATAAACCTGCAAAAAAGACACTTAAAAAACCATAAGAATTTAAAATTTCTGCCAATCCATAAGAAATTAAGGTTAACGAAATCGCCACAAAAGCTTGATGTATTTTCCGATTATTATCATTGGATAATTTTTTAGTAAAATAACTGTATAAAAACCCAATAATAATACCCACCAAAATACCTATTACTAATTTATAAACCAAGTAGAAACTAAGCCACTCTTGCCATTGTTCAGCTCCTAAAGAGCCGTTTTTAGACCAAACAATTGCTAAAAATATAAAAGGAAATGCCAAACCATCATTTAAACCTGCTTCTGCTGTAAGGTTATATTGAATTCCTACATTTTTAGAAGATGCTGACTGTTTTTTATTTAGTTGAATTTCAGAAGCTAAAGCAGGATCTGTAGGTGCCAAAACTGCCGCTAATAAAAGTGAAATTGGCCCATCAAATTTTAAGATATAATAGGTAAATAAAAAAACAGCAACCATAAACAAAGGCATTGTAATGCCTAATAAACGTAAAGGATTTCGCCATTCTTTCCAAGAATAATTTAAGCCGATTTTTAATCCTGCAACCATCAAACTAATAATGACTACAAGTTCAGAAAAATGGATGGTTAAGCTCTCATTCCAAATAGGATCTGGCCAAGGTAAAGGTGCTTTTAAATAATATAAAATGGCTCCTAAAAAAAGTAATGGAATGGTAAAACTTATCTTAAAACGTTTTAAAATTATTGGAGAAAAACTCGCAAAAAGTGATGTGATACCAACAATTAATAATATTACAAAATACGTTTTCATTTTACTATTTTAAATTTACTATTTTATAAAGTTAATTTTTATTTCTTGGAATTATTTTAGCGATTCCAGTTAAACCAACCTGCTAAAACTCCTTCCATCAATTTAAAAACGGTAGTACTTTCTAACGTTACAAAATTCATCTTTACAGAGGTATCTATGTCACAATATTTAAAAACTTCTTGTGCTGCTTGATTTTCAGACATAGAAGCCTATTCCATTGTTGGTATTTTCCATTTTCTAGGAACATTTACAACTTCACCAGCAAGAAAAACTTCCAAATGTATTATAATTTGATTTTGGATCACCAAAATAACCATCATATGTCATTGTTGGCTCTTTATCGCCCAAACAAAACTGTTCTTCATCATTTTTACATTGTGCACAAGTTTGGCAGCTATCTAACATACAAACAACTCCAACAATATTATCTACTTCTTCAAATTTACTTATTTTATGACCAGCTTTTACGATTTTACCAATAACCTCATGTCCACAAACACTCGGGTAACATGTGTTTTTCCAATCGTTTGCAACTTGGTGAATATCAATATGCCAAACAACAGAATATTAAACTTTAATAATAACTTCGTTTTGTTTAATCATTGGTCGCTCAACATCCATTTCTATAAAAGTGGTGTTTTTTTCGTCTTTTGCGCCAAATACTTTAACTATAAATGTGTCTTTTTTATACTCAATACCTTGTTTCATATATAAATTTTCAGGTTATTAATTAATATGAGTTTTTATTGATAAGATTAAATAATAATGAATTAAAATATTTGTTTTTAAACTGTTACAAAGCTACTAACAATAGTTTCTAATAAGAAATCTATTGTTAACCTGAAGACTATTATTGTTAACTTTATCCCTGTAAATAAGGTTTATTGAAGACTTTAAAAAATTGTACGGATTGTACTATCTTCTTTAATTACCAATTATCATTTACTTATAATTGTTTTTTGATGATAGATTATATTCCTGCTCAATATAATCTATCATCAAAAAACAATTATATATAACTCTGTCTGGGAATTTTAGTTTCATAATAATTTCAGCAGCTTTATAAAAAGACATTCTGCAAACCAAAAATTCCTTTAACGCATAAATATAACCAGACATCCATTTAGCATCTGTTAATTCTCTTTGCCAAAGCCTTGTATGAAGTTCTAAATAATTTTTTAAGTTATTATTATCAATTTTTTTTCCAAATGTAAATGCTAAAAATTCAACAATATCTCTATGAGGAATATTTTTTACAGCTAATTCCCAATCATAAACGCATATATTTCCATTAGAGCGAATTCCTGCATTTCTTGGATTAAAATCATTATGAATTACACATAAAGGAATGGTTGTGTTTTTGGAAAAATCTTTAATATCAGATAGAAAATCATTTAATTTTATAAATTGATTCTTGCGAATAATATCATCTTCTTCATCGACAATAATAGCTATTAACTTTTGATAGAGTTTTGTAGCTTTAGAAACTTTAAATTCCTGAATTATAGAATCTTCAATCTTATAAATTTTTGAATGATAATACTTGTGAACTTTAGTAATTTCAATAATTATTTTATTTATATCCGAAGTTTTCCAAAGTTCAGGTTTGTTCTCACTGTTAAAATGAGACATTTTATTAGCGTCTAAGTATTCCATTATAAACAAGAATAATTCCCTGTTTAGATCTTCTTTTTTTCCATAATATTTTGGAGTTATATAAAAGTTATTCTTATTTAAATCTTCATAAATAAATAATTCTTTTGAATGGCAATTAAAATATTCGGTTTGATGACGATATCTATAAATTAAATCAGATAATGAAGGGTCAATTGATGCAGCCAAACTATGCAAACCTTTAATTACATCAATATCAAGTGCTTTCGATTTAATTATTAAAGTGATGCTTTCTTGCTCACTTTTTGCTTGAAAAGGGAAGAAACCAATCGTTTTATTAGACTTCCTATTTATTAAGTTTGTGATAATGCCGTTTTCTATTTCTTTTTCATCAAAATGGATAGAAAAATCTTTGTATTTAGAATCTACTTTTGCCATTATTTGTATTATAAATTCCGTATTTAATTCGAATTTTGTCAACAAATTAACAGGCCTATTTCTACCTAATTTTTCATGTGCTTTTGCAAATTCTCCACTTACAATGGCTGCAAAAGTTGAAATTTCTAAAGAAAGTGTAAATGCTGCAATGAGTTTTGCAAATCGTTGTACTTTTCCATTGCCATCACAATTCATTAAACGTAACATTTCGTTTTGTTTTAGAAGCGAAGTTCCACCACCTATAGTTCCTATAACTAAATTAGGTAACGTAAGTTCAAATAAAATTCCATCTTTTTTTTTTGTTAAATTCAAAATTCCTGCAGAAGATTCGTGAAGGCAACCTAAATCTTGTCCTGTTGCTGCAAAAATAGCTGCAATAGCATTAGCAACATTTATGTTATACCCAAACATTCCATCTTTTTTAGCTAATTCTATTGAAGGCAAAAAACACTCTAATAATTTATCAGAAGTTGTACGTAAAACTTTAATTATTATGGCTTCTTTTAAATAACATTCGACTATAATATGAATGCCTCTTCCTTTTTTAAAAGCCTTTGTAGATATTTTTTTATCCGAAGAGCCATTTCCTTCAATCACATAATTTTTAATTCTAATAGCTGTTTCTTTGGTAAACTGATTGACAATAAAAAGCATTGCATGCCAAGTGCAAGTTGTAGTCATATTCTGTCCAGAAGCATCTCCAGTGGTATAATAAAAACGAGTGTGAACAACGTTTTTAATAATTACAGTTTCTATTTCTTCTAATTGTGCATAATTGGAATGTTGCTCTGCTTCTTTCTTAATATTTTTAAAATAGGAGGGAAGCCAATCGATAAATGAAACTGCATCTTCTAATGTATAAAAAATAAACATTGGGCAACGCACCATTTTTTGATGTACAAACGTAGTTTTTATACCACCGCTCAAACTAGTAGCTTTTGCACCTCTGTTCATACTCGCCACAAGTGCACCTTCTAGAGTAGCAACACCAGCATAAACTAATTCTTCGTTATCATTTTCAAGATGTAATAACGGACCAACTAATCCCACAGGAATTTCTACAGAACCAATATAAGATTCAATTTTATTTTGGACATTTGTATGAGATAATCCAGATAAAGCAACCTGACTTACATCATAATCTTCTTTTTTAAGATGTTCTAATCGCAATTTAGTAGAAAACGGAGTAACCAATCCTCTGCCAGGAACTATGGGATAATTTTCCATATTAGTTTTTAATTTCTTTTATTAATTCGGAATAAAAATTATCTAAACTCTCAAAAGAACTGGCTTCTATATTTTTAATAGTTGTGTCGTTATTTTTAGCAATAGTTTTAAATAAATTGTCATAAGTGGCTTCCAAACCAGATAATATTGATGTTTTTTCATGAGCTTCTATTACTTTTCTGCAAGAAATTCTTTCCATTAAAATTTTCACAGGTGCTTTTAAAAAGAAGATTTTGTCTGGAACATTAGTTTTAAAAATTGATTCGGTTTCAGCATCTGGAGCCGTTTTCTTTACAAAAAACTCTTTTATGAATTTGTAAATTGTATACGCACCTAAATCTTTGTTTTCAATAGGAAGTTGCTCCAATACAAAAGAGAATAATGTTTCATATTTTGTATTATAATACATTAATTTTTCCAAATCTGTATTTCCAGAATTTAAACGTGGTAAGTAATATTGCGCATAAACAAAAGTATCAATCAAAGGATGTCTTTCACAAATTATTATTTTTGTTTCTAATGTCGTTTTTTCAGCAACTAATTTATGAAACAATATCATTGCAGAAAAAAGCGCCATTGCTTTAAGACTATCGCTATTATCCTTATCTGCTTCCTCACTCATTTCATTCAACAATTCAATTGGTTTTTTTAGAGATGATGAGTCTGAAATCGAAGCTATATCTGTATGAAGTACACTAATTAGAGCCACATGGTTCAAATTTTTTGCTTCTAATTTAGAAAATAAAGTGCTTTTTCCTGAACCATCCAAACCTGTAATTAGAATCGTTTTTATCATAATGAAAGGATTTTGAGTGTTTTTTTTTTTAATTCTTCAGGTGAGTTTTGAGCGTCTAACTCAAACCAATCTGGTTGAATGTATATTTTAAAAGATTCGTTTACTTTTTGCTGAAAGTTAATAAAGTTTTCACGTGTTGCTTCTTTGCAACCACATTCGTATTTTGATAATTGCTTTTTTCTTAAAACACTTATTTCTGGCGATAAAGAAAGAAATATATTTATATCTGGAACAGGATATATTTCAACAAGAGATTTTATCAAAAGTTTAGAAGCTCCGAAAGAAATTTCCGAAGAAAAATATTTATAATAATAGGCATTTAGCAAAATAATTTCTGCTTTTGAATCGATGGCTTTATCAATTGCATATTTTAATGCGTGGGATAGAAATAAAACTCTTGCATCTGAAGAAAGCAAACATAAATACATATCAATTTCTTTTTTATTGCTAAAAATCGACACTTTTTTATTATTGAAAGCATCCCAAATAGTTACTTCTTTTGCATTTGGCAACTCATTCAATAAATTAGCAATTAAAGTAGATTTTCCAGAACCATCTGAACCTGTGATGCAAATTATTTTAGGTTTTTTATTGAACATTATCAACTAGTTTTAAAATTTTTGAAGATTCAATTCCTTTTCTTTTTAAATATTGAAAATACGATTCCTTTGAAATAAAATAATTTATTGGTGAGATTAACGTATCAAAACACATTTTGACAAAAAGTAATATTCCGTATTTCCAACCTATTTCTTGTGCAATCATTGAAAATGAAAACCAAGGTCCCAATAATCTTGCTTTCATTCTATTAAATAGCTTTGGTTTGTGAGATTTATCAATAAATTTAAGTGCATCTTTCATATCAGGAAAATAGAGTAGGCGAATTACTTTTAGTAAATATTTAAACCGTTTATGAAAATGAGGAAATAAGTATAAATGAATCACGTTTTTTTCTATATCTTGAAAATAATCATTATAAGAACCGTGAAAATCTTTCGTTTCTTTAAACATTTCAAATCTTTTTTTAAGACGCGTAATAATGAATGATGAACTATCAACTTCTAAATGCTCAATCCATCCTGATGGAATGTAAGGAGAACAAAGATTACACATTTTTAAGGCATAAAAAGATTTTTCTTTTGCTTTGGATTTTTCTATGATTGCAAAAAGTTTTTCTTTATTGATATTGGTTGTCTGTATCAAATTGAATAAATCCATACAATCTCTTATCCCACATTTATAAACACCTAAATGTAAAATTAAATGCAGAAGATTGTATTCTGGAGATAACTGTTTACAAGGAATTCCATAAAAATCAAGCACAATAGTAGTGTCCCAAATTTCTTTGGAATCAAGTGTAAAATGTGTTGTTGGCGATTTTAAACCCCATTGAGTTCCTATCAGACATTTAAAATCTTTGCTGATAAAAGGTAAACTTGTGTGACTATATTTTGCTGGTTTTTGTTTTTCGCCACTCCAGCCAAAACCTAAAGGAATGTAGCCAAAATCGTAATAAATTTGTTCAATCTTTGGCCAATCTTCAAATTTTATCAGAATATCAAAATCATTCATTTTTTTATAACCAGTATTTTTATAAATAGTATGAATAAATGAATTTCCTTTTAAAATAATAACGTCTATATTATTTTCGTGAAATGCTTGTAAAAACTGCTTTGCAACTTTATTTCTATTTTCATTTTCTTTTTTCACATCTTCATGTGTATTTTTAAAAAGTTCTTTTATATCATCGTCAAATAACTGTAAAAAGTCGTGTTTTTGAAGTTGTAAATAAATCCACGGTGCCATTTTATATTCAAAACAATACTCGAAAAATTTATGCTGATTCGCATTATTAGAATGTAAAGAAACCAATGCTACTTTACATTCTTCTAATTCTCTGGGAGTTAGTTTTATATGGCATAATAATGCTGTTATTTTAAATGTATTCATTATTTTATTATTTTTTCAATTGCACCAGTTGCTCCATTCATTTTGATGAATTCTCCGTTACTAAAATTTTTAGTACAATTTTTTGCTTTTATTATTGCAGGAATTCCCATTTCACGACATAATATAGAAGTATGCGAAAGTAAACTTCCACGTTCAGAAATAATGCCTTCTGCTTTAGAAAATAATCCTATCCAACCAGGTTCAAAAAAAGGAGCAATTAAAATTTTTCCTTTTATTTCTAATTCGTGTAAGTTTTCTGCGGTAATTAATAAAACTTCGCCTTCCGTTATTCCACTACTACAAGCAACTCCGTTCAATCCGTTTTTTGAAAGGGTTGGCGTTTCTAATATAGGATATAATTGGCTATTGACTTCATGATATCTTATATGATTTTCCAGCTCTTTATAAGTTGCGTATTTTTCTTTTCGTTCTTTAATAATCTCTTTATATTGAGAAGAAAATTGAGTTGGATTTATCAATTCTTCAAAATGTAAGTACAAAGAATCTCCAGAAGCTATAATAGTATTGTTTTTAATTAATTCCTCATCGATTTCTCTAAAAATCTGTCTTACCATATCGAACGTTTTGGTACGAACGAATCTGAAATTTTCTCTGTCACGAACCTTATTAATAGTGAATTTAATTCCTATCTTAAATAACAATAATTTAATAGGATTATTTTTATATGTTTCTTTTAAAACAGCTAAATAATTAAACTTCTCTTTTACTTTTTTTCTTTCATAAGAAACTCCTAAATTCGATTTTAAAAATGTTATAAATTTGTTAGGACTTTCTCTATAATTTACGGTTTCAATTTTTAACTCTCCTTCCTCAAAACGTTCTCCATATTTTTGAATGTAAGACATAATTGCATCAAAATATTCGATATGTTTTTCCTTGAGATAAGTCAAAATTTTATCACTTTCTTTTTCAATAAAAATAGTTTTCACTTCAGAGTTTTCACGTAAAAGATGTGTAAGATTTTGTAATTCTTTCACAATTTCCATAGAAACAACTTTTCCACTTCCTGTAAGTGCATCGTTTAAAAAATTAGGATATTTTTGATGCAATTTAGATTTTGATAGTGTTTTGGTCAGATTATTATACATTATCATACTAAACAAACTATTAAGAATTGGTACATACCAATAATTGCTTAATTGTGTTTCTATAGTTGTAAAATACTCAATAAGTTGATTATAAGATTTTTCCTTTAGATTTGTGTTTCTAAAATTCCGTTGAACTTTATCATTTTGATTAATATATTTCTTTTTAAAGTTTCCGAAGAAAATTATCGTCCATATTAAATTTAAAAACAATTTTAAATACGAAATAATTGAAGTCGATTGAGAAGGTTTCTGAAAATTTGCATCATCTGCACCAATCATTTTAGGGAATAATGCACTCGTTTTTTTACCAAAAGGCATTTGATATAAAAGCTGTTGGTAGGCAGTTATGTTGTAATACATTCTTCCATTTACAGCTTTAATGGTATTTTTAAATAAGGAATAATTTTCGGCTAAAAAAGAGTTTTTAGCACCTAAAAATCGACACATTTGTAGATAAGCATTGCTGTAAGAATGTTGCACAAAAGAAATAGTAAGTGGCATTACAAAATCAGGATAATTTGCATCCATATTAGAATTATCCAAAATAAAATAATCGCCTTTCGGAATCAAATTTGTTATTGGACGCACTTGCAACCAATATATTTTATTTTTAAAAATAGTAAATTCGGTATCTACAGGATGTCCAGATATTTTTTCTAAAGTTTTTAGATTTTTTTTAATTTTGTTAAGATAAGGACTAATTTTTGTAAAAAGTTCTTGCTTTGAGAAAGTAATTTTTGTGTAACCTGAAACCGAGTTCAAAACTTCTCCATAATATTTTTTTTCTTCGGATAATACTTCTGGTTGTGACGAAAGGTTAATTACCATCGCATTTTCTTCTCCGGAAACCAATTTAATTCCCAATCCAGGAATAATATTTATAATCGGATTTTCGCTAAATTGTTCGAGTGGATTTATAGAAAAACCAACTCCAGAAATTTCTCCACAAATCATTTCTTGTAAAACAATATTAAATCCAAAATTTTTTGTTTTGTTGTATTCTGGAATATTATTTAAAACTTCTTTAAAACCATTAATTACTTTTTCAAAAGCATCTGCTAATTGATGTGGTTTACAATTAATTTCAGTTGAAAATAAACCAGCATAAGATTTATTTTTTCCGTCTTCTACAACTGCACTAGAACGAATTGCCCACAATGTATTCTTGTTTGGGCGAACATTTTCTATCCATTCATTACACAAAACGTTTATCGTATATTTTTCTGAAATAATCTGCTGAATAGTTGCATTTGGAATCACATAAAAAGCAGGAACGTTAAACCCTTTTTTTTCAAGAAATATTAATCCATCGGCTTTGCCACCAAAAGATTTTTTAGGAATATTTTTTGAAGAATAATAAACACTCATAAATTTAATTAGGAAAATGTAAATAGATTATTATTTTATATACTTTTTAAAAACATCATCAAAGGATGCTAACGTGTGATTCACATCTTCTTGTGTGTGTAAACTTGTGGCTGTTAAACGAAAAATAACAACTCCTTTTGGCACAACAGGATAAATAACAATGGAACAATAAATGCCATGATTATAAACTAATTCTGTTTGAACAATTAAAACATCTTCTAATTTTATATTAAAATAAACAGGTGTAATATAGCTGTTCACTTTATCCGAAAGGAGTTTTCGCTCTCTTAAACCATTTTGAAGTAACGTTGTTATTTCAAAAAGTTTCGTTCTATTTTCAGTTGCATTTTTAACAATTTCTAACCTTTTAATTAATCCATAAACAACTGGCATTGGTAAAGATTTAGAAAATATTTGAGAACGTAAATTATATTTAAAATAATTAATAATTTCTTTCTCACCAGCAATTATAGCTCCAAATGAAGCCATAGATTTGGTAAACGTAGTAAAATATAAATCGACTTTTTCTTCTAAATCTAAAGCGCAAACTGTTCCATTTCCTTGAGACCCCATAACGCCAAATCCATGAGCATCATCAACTAAAAACCTAAAATTAAATTTCGATTTTAAAGCACAGATTTCTTTAAGTTTTCCCAATTCTCCAGACATACTAAATACGCCTTCTGTAATTACAAGAATTCCTCCGTTTGATTTTTCTACAATTTCTTGAGCGATTTTTAATTTTTGTTCTAAATCTACAATATTATTATGGTCAAAAATTAATCTTTCGCCTTTGTGTAATCTTATTCCATCTATAATACACGCATGACATTGTGCATCAGAAATAACAACATCATTTGGTGTTAATAAAGAATCTATTACAGATAATATTCCTTGATATCCAAAATTTAGCAATAATGCTTTTCCCATATTGATAAAGTCAGCAATCTTATTTTCAAACTCATCATGTAATTCAGTATCTCCAGTCATCATTCTGGAACCCATAGGATAGGTTAAGCCCCATTTTTGTTGAGAAAATGCATCTATTTTATGAATCTCATCTGAAACTGCAAGACCTAAATAGTTGTTGTAACTCCAACAAATTATTTTTTTATTATTTAAAAATACGTGATTAGAAATTTTACCATCGAATTTAGGAAAGGCAAATTTACCTTCAATTTTATTCTGAAGTTTTCCAATAGGGCCATTATCAAGTTGTATCCTTTCGAATATATCCATAGTTTTTTTTTAAATATATATTATTTTAAATAAAAGTATCTCAATATTTATAAAAAAAATATAGAATTAACTTTTCTAAAAAGGGATTAAGAGTAAAATTAAATAATTTTGATATTTAAAATTTCATAAAACAAATAAAGTTAAGGAAAAATTGAGATTTTATTTAAGCTTAAATCTTCATCAAAAGCATCTAAATTTGTATTTATAGCAAAAAGTGTTTCTACTTCTAAAATTTTTCTCTCGTATTAAAGAAACAACATTAAAATGAAATGTTAGTAGTAAATATTCAATTTTTTAAAATTATTGTAATTAGCTTTAGAAGACCAAACTATTTTTTATAATCTAAATTTAATGAAAATTATTTTGTTGATTTCATTATAAAATTAACTTTAAAACTTCCCAAGTATTTTGAGCCAAAATTTTATGTCCTTTTTTTGTAGGATGAATGCCATCTGACTGATTTAAACTAGAAATACCACCAACATTTTCTAATAAAAAAGGAATGAATGCAATATTGTTTTTTGCTGCTAATTCTGGGAAAATGTTTTTAAATTCTGTAGCGTAATCTTGTCCCATATTTGGTGGAATTTGCATACCTGCCAATACAATTTTTGTTGCTGGATATTTTTCTTTTACAGCATCAATAATAAACTGTAAATTGCTTTTTGTACCTTTTAAATTTACGCCTCTTAAACCATCATTAGCACCTAATTCCAAAATAAAAATATCTGGTTCTTGATTTAAAACCCAATCAATTCTGTTTTTTCCACCAGCAGTTGTTTCGCCACTAATTCCTGAGTTTACAACAGTATAAGGTAAACCTAAACTATCAATTTTACTTTGTATAATTCCAGGAAACGCATCTTCAACATCATCCAAACCATACCCAGCAGTTAAACTATCACCAAAAAAAACAATTCTTTTTGTGGTGGTTTGTGGAGTGTTTTCTGTTTCACTTTTTGTGGGTATACTACTCGAAGAATTTTCTTGTTTTGGAGCTTCTGTTTTGCAGGAAAGCAAGAACATCAACATAGAAAAATAACATAATTTTAAGAAAATAGTTTGCGTTCTCTTGTTGATATATAAAGGCAATTGATTATTTTTCAGCATTATCTTATTTTGTTTAAATTCCCGTTTTTATAGGAATTACTAGTCAATAAAAACCTTTTGGAAAAGCCAAAAGGAACTTTTTTTAATTAAAAAATTGTGAATGTCAAAGATATTAAAGATTAATGATTTAGAGAAAACTTATACAAGTGGTTCT
>TARA_R110002072_G_scaffold71542_3_pt1 | contig 21463 bp, 18 predicted proteins | sample TARA_R110002072 | Tara Oceans TARA_R110002072 (sample SAMEA4397118) | marine metagenome | biome: Polar Biome; feature: [SRF] surface water layer (ENVO:00010504); material: water (ENVO:00002006), including particulate matter (ENVO:01000060) such as... | depth 5 m | reverse complement strand
GCACTTATTCCATCCGGATCGCTGCTACCAGCCCGACTGCACCCGTCGGGACAGAGAAGGGTGCATTTCGCAACCCGCGTCATTCTTCGCTAGTCACCCAGCTCGTTCAACTGGGTTCACTGAGATTTCATGCGAGGTGAGTTGGTTTTTCTAAGTCGATCGATTTGAACTCGCGGCTTCGTCCTTGAGTCGGTGATGCGAAGTCCTGACGCTGTGGGAGAAGATCGAGAAACGATATGGACTTGGGAATCCTTTTGTCTGTCTACGTAGGATCTCGATCCAGCAGGTTTTGTTTCGCATCGGTCCCCGCAACGCAATCATTTGTAGTGCAACGCCACCTTTGAAAAGAGGTTGGCGGTTGCTGGCTCGATTTGGCGATACGTTTGAAGTGTCCGGTCCAAAGTCAATGCATTTGCTTTGAGGTTCGGGACAGAACGTCGCATCCGGATGACCACGCATGCCCATTAGCGTCTTTGGAAGGCATAATGTTTTGACGCGAATCGTTTATGCGGCGACGCAGTGGATTGGTTTGTCGGACGTGTTGCTCGCATCGCAGTCGTTTTGCGATCGATTTGAATGTAGAAAAAGAAATGCTCTACCCGATGTCACCCTTGGCAAATTGGTCATCGGAATTGCACACCAGCCGGATTGGCTGGCGGAAGCTCCCCACCAACGCCAAGCATACGAAGTGAATCGATGGAACAGTTTCGAGGTTTATGGCGTGACACGAAAATCGTCTGGATGATTTTTGTCTCGATCATTTTCGCGTTTGCGTTCTTTATTTCCTGGTACTACCTGCTACTGCTGCCGTGCTTGCCGGTGTCGTTCGTGTACTTTGCGTTCATTCGATACGACGATGAAGGCAACGAGCGAGGTGACTTCACCTAAGTAAATTCGGACGCTTGTTGCCGCGTCGGATCTGGCGTAGAAGGAGAGGAGTTCGGAACTCTCACGCGGGGTAAGTGCAATGAAAACGATTCAGCGAGTCATTCGGGACGTACCGCAACACTGGGTGGGCGACGGTTTCCCGGTTCGAAGTTTGTTCTCGTACTCCGGTGGGAACGAGTTCGATCCGTTTTTGTTGCTCGACTACGCCGGGCCACACGATTTCGCTCCCGACGAAGCGAAACGCGGTGTGGGTGAACATCCACATCGTGGTTTCGAGACCGTGACGATTCTCTACCAGGGTGAACTCGAACACCGAGATTCCAGTGGCAGCCAAGGTGCAATCGGCCCCGGCGATGTGCAGTGGATGACGGCGGCCTCTGGCGTCGTACACGAAGAATTCCACAGCCGTCGATTCGCGAACGAAGGCGGGACTTTGGAGATGGTTCAGCTATGGGTGAACCTGCGATCGACCGACAAGACCGCACCGCCGAAGTATCAAGATCTGCGTGACGACCAGTTCCCTCGAGTTGTGTTGCCAGACGATGCCGGAACGGTTCGTGTGATTGCGGGGCAGTTTGGGGATGCGGAGGGGCCGGCCAGTACGTTCTCACCCATCAACTTGTGGGACATTCAGCTCACCGGAAAAGCAGCGACAACGCTGACGGTTCCCTCTGGACACACGTGCGTTGTGATCGTTCAAAGAGGAAAGGTCCAAGTCAACGAGAGTTCAATCCAAGCGGTTGAGCTAGCGTTGTTGGAACGCTCTGGCGACGCAGTGGTTTTGGAAGCGAAGTCTGAATCCCGCGTCTTGTTGATGACCGGCGAGCCACTTGGCGAGCCCGTTGTGGGGCAGGGGCCATTCGTGATGAACACTCGCGAAGAAATCCGCGCCGCCATCACCGACTACCAAGCGGGGAAAATGGGCCGCTTGGACTGAAAGACTTGTTTGGCCAGAGCGATTGATGCGATCGCTTGGAAGTAACTTGCGTCAAGCGGTCGAAGCGGTTTCGTATCGCAGACGAAGGACGGAGTGTCCGGATGGCTCGTGGAGCTTCTGCTCCAGTGAGACGAAGCCGTAGTGTTCGTAAAAGCCGCGGCCGATAGGGTTGTCGACAAACACTTCCAGTTCCAAGTCACCGCGAACCGACACGGCGTGGTCCATCAATTGTCGGCCAATCCCACGTTTTTGCTACGTTGGATCAACGAAGATCGCGCCGACTTCGTTGCCTAACAAGGCGATGAATCCGACAACGGCCCCGTCCAATTCGTAGACCCAAGTTTCCGCATTGGGCAGATAGATCGCCCGAATGTTTTCGCGTTCTTGAACGAGAAACTCGGGGCTAAGAAATGGATGAGCCACTTTTGAGGCTGACGTCCAAGCGTCCAGCAATTCGTCTAGGTCGGTGGATTCGTAGCTGCGTATCACTGGATTCATTCCGTGGATGGTTGCAAGCGTCGGTGGCATTGAAGATTGGCTTCATTGCGATACGGCCGGAGAGACAAAGGCCGAGCCATGAAGGTTCGGCCTTTGTTTGATTTCTTGCCACGATGGCAAAGCTATCGGCTGGAACCGTCGCTCTTCTGGCGAAGTTCTGCCAGCCGTTGCTTGGCGAGGATGTCTTCCATGACCTCCAGTTCGGTGTAGTACATCGCACTGGGATCGATGCCCTGGTCGTCAAGCCATTTCAAATGCTGCTGCATCTTTGGCTGGCGAGCGTAAGTGGGAAGGACTATTAGCCAAATGACCGAAAGCAATGCGATCAGTCCGGCAAATGCACCGATTCGGTAGCAACGTTCGTTGACGCTCATGGAGCCACCGTGTCGGCAAAGACGACTTTGAACATCAAGTAGGCGACGACCAACGTTAACACCAAGTTGAGTGATTGGCCGCACACGTACAGAACAAGCGGCTTGCCGCCCTTCAGTTGTGGCAGCAATTGTCGGAAATTGGTTTCCAGTCCGATGCTGACGAACGCGAGGCAGAAGAACCATCCGCGAAGAGTTTTGGTGGAGCCACCGATCATCGCATTGATGAGTTCGGGACCGTTGGTCATGTAGGAATACAGGATTGAAAACAGAATCGACATCGAGACGAAACCAAGCACGAATTTTGGGAAGCGGTACCAAATTTCGGAGATCCCGATTCTTGGGCCGGCTGGATCTCGTTCGACAAACGTGACCCAGTAGATGGCCACGCAGAACGCGGTCACGCCGATCAAAATGTTTTGAATCATCTTGACCGTGGCGGCGACTTCGAGAGCTTCGTCACCCAACACCGCACCGGCGGCTGCCACGGCACCGGTGGAGTCAATCGTGCCGCCCAACCATGCACCGCCAAGGATAGGGTCAATTCCCATCGCGGTGATCACAGCCGGCATCACGGCCATCATGATGACGGTGAAACCAAGCGACAAACCGATCGAAAGAGACAGTTCTTCTTTCTTGGCTTTACACGCCGCTGCTGTCGCAATCGCAGCAGAAACACCGCACACGGACATGTCAGCCGAGATCACCATGTTGAGCGATTTGGATTTGATCTTCAGGATTTTTTGGCCGAACCAATACGTCGTGATCAAGACAACGGGAGTGACCAACCAGGCTACGAACACGCCGGGCAAACCCAACGCCAACAAGCGGCTCATCAGGACTTCGGCACCAAGCAAAACCAAGCCTGTCTTGATGAAGAACTCGGTTGAAATTGCAGGACGTAGGAAGTCAGGTGTGCCGATGGTATTGCTGATGATCAATCCGACGAGCAGCGCCCACAACGCGTACTCAAGGTTGTAGGCTTTGACCACACTTTGGCCTGACATCCAATAAGCCAGCGTTGCCAATAGAAATACGACAGGGAAAGCAGCCAAGAATGCCGAGGCGGATTTGCCTCGCATCTGGTTGGCGAAAGCGAAGAGCGCCGAAATGACGAGGAAGACGCCAAGGATGCCCTGCCAGCTCGATGAGATGGCATCGAGCGGGTTGTCGGTCCACTTGCCGGGTTTGGCGAGGTAAGGCTTGAGCGGGCTGGCGTATTCATAGGGCTCTTCTTCCGCCTCTTCTTGCTCACCGTCTGCTTTCGTCTCGGTTTGATCTGACCCAGCGTCTTCTGTTGATTCTGTGTCTTCGGTCTCGATTGATTCATCTGCTTCTTCAAGTGAAGAGGCTGCGTTTTCCGGAGTCGTTTCGACTGACGAGACTTCTTCCGTGGCTGACCCGGCGACCGATTCGCTCAAGTTTTCAGGTTGGTCAATCCAGACCGCCGCGAAGGCGATTAGTAGCAGCAACGCGGCGCACCAAATTGCCCACCAGTCTTCGTTGGTCGTCATGTCTTTCCAAAGACTCGGCCGCGGTGGTGGGGTGGCGAGGGTGGAGTCGTCACCAGCGAGTTCAGTGTCGCTGTTTTCGGTGGAAGGTGTGTTGGAGTTCATTGGCGGGAGAGGCAGGTGGGAGGGGAGGGGAAACGAGAAGGAGAAAGGGAAGCGCGATGCTGAGCGGTATCAGAGGCCGGAACTGGAAAGCGATTCGCTGGTGCGGCGTTCAACCGCTTTGTTCATGCTGGTTCGCACCAGTTGCAGCAGTCGGATCAGTTCCTTTTGTTCGCGGCGTTTTAGTTCACTCATGACTTCGTGTTCAAGTTCGCGAAGATGTTCAACAATGGGTGTGACCAGTTTGCGACCTTCCTTGGTGATCGCAACATAGACCGTGCGGCGATCGGTTTCGGATCGTTCTCGCGTGACGAGATCGCGTTTGAGCAGTCGATCAACGATCGCCGTGACGGCTGGAACGACTTGGACCAAACGCTCGCCAATTTCGCTGCACGTCAGCGGTCGATCCTCCATGTCCAAGATCCGAAGCAGGTTGTACTGCGAGAACGTCATGTCGTGTTGCCTGAAGAATCTCGCCAAGTGATTGTCGAGTTGGTCGCCAGTGCGCACGAGGCTGAGGACGGCTTCTTGGTCAATGCTCGCGAATGGTTGGCAGCGGTGAAGTTCTTTGGACAGATCGTTCATCGGTGAAGCCGAAGGGAAGTTTGCAAAGGCAGCGGAAGGAAAGATCGGTTGACGCAATAATACTTTACCGATAAAGTATTTGCGTATCAAGCTCTGATGCATGCGGTTTTCGATCGATCTGCCAGAGGGTGGTATCCCGCCTCCCCGCAAGTTTCTTGCTAACCGCGTGTGTCGATGAGACACGTCGCGCTCACTTCCCCTTTGAATCGATTTGTCGTCATGCCAACCACGGCCATCATCGGTGGTGGATTCAGCGGAACGCTGGCCGCCGTCAACCTTGCCCGCTTCGCCACGTCACCTCAGCGAGTTGTAATCGTCAACTCCGGACGTCCATTCGGTCGGGGGACCGCGTATGGAACGACACGCGGCGAGCATCTGTTGAATGTCGCCGCTCGGAATATGTCCGCGTTCCCGGATCAACCGACACACTTTTTCGAGTGGCTGCGTTCACGCTCGGAATTCGATGCGATCGATGACCACACGCTTCGTGAGACGTTCATTCCTCGTCGAATCTTTGGTGATTACGTCCGTGGGATGGCGGCGCACTACTTGGGAACGGCCGACCCTCGATCGCATGTGCAGTGCGAAGTGGTGGAAGATTCTGCTGTGGACGTCATTCCGCGTGGCGTTGAGCCTGGTTCGAATCAGGGCGGCGTGGTGATGCTGGAAAAGGGTGAGCCGATCGAAGCAGAATCGATTCTGCTGGCGACCGGCAACCAACCGCCGGCTGGTTTGCCCGGTGCGAAGAAGCTCGCCAACGACCGACGCTATTGTGGCAATCCATGGAAGGACTGGCACGAGAACCTTCCAAGTGAAGACCAGCACATCGTGATCTTGGGAACGGGGCTGACCGCGGTCGATGTAATCGTGACGCTTCGCAACAAAGGCTGGAACGGAAAGGTCACCGCGATTTCGCGAAATGGCATGTTGCCGCAACGTCATTTCCGAGGCATCGAATGGCCGCATGCGGTCCCGGATGATGGACAAACGCGTTCGCTGAAAGAACTGGTGAAATTGATTCGTTCCGATTGTGAGCGACTGCGTGGTGTCAGTCAGAACCCGGCGATCGCGGTCGACAAGTTGCGAGGTCGAACGCAACAGTTGTGGAAAGCATTGTCGTTGGAAGAGCGTCAATTGTTTTTGAAGAAGTACTCGGCTGATTGGAACGTGATCCGCCACCGCATCGCGGGACCCATTCACGATGCCATCACGGATGCTCTCGACTGTGGTCAGTTGACCATCACGCCCGCAACGATTGAATCGCTGGCGTCGGGTGAGCACGGGATCGAGATTCAAATGGTCAACCGAGACGGATCGTCCGATCGAATCGAAGGTGATTTGGTGATCAATTGCACGGGGCCCAAGTCTCGGTTCTCTGATTCGGCATTGCCGTTGTATCGCAACTTGTTCGAGCGAGGTTTGGCTCAACCGGACGAAATGGACATGGGAATCGCAGTGACGGACAACTTCACAGTGGTTGGGAAAGACGACACCCCGACGCCATTCATGTACGCGATCGGTCCGATTCTGAAGGGCACGTTGTGGGAGAGCATCGCCGTTCCTGAACTGCGGCAGCAAGCGTACTTGGTCGCTCAGTCCATCCTGCATCAAGAGCCCGTCACCGTATCCAGTCTGGACACGACCGAGTACTGCATCTGATTGGACCTCACGTTGGTTTTACTCGGAACTTCGTCAGGACGAACCTTATGCTCACTTCTTTTCCCGGGCGGCCAAGACGGCTTCGGGAGTCGCGGTCTTGATCGCCAGTGAACGTCGACCAACGGTGGCGATTGACAGCAACAGAGCGATCAGGCCGCAAATACCCAAGGCACCAATCAAAAGATCGGACACGCTTCGATCGATGATCATGCCAATGGTCCAAACCCAGTTGGTGATTTGCCACGCCGAATAGTCGTATTGGCGATAGTCGTTCAGGTGCAGTCCAATCGCGTAGGGAACCAGTGCGGCAAGGACGGCGACCACGATGAAGGCGGCCAAACCAATTTCGACTCGTGGGTTGTTATTGATTCGGACCAACGCGACGATCCAACGAACGCAGAACAAAAAGATCACCAGGTAAGACGTGTAGGCGATGACCAAGTGATAAAGGGATGTCATCGCACCGCCAGGCATCGGCGTTCCCACAACTGATTCCGCTCGGTAGGCAGCGGCCAGCAACAAGGTCGCAACGAGGATCGAGCCCAAGCTGGCAAATACCAAACCCGTTGCGGGCCCGGGCGTCAGAAACGTGAGCGTCAACCGGCTGAGGAAGTTGCCGGGTAGTTCCCGTTGGATTCGCGGCGTCAGGCTGCTGGATTCCGCCGCCATCATGGCTCCCGCTCCGGTCCAGACTCCTGCCAGAATCATCGCAACCGGAAACCACAGGATCAATCCTTCTTGGGAATCGCCCGGGTTCCACTCCATCGTGAAGGTTGCCAACCCGATCAAGGTCGCGGTGAGAACCAAAATCGACCAACGAATTCCACTGGATCGATTTTCGCTTTCGGGAGTGAGCTGCGCGGCGGTGGTTGTCAGCAGCAGATGGCTGAAGCAAATCGCGGTGAGCAGGCTGCCGACCAAAAGGAACGACGTCCAACCGGCGTTGAGCGGATTGCCATAGAGAATCAGTGCCACCGCACCGGCACCAACCAAGTACTCGCAAAGCAACAATACCATCAACACCACGAGCAACGTTGAGATGCGTCCGGTGCGACCGCGAGCGAGCGGCGCAAACGACAAGGCGACGACGGTTAGCAGTAAGCCGCTGGCAATCAGCATCGTCATGATCAATCCCACCGTGGGCAAGTCGATGCCGCGCAGGGTGTAAGCGTAAGCCACGCAGGGAAACAGCGTGATCAGGTACAGCATCATTTGCAGCGACGCACTGGCCAGTTTGCCCATCACGATTTGCCAGGCACTCAGCGAAGTGATTGAAAGCAGTTCTAGCGTCCCGTCATCGATTTCTGCTTCGAGAGATCGGTAGGCTGCTAGCGGGACGATCAACAGCATCGGCACGGCGAGCACGAAGTAGTAGCCAATTAACAATCGAGGTGCCGACGGCGACGTGTAGATCTGGGGCATCAGCATCAGGCTGCCGATCACAGTCCAAGCAAACGCGGCGACCAACAGCACCGAGAACGTGACAACGAACTGCCGGCTCTTGAGAGCTTGGCGAGTTTCTTTGATCAGAATCGGATTGAGTTTGTCGCCCGTCCGAGCGGCCCACTCATCCAAACGCAGCAACCACGACGCGGAGTTCTCGCGAAGGGATGCACTCGGTTCCGATATTGATGCGGTGCTCATGCGATGTTCAATCGAAGAAAAGGAAAATTTGCGTCCTGAATGATACCGGGTTTTGCTCCGTCGCGAGGTGGTTCACGCCGATGCTCCCTCGTTCAGCACACCGCTCGCGAGAAGGGTAAGATGAGGACGCTCGTCAATTTGGGGTGCTTGCCCGTTCTTCCACAACGAGATCACCATGTCCGATTCGCCTGATCCACTCGTTTCTGAAAATCCCTACGCTGAAACGGCGCCAGTTGAGGCGCAAGTGGTGGGACAGAGCGGTTTCAATTCTGGGTGCGTGATCGCTCCTCTCTTAGGGCTCGCGTTCGTGGGATTGCTTGTCTGCGGTGGCATCGTGGTGGGAATCACGCTTCCTGCGGTGCAGGCAGCACGTGAGGCGGCTCGCCGAATGAGTTGCAGCAACAACATGAAGCAGATCGGGCTGGCGTTGCACAATTACCATTCCGCTTACAATCAATTGCCGCCCGCGTACTCGGTCGATGAAAATGGCAACAAACTGCACAGTTGGCGGGTAGCGATTCTGCCTTTCATGGGGCAGAACGCTTTGTATCAGCAGATTGATTTGTCCAAACCTTGGGACGCACCTGAGAACACGGTGGTGGCATCGACCGCGGTGTCTGCCTATGCCTGTCCTTCCAAGGTGGGCGATCCGTTGATGACCTCCTACGTTGCAGTTGTGGATCCTTCGGGCATGTTCGAGGGGGCGATCTCAACCAAGTTCGGTCAGGCGACCGATGGTTTGGCCAGCACCATCTTGTTTGTCGAAACCGAACATCAAAATGAGGTTCATTGGATGAGCCCCGAAGACATAGATATGCAAACTTTGCTGGAACTTTCTGAAGACGATTCTCACCAGGGCGGAGGACACATTGTTTTTGGCGACGGTGCCGTCAAGTTCATCACCAATTCCATCGAAGTTGGTCTCTTGGAAGCATTGGTAACGAAAGACGGAGGCGAGGATATTGTTGGCCGGTGACGGTCTCCGTCAGTTGGTTCGCGTGATTCGCCAGCACCGGTGAATGCGTCGATTGCGGAAGTCTTCGGGCACGGTTTGCCGGCTGATTTCGTGGACTTTGGCACCCGGGAAAGCGGATTCGTCCATTTGGAATTGTCGGAAATTGGTTGAGAAGTAAACGACACCGTCTCGAGCGATGTGTTTGAGAGTTTGCTGAATCAGATCCTTGTAATCGTCTTGCACGACCCAGTCTTTTTGAGTGCGTTTGCTATTACTGAAGGTGGGAGGATCGACGACGGCTACATCGAAAACTGCGGTGGCGGGAAGGTTCTTGATAAACGTCATCGCGTCTTCAGCAATGTATTCGTGCGAGTCGCTTTCGAACCCGTTCAGACGCATGTTTTCTTTCGCCCAAGTTAAATATGTGTTCGACAAATCCACCGTGGTCGTGGATGCGGCCGCACCATCAGCGGCATAAACCGTGAACGAGCCCGTGTAGGCGAACAGATTGAGGAATCGTTTGCCGGCGACTTCATCACGAACCATCGATCTGGTGATGCGGTGATCGAGAAACAAACCGGTGTCGATGTAGTCCGACAAGTTGACCTGAAATTTCAAGCCGCCTTCTTTGGCTTCGATCTGGTAGTGTCGGCTCGCCACGGTTTCGTGCTGGGCCGTTCCGCGTTGGCGTTTGCGTTGTTTGAAGAAGACCTTGGAACGTGGCACGTCCAGTGTTTTGGCAGCGACCTTGACCATGTGTTCCAGCCACACGGTGTGCTCATCGTCGCTGCGATCGTGGGGACGTTCGAATTCACCAATGTGCAAATGGTCTTCGTATCGATCGACAACCAAAGGCACCTCGGGGACGTCGCGTTCGTAAAGCCGGAAGCACGTGATGTCTTGTTTCGTGGGCCAACGACGAAGGTGTTTGGCACGTTTGCGAAGTCTCGCGGCGAACTCCTCGCTCTGTCGAGCGGTGGACTCGGGCGAGGGCAGGGGAGTGACGGGTTTGGGCGGAGTAAAGAAGTCGCTCATTGAACCAATCCCTCGGTGACCTGCAGGAAAACGTCCTCGAGGCTTTTCTTGTGAGCGGCAACTTCGGCGATGAGGAAGCCTTGTCCGACCAGCCAAGCAATCAGATTGGCTTGATCGCGAACGTCGCCTTCGAATTCAAAGCGTACCAGTTCGCCATCAACGACGACTTGGGATGCGGGCGGCAAGGATTGTTCGTCGGTTTCGGAAGACTGATTTTCGACGGGAGCGCCGTTTGATTTGGAAGAGTTTTCGGCCAGGTGGTTGCGAATCAGATCGGCGGCGTCGTTTGCACGTTCGAGCACTCGCAGTGTGAGTTCGCGGTGTTGCGCTCGTTGACGTTGGATGTCTTCAACGCTGCCCGTCGCCAACAGTTGACCTTGTTCGATGATGCCGACACTGTCACACATCTCTGCGAGTTCCGTCAGGATGTGGCTGCTGATCAAAACGGTTTTGCCGCGATTGGCCAATTGTCGAATCATTTGTCGCAGCTGAATCCGGGCGCGAGGATCCAGTCCGGCTGCGGGCTCATCCAGAATCAAAACGGCGGGGTCGTGGACCAGGGCTCGTCCGAGACATAGGCGTTGCTTCATGCCTTTGCTCAAGCCACGAATTGGTTTGTCTTTCATGCCCATCGTGCCGGTGAATTCCAGCACTTCACGCAAACGACGTGTACGATCACGGCCGGTCAAACCGTAGGCACGAGCGAAGAAGTCCAGGTACTCTTCACAGTTGACGTCGCGATAAGTGCCAAAGCTGTCGGGCATGAAACCGAGCCGGCTACGGACCAATTCGGGATCATTGACGACCGAAAATCCGTCAACAAACGCATCGCCAAAACTGGGCAAATCCAACGTCGCGAGGATTCGCATCGATGTTGTTTTGCCAGCACCATTGGGGCCGATGTAGCCAAACACATGTCCTCGGCGAACCGAGAACGAGATGTCATGGACCGCATGGGTTTTGCCAAAATAGCGATGCAATCGGCGGAGTTCGATGCAATCCGCTGTGCCCGCGTGGACTCCGGCTGAGACCTGGTTGCGGGTCGCCGTGCCGGTCGGTTGAGCCGCCGATTGAGATTCTTGCGAAGTCGTGCTCATGGCAGGTCTCCCATCACGAAGTGGATGCTGTTTTCGATGGAGATGCCATCGATCGCGGGGACGTCGTTGGACAAATCAGCAAGCGCGATGTAAGAGCGATTGGGCAATGATTTGCCCAGCTGCATGCGTTGTTGAAGCTCGTACTCAAACACGCCGTCGGACGGAGCGGACGTCATCGCGAGAGTCGATCGAACTTTGTTGATGACATCGAAAGTCTCACTCATCATGCGACGTCGCATTTGTCGATCTGCCGTATCGGATTGACGGTTCGTTTTCGAGTTCACCAACCATTGGCGTTTGTACCAATCGCCCATCAACTTCGAAGCTTCGAGCATGGTCAGTAGTTCGGCACGAGCTGTCTCGCCTGGGCTCACGTCTTCGGCCATGAAGAACATTCCGTCTTGATCGCGGACCAAGATCCCCTGCAGGTTCAGCTCGCAATCGTTCTTGACTTCCACGCTGACTCGTTTGACGGCTTCTGGTTCAGATTTCGTGATGCGGACCGTGCCAAATTGGTCGCGGGGTTGTTCGACCACGAACTGGCGTTGTTGACGACTGGGAAGCAAGCGGCTCGATAAACGAATTTCATCTTCGGTGACGACGACTCGTCCGCGTGGATCGAACCGTTGCTGGATTCGGTCTTCCCAGCTGGTTTCTTCATTGTCCAAAAGCAGCGTGACTGACGCGTCGCCCGGGAACCGCAAGCCGTTGGATGGTCGGATTCCAGCGAAGTAGGTCGAGCGGGTCCGAGACATCGCGTCGCCGTCGGCGTTGACCCAAGTGATTTGTCGGGCTCGCAATCGAGTGCCAAAACCGTCGGCAATGATTCCGTATCCCATCATTGCGACGGTCGTGGCGACGGCGAGCACGGGGGCGATCAAGAACATCAGGTAGCTGCGTCCGCTCTTGGTTGTTTTGCGGTAAGCCACCGGTCCGACCAAGACAACAAACAGTCCCAGGAATCCCATGAAGGTGTAAACCGGAGGTTGGGAGACGCCAGGGATCATCCATTCGAAGAAACGCTGGGTGCCAATCATGGGGTCGACGCCGCGGCGGAGTGTTCGATAGGCATGAAAACCGAGCATGGATTTGGTCGTCCGCCAATCCAGCATGTTGATTGGTTCGTCGGAATTGCGAGCTGGCAGTTGAACGATCAGCCCCCCCTCGGACGCAAACACCATCATGCCTTTTTCGGTGCCCAGCTGATTGATCTTCTTGTTGTTGTTGTTATAGGCGTTCACCACCGAGCGACGAAACTTTTCGATGGCATTGATTTCGACTTCGCCGGCGCCCAGTTCGTCTAGCTGCATGTTGATTGCGTTGGCGCGTTCCCACTGGACGGCCATGTTCCCCGCCTCCGTGCGAAACGTCTGCGATGCCGTCGTTGCAATGGCATCAATGGTGGCTGCATCCAAAGTGGATGAAGAGCTGCTGATCATCTTCGTATCGTTGATTTGATCAGGCAGGGTGCCTCGGATCAGAACCACGCCGCCACCATGAACCCACCGCATGAATGGTTTCCACCACGGTGGTTTTTCGGATTGATATTTTACGTAGTCTTCACGATGAAAGACGATCGCATCGAACGGAAGCAACGACCGCCAGTCGAGCGGCATCTCATTGGCGGAGTGCGATTGCACAGCGATGAAATTTTGATTGACGTTTCCGTTTTCATCGACCTGTGACATTTCGGAGTAAAACGATTCGCCTTCCCATTGCATGTCAAACGTAGAGTCGACCAACGTCTGCAACGAGTCGTCTCGCAACTCCATGTCTTCATCGGAGTTGACCCAAATCAATCGCCAACGGAGTTCGTCACGCATGGCCTTTTCCACCGCCGTGTAACGCTGCAGTGCTTTACCGATCTCGTTAGGGATGTCAGTGATCGCGCGGCCGTCTTCCAGGATGGATGCATCGTACAAATCTCCGTAAGAAGTCTTGGGGACATGTCGGATGATTGTTTGCTGGGTGGAGTTCTCGGGAATCCGGAATGGAATTTCCACCTCCAAGGCCGACTGCGGTGGACTGTGCCCGTTTCCGCGAGGTGCGAGCACCAAGGTGAAGTTGTGGTCTGCCGTGGTGGGACCGCCTGTCGAAGTGAACTCAATTTCGACACGCTGCGTTTCGGGGATGTCTGGCGCGGACAGGCGTACGCTGATTTGATATCCCAGTCGATTGATTCGACCGCGTGGGAAGATCGTGGCGTTGTTGCCATCGTTGATCCAAAAGCTGCCCTCGCCTGAATGTGGTTGTCCAAAGGCGTTGGTGTCAGTCAATCCAACGAACAGCAAGGCGAGCGTGAAGCAAAGTGCAAGCGTCGAGCGGTTCATAGTTCTTTCTCCCGAGGCTTGAGCAACTGCGGCGGCAATTCGTCTTTGGCGAACGGACTGCCTTGGCGAGATTGGTCGACGCGCCCGATCGTCAATCGAGCGACCAACCACGAAACCAGAAAAGCGCCGGCGGCCATCGCGAAAAAAAGAACAAAGACACCCACGAAGGCGAGAGTGGCCTTTGCAAAGACGGCCCCGTTGCCCGCCGCTCGCGTGATCGCGGCAAGGATGGCGGCCAACGCCGTGATTGCCATCATCATTCGGAACGAGACACGAGGCAGCACACGGCTGCGAATGACCGGTTGAATGGACGGCGTGGGCGTGATGATCGGTTCGGGGGCAGGCATGCGTTCGATCAAACAGAGACAAGATCAATCAGGACGATGAGTTTCGAAAGTCGATTGCGGGTCGTGCTTGCCCGCTTTTCGATTCTCGACCACCTGATGATACAGTGTCTCTTGAACCCGCATGGGGGCTTCGTTCTTTCGTGGCTTCAAACGCTGGTAACTTCCGTCCGGTTGCATCCGCCACGCGTTTTGATTGTCGCGGAAATACAGCTGCAGTGTTTCCCGAAGGCGTTTGCGGGCGGCGGGATCGATCACGGGCACAAGCAATTCGACTCGGCGGTCTAAGTTGCGAGGCATCCAGTCCGCACTGCTGATGAACATTTCGTGATCGCCACCATGGCGGAAATAGAACGTTCGTGCGTGTTCCAAGAACCGGTCGACGATCGAAACGACCTCAATCGTTTCGCTCATTCCCGGCACGCCCGGTCGCAAACAGCAAACGCCACGGACGTTCAAGCGAATTTTCACGCCCGCTTGGCTGGCCAAGTACAACGCATCGATGACCTCGGTGTCCACCAACGCGTTCATCTTGGCGATGATCTCGCCCTTTTGGCCCTGCCGGCAACGTTCGGTCTCACCTTGGATCAAATCCAGGATTTGGCGACGCAGCGTCAGTGGCGCCATGCCGAGTTGTTGAAGTGGTTGCGGTTGGCTGGCTCCCGTGACGGCGTTGAAGAACATCGTCGCGTCGGTTCCAAGGATCTCATCGCAGGTCAGCACCGAGATGTCACCATACAAGTTGGCGGTGACCTCGTTGTAGTTGCCGGTTCCGAAGTGGACGTATCGCACCAAACCCTGAGGTTCGCGACGAACGATGATGCAAACTTTCGCGTGCGTTTTTAATCCACGAATGCCGTAGATGACCTGCACGCCGGCCTGTTCCATTTCGCGAGCCCATTCGATGTTGCGGGCTTCGTCGAATCGGGCTTTCAGCTCCACAATCGCGGTGACGTATTTTCCTCGCTCGGCCGCTCGCATCAGTGCAGCAACGATCGGGCTGTTGCGACTGGTCCGATACAGGATCTGTTTGACGGCCAGAACATCCGGGTCCAACGAGGCTTCTTCCAACAAACGGACCACCGGATCAAAGGACTCGTACGGATGCATCAGCATGATGTCTCCGTCCGAGATCGAAGTGAACATGGATTCGGCGGGATCGATTCTCGGGCTGCGTTGCGGAGGCCATTCATCGTCGCGAAGGGTGTTCATTCCCTTCAGGCCGTGCAGCGCAAACAAGTACGTCAGGTCCAGAGGACCATCGATGTCAAAAACGAATTGAGGATCGACGTTGAAGCTGTTGATCAGGTAGTCGCGAATTTCCGAATTCGCGTTTGCGTCGATCTCCAACCGAACAACATCGGACAGACGTCGGCTCTCGAGGACTTCTTCCATGCCGCCGAGCAAGTCACCCGCGCCGTCTTCGCGAAGTTCAATGTCGGCATTGCGAGTGATGCGGAACGGTTTGCACTGAATCACTTCGCGACCGGGGAAGAACTCGTCAACGAAGTGTGAGACCAGGTCTTCCAGCAACGCGTAGGAGTAGCCCGACTCGATGGGCGACGCATCATCGCTTTCTTTGGGAGTCACGCCCTTCTCAATCGGCGGCTTTTCGATCGGAAGCGGAATCACACGCCCAAGCGTGCGGCCGAGTGGGATCACCGCGAATTGGGTATCGGGTTCGGTTTGATCTGCACCGTCTTCCGAAGCCGAAGAGGTTTCAGAATTGGACTGGTGGTTGGCCGAGTTGGTGGGCCGCTTGAGATTCGACGGGACTCGATCGTCCAATGATTCGGTCGGTGGTGGGGTCTGTTGCGGACCGATCTCATCGCCCGGACGCAATTGCACGCACAAGTGGATTCCCAAACCAGGCAGCATGGGGAAGCGTCGATCGTGAAGTGCTTGCGGTGAAAGCACCGCCAGCACGTCGCCGCGAAAATGGCGTTCGGCGGCGGCGAGCAATCGATCGCTGCATTCGGCCGGATCGACTTGATTGATTTTGTGTTCGCCCAGCAACGGCAGCAATTCGTTTCGCAGCAATTGGTATTGCCGGTCGACGTGTCCTTGGCAGCGTTTCGAAATCGCCTGCAATTGCTCTGTCGCGGTTCGACCGGACGGGTCGCGCCGTCCACCTCCGCTCACCGCCTGCAGTTTCAAACTGCCAACGCGGACCATCATGAACTCGTCGAGATTCGAACTGGTGATCGCCAGGAATTTGGCTCGTTCCAGAAGTCTTACCGACGGATCATCCCCCTGATCCAATACGCGAGCGTTGAATTCCAACCACGCCAGCTCGCGGTTGATAAACCGAGGTGCGTCAGCAGCCGCGGATTCCACTTGGCGTCGCGACACAGTTTTGGTGCTTTTCTGAGGGCGTTTGCCGACGGACTGAGAGGGGGCAGGATCGTGGGACAACGTCAAACTCGCGAAGGAACTGGAGGAGACTGAATGGCGATGGGGATAGCGAACGTGTTCAAGCGGACTGTCGAGTCGGTCGGGACCGCGTCAGAAGTCAGCTCGGGCGACTGTTCTTCTTCGGTAACGCTTTCAAGAGCGGTCTCGGGAGCTGACTCCGGTGGCCAAGGCTTGCCCAGAAGAATATTGATCGCCTTGGGGTAAAAGTCTTTTCCGTAGGTCAACTCACCGCCTTGGTGACCCACTGCACCGACCATGCCAGCGACAACCAGCAATCCGATTTTCCAGACGTTTGTCAGACGTTGGCGTCCCGCTTCATCGTCACTTTGAAGCGACTTCAAAGCAATGATTGCGAAGATGGTTGATAAGACCGTCACGATGATGGCCGACCAGCGATGCCAAAACAGTTCGGAATCGAAGTTGACCTTTGTCCAAGAGCCGTAGCCTTTTTCGACTGAGAAGGACCAACCCATCATTGTTGCAACGATCGCTGTCGCGGCACCGAGCAGCAGACAAACCAATGGGACTTGTGTACCGAGTGCGGGCCACTTCCAGCCCAGCACGACGAACAACCCGCCGACCAAGAACAGGGCGATGGGGAAGTGGACGGTTGCCGGGTGAAGGAATCCTTGGAACGACCAGACCCGAGCCAGCAGTCCCGCGTCGGTTGGGTCGATACCTTTGCGGATGCCATCGGCCAACTCAATCGGTTGGCCCGAGCCATCCAGATCGGGCTGAACGACGTTCGCTTCATCCGGCCAATTGGCACCTTCTTCGATCCAGATTCGAATCAATGCCAGTTCCGCCGGCGCAAGTGGTCCGCCATGACTGCGAGGTGGCATCAACATGTCGTCGTCTTCGCTGATCAAGTAGTCGATGTACATCGAGCTCGATTCGAGATCCTCTCCGTAGACGTAGCTGAACACGGTGTCGCGATCGTCGACGCGAAAATCAGCCTTCGCCTCTTCGGCTCCGTGGCATTCCAAGCAGTGTTCTCGGAAGATCGGGGCAATGTCCCGTTCAAAATCGACGACCAAGCCTTCTTCGTCGACCGGCATCCGAATCACGTTTGTTTCAGCATCATCTGCGGCGTTGGAGCTGCCGGGGTGCAGCAGCGAGCACAGCAAGGTCAGTAGAAACACGCCGCAAAAGGCAAACTGACGTCTGGTTTGGGCTGTGTTCCAGCGAGAATGAGATTCGGGCATCGGCGGCAAGGGAGAATAGATAGGCATGATCGGAAGCAGACTGAGGGGCGGGACTCATGTGAAATGAGCGAAGGAGGGATGCCCATTGTACCGGCGAACGAGTGCCCGCCAAACCAGGATCGAAACCCATTTATCGGGTGCGAGCAGTCTCCTTCGGGAAATGCGCCGCTTCGCACGAACGAGCTGATCGGCGGTGGATTGCTGCCCTGGACCCGGTTTCTCGCCCTCGGGTGACGTGGACAGACAAGCGTATAGAGAATCGCCATGGTGGATTGAGGCGGTGGTTGAGCACCCGGGAGTTGAGTTCACGGTGTGGTGCCGTGTTTCAGTGCGATGCGACCTTTTCGGGCCCAGCGAGCTTTCGCCCAACAAGGTCGAGTCCAGCGAGTCATCGTGCCGGTCAACGGTTTGGGGGCGAGCTGCCGGAGGTTCGATCGCGATTTGTCCCGCACCCCGGTCTGGCGTTGGCCCGTCGGAGCCGTATCGCTTCTCTTCCTGTCACTTCGCGGCGTTCGGGCCGCCTGCATCGTCATCAAACTCGCCGCCGATTCGGTGGTTACATCACCGAGAAGTAGTTGTCGCAGGCGAAGTCGAAGTACTCCTTTTTGAGCTCCACTTCGAGGTTGTTGTAGAGACAGTAGTTGCGAACCTGGAGCAGCAAATCTCGTGGTTGGCAGTTGCGGAAAGGACGATCGACGGGCAAGTAATGTGTCTTCACCAAGTAGTCGACCGCTTCGGCGTTATAAGGAATTTTGGTGACCTTGCACATGATTTCAAATAGCTTGCGGAAGTCGGCTTCAGGTGGGTTCTCCACTTCGATCTTATAGGGGATCCGCCGAAGGAAAGCGTCGTCCACCAAGTCTTTGGGTTCCAGGTTGGTGCTGAAGATCACCAGTTGGTCAAACGGGACCTGGATCTTCTTACCCGATGCCATGTTCAAAAAGTCATAGCGTTTTTCGAGTGGAATGATCCAACGGTTGAGCAATTGATCGACGGACATCTTCTGGCGACCAAAGTCATCGATGACCAGAGTTCCGCAGTTGCTTTTCATCTGCAACGGGGCTTCGCTGATGTTGCTGGTGGTGTTGTTGAGGACCTCGAGCATTTCCATTGTGAGCTCACCACCGGCCACGATTGTCGGCCGTTTGATGCGTACCCAGCGTTTGTCGAAGCTTCCCGAACTCAGCAATCCGCCGGAGCTTTCGGGCATCACCGCCTCGTGATTCATCGGGTCAAAGACGCGCAGGATGTCTCCGTCAATGTCCACCGCGCGGGGAATCCAAATGTATTTCCCAAACGCGCCGGTCACTCGTTCGGCGATGGATGTCTTGCCGTTGCCGGGGAATCCAAACAGAAACATCCCGCGTCCGCTGGCCACCGCGGGCCCCAGACGGTGCAACATCTTTGGGTTGATCAGCAAGTCGCTGAATGCTCGTTGAAGGTCCTCCCTCTTTGGGTATTGGCCTTCGATCGTTTGCAGTTTGACGCTTTCGATGTAGTCAGGAAGCCTGACCGGGCAACTGCCGTGATAGGTTGAATCGTGTAGGTGGTTGCGAGCAATGGCCCGGCCTGATTCCGTAAGGACATACACATAGTCATTCGTCGCGGTTGCACTTTTATAGGCAACCGACTGATCCATCTTCAGCCGTTCTAGAATGGGTTCAATCAACCGGAAGGGCAGTTGGACTTGGTCTGCGATCCGTCGCCCCTCCACTTCGCCCGTATTGAGGATGAATCGGAAGATGATCGATTCAACGAGGGTTTCGTTGATGTGTCCCGCCTGCATCGACTCCGGTTCGGCGGGGCGCCAGGGTTCGTCGCGGTTTGGCTGATACCCGGCGGGCTGGGCAGGGCGAGGGCGTGCCGGCGCGGGGCGATTTTGGCTGGGTGCGTTTTGCCCCTGTGCCCGGTTGGGAGGAGCCGTACCTGGAGCTGCCGGATTCGCGGGGCGTTGGGGCGGGGCACCGGCCGGCGGTCTTCCCGCGGTAGCCGCATTGGGTTGGGCAGTATTGGCAGGCGTGGTTCCCGGGGCGGGATTGCTTGCCGTGGAGGAAGCGGTGGGTTGGCCAGGGGAAGGGGCGTTTCCCGATGGTCTTGGTTTCTCGGCGCCTGCTGGTTCGTTTCCCGCTTTATCACCGCTCAACGCATGAATGCGATTGATCAGGTTGTCCAACTGGCTGTCGACGTTTCCCGAGGGTGAGGTTCCCGAAGACTGAGTCATGGCCGGTTTGCAGTAAGGAGAAGAGCGAGCGGGTGAGTAGGTGAAAGCCAGGCGGAAGTGAGTGTTCGGGCAAATGGCACGCTGAAACGAGCCATTCACCAAGGCTGAACTCCGCTGTCACTCGCGAAAAGCGAGGGCCGGGCTCGCCTTTCATCGTCATTTGCTGCGGCTGAACGCTCATTCGAAGGGGTGAAGTGGCACAAATGGAACGTTTCCGGAACGATTCAAGTCGTTCTGGGCGGGCCAACCAAGAACCCGCGAAGAAAGTTTCGGCGAGTCGAATCGCATTAAAACACGTGTTTTACGGGGCTAAAGCGGCGTTTGGGGCATTGGGTAGCCAGAAACCTTCAAAACAATTTGCAATAAATTCACCAACGGCCCTTGCGACATCCGAAGAGTACCCATATCTTCCCGCACCTCGCTGACAGCAAGCCACTTCGGTGGCCGAGACGAAGCGGGAGACGGAAGGTTTTTTGTGACACTTTCGAGTGTCTTTCAAAAAACTTTCTTGAAGAAAAACGGCCAACTCCGGTTGACCCGCCTTCTTCACTTCGCAATACTGCGAGACCCGCCAGCGACGGCACGACTCACTGAGTCACCTGCTCGCCGGCAAATGATATTTGACAATTTGGTGATAGAACTTCTGTTGAGTTCAGTTAGTTGCGAGGTCGTTTTATAGTCGCCGCTTAGCGGTGACGAAAAATGGCGAATCGCGGGGTCTTTTACCGAGGACCCCTGCTAGTATCAACTTTCGGTTTCACATTGATTTTTCCCGGCGAGCTTGCTTGCTGGTGAACCAATACAAAATTGAAGGGTTTGATCCTGGCTCAGAATGAACGTTGGCGGCATGGATTAGGCATGCAAGTCGCACGAGAAGCTGAGTAGCTTGCTACAAAGCGGACAGTGGCGAAAGGGAGAGTAACGTGTGGTTACGTGCCCTCGAGACCGGGATAGCGTCGGGAAACTGGCAGTAATACCGGATAACATCTACGGATCAAATGGTGAGATTCCGCTCGAGGATTGGACCGCATACTATTAGCTTGTTGGTGAGGTAATGGCTCACCAAGGCTGCGATGGTTACCGGGTGTGAGAGCATGGCCCGGCTCACTGGGACTGAGACACTGCCCAGACACCTACGGGTGGCTGCAGTCGAGAATCTTCGGCAATGGACGAAAGTCTGACCGAGCGATGCCGCGTGCGGGATGAAGGCCCTCGGGTTGTAAACCGCTGTCAGTTGTTAGGAAATGCATGGTGGTTATCCATCATGTTTGACCGATCTTCAGAGGAAGGACGGGCTAAGTACGTGCCAGCAGCCGCGGTAACACGTACCGTCCAAACGTTATTCGGTATCACTGGGCTTAAAGCGTTCGTAGGCGGCCTAGAAGGTGAGATGTGAAAGCCCACGGCTCAACCGTGGAATTGCGTTTCAAACCACTAGGCTTGAGGAAGACAGGGGTGATGGGAACTTATGGTGGAGCGGTGAAATGCGTTGATATCATAGGGAACACCGGTGGCGAAAGCGCATCACTGGGTCTTTTCTGACGCTGAGGAACGAAAGCTAGGGTAGCGAACGGGATTAGATACCCCGGTAGTCCTAGCCGTAAACGATGAGCACTAGGCTGAGGGAACTTCCACATTCTCTCGGCCGCAGGGAAACCATTAAGTG
>TARA_R110002072_G_scaffold138109_8_pt1 | contig 21466 bp, 18 predicted proteins | sample TARA_R110002072 | Tara Oceans TARA_R110002072 (sample SAMEA4397118) | marine metagenome | biome: Polar Biome; feature: [SRF] surface water layer (ENVO:00010504); material: water (ENVO:00002006), including particulate matter (ENVO:01000060) such as... | depth 5 m | reverse complement strand
GTGATGGTGCGGGCGAGGAAATCGATCACATCGTCGGGTACTTCGAGCGGCGCGAAGCGGGTCAGCTTGCTAACCAGGATCTTGCGGCGCAATTCGATGTCGGCGGCCTGGATGTCGGCGACCAGACCCATCGAAAGCCGGCTCAGCAGCCGGGGCTCGACCCCGTCGAGCGCCTGCGGCGCGCGGTCGGCGGCGAAGACCAGCCGCTTGCCCTCGGCCAGCAGCGCATCGATCGTGTAGAGCAGTTCTTCCTGAGCGCTGGCCTTGCCGATGATGAACTGGATGTCGTCGACCAGCAGGAGGTCGAAGCTGCGCAGCCGGCCCTTGAACTCGATCATCTGGTTCTGCTTCAGCGCCTGGACGAATTCGACCATGAAGCGCTCGGCGCTGCAGTAGAAGATCCGGCTGCGCGGATGCGCCAGCAGGAAGGAATGGCCGATCGAGTGCAGCAGGTGCGTCTTGCCCTGGCCGGTCGCGCCCTTGAGATAGAGCGGCGAGAACTGCGGCTTCTCGGGCGCGGCCATCCGCTGCGCCGCGTTGCAGGCGAGCACATTGGCTTCGCCGGTGACGAAGGCGGCGAAGGTCAGCGAGGGGTCGAGACCCACGCTCGAGGTGAAGCCGGCATCGTTCAGCGTGTCGGCCGAGATCGCCATCATCGACTGATCGGCGCCGTCGTTGGCGGGGCGGCGGCCATCGGAATGCAATTGCAGATCGGCGACCTTGCGGCGACCGGGGTGAACCGAAATCGCGATCTGGCGCACTTCGCCGCGGGCGATCTTCCACGCCAGCGACAGCCGGTCGGAAAAGCGGTCGCGGACCCAGTCGGCGGAGAATTGCGTGGGCAAGTAAAGGTCGAGCGTCCCGGTGTCGCGATCGAGCGCGCCAACCTGGATCGGCTTGATCCACTGGCTGTGCAATTGCTGGCCCAGATCCTTGCGCAGGCCTTGGCTGATGTCGGCCCAATCGGCAGCCAGATTCACCGCCTCGAGGTCTTCCATGAGATCCTCCCGCCCGCTGCGTTTCACACCGGTCTGTTCCGTCAGCTTGCCCATCGTCTCGTCACCCAAAATCGTGCCGGCAAGCAGCGCTGCCGGCGAAGCGTTATCATGTCTGGCGAGGATGGAGACACAGCGTCGCCATCTCCCGGAATCGATCCTTCCGGGAACCCCCATCGTATGTACCAAATTGTGGAGCCCGGGCTGTCCCGCCCCAGGCAGAGCCATCTTCTAGGGTCAGCTTCGGATGAGTCGCAAGTGTGGATGCTGCAAAAAAAGCGAAATAAAACCGTTGACTCAACCCTAGCCCGCAGGCCGCCGTCGAACTCGCTGAAATCAAGGATTTTTAACTTATTTAAGCGCCTGAATCACGCGTTTCCAAGGAGTCGCGAGCGCCGAAGATGACGATTGGGTTTCAGTCTGACGACTGAATAGACGGTCGGCTTCGCACCCAAAACAAAAGGCCGCCGCGTTGCCGCGGCGACCTGCTGTCATTTGCCTGCTGTCGTCCGCGCCGGTGACGGCGAGACGCGAGCGATTCGGATCAGAGCGAGGCGACGCGCTTGCTCAGTCGGCTCATCTTGCGCGAGGCGGTGTTCTTGTGCAGCACGCCGCGCGCGACACCGCGGGCCAGTTCGGGCTGGGCCTGCTTGAGGGCCACGGTGGCCGCTTCCTTGTCGCCCGTTTCGCAGGCGGTCTCGACCTGCTTGACGAAGGTGCGGATGCGGCTCTTGCGCGCGGTGTTGATCTCGGAGCGGCGGTCGTTGCGACGGATGCGCTTTTTGGCTTGCGGCGTATTGGCCATGGTCGTCCTTGTCTGCTCGGTTTCGTACGGCCGCATGGAGCGCGCCCGCCGAATCTGTCGAATCTTGCGAAAATCGGCGCATGACCGCCGGAAAGCGGGCGACATAGGTCGATGGGCGCGAATCGTCAATCCTTTGTTGGGCAGCCGGTCCGCTAGCGCTGGCAGCGCGGGCAATACCAGGTGCTGCGCCCGCCCTGGACCAGCCGCCGGATCGTGCCGCCGTCATCGCGGTGGCAAGGCTGGTCGGTGCGGCCATAGACGTCGAAGCGGGTGGCGAAATAGCCCAGCTCGCCATCGGGCTGGGCAAAATCGCGCAAGGTGGATCCGCCGTCGCGGATCGACTGCTCGAGGACGTCGCGGATCGCCGGGACGAGGCGCTCGAGCTGGGGCGCGGTGACCTTGCCGCCCGCTTTGCGCGGGTCGATCCGCGCACGCCACAGCGCCTCGCAGACGTAGATATTGCCCAGACCCGCCACCACGCGCTGGTCGAGCAGCATCTGCTTGATCGCGGGCTTGCGCCCCCTTGTCCGCTCGCGCAGCCAGGCTGCGGTCAGTTCCGGCCCAAGCGGCTCGGGTCCCAGGGCGGCGAAGGCCGGCCAGGCATCGAGCTCGGAGGCGAGCAGCAGATCGACCGAGCCGAAGCGGCGCGGATCGTTGAGCGCGAAGCGATGTCCGGCGGTCTCCAGCACCAGATGGTCGTGCCGCTCATCCTCTTCGGGGTCGATCCGCCAGCGCCCGCTCATGCCCAGATGGAACACCATCGCATGACCGCGCGCGGTGTGGATCAGCCCGTATTTGGCGCGGCGCGAGAGCCCGGTGACCTGCGCTCCGGTCAGCGCCTGGACCAGGCCGGGCGGGAAGGGGCGGCGCAGATCGGGGCGGTTGACGGTCACCCGGGTGAGGGTCTGGCCGTCGAGAAGACGCGCCAGGCCGCGCACGGTGGTCTCGACTTCGGGGAGTTCGGGCATGGATGGTCTCTAACACCCTTTGCCCGCCCGGCAATTGTCCCTAAGGCTCGCCTCATGAACGACACCGTTTCCTTCGGCTATGAAGACGTCGCGCCCGAGGAGAAGACCGAGCGCGTGGGCGCCGTCTTCTCCAATGTCGCCGCCAAATACGACATCATGAACGACGCGATGTCGGGCGGAATGCACCGCTTGTGGAAGGATCGCTTAGTGGCGCGGGTCAAGCCGCAGCCCGGCGAGGCGATTCTCGACATGGCGGGGGGCACCGGGGATATCGCGTTCCGCATGGTCGAACGCGGCGCCGAGGTGACCGTGGCCGATATCAATCAGGACATGCTCGATGTGGGGATGGAGCGCGCGCTCGACCGCGGGCTGACCGGGCTCGCCTGGTCGTGCCAGAATGCCGAAGTGCTGAGCTATCCGGCGCGGCTGTTCGATGCCTATACGATCGCCTTCGGGATCCGCAACGTGACCCATATCGCGACGGCGCTGGCGGAGGCGCACCGCGTGCTCAAATTCGGCGGGCGGTTCTTCTGCCTGGAATTCTCGACTGTCGAATGGCCCGGCTTCAAACAGGCCTACGATCTCTATTCGCACAGGCTCGTCCCGCAGCTCGGCAAGGCGATCGCCGGCGACGAGGGGAGCTATCGCTATCTGGTCGAATCGATCCGCCGGTTCCCGCCGATGTCCGAATTCGAGAGCATGATCCGCGCGGCCGGCTTTACCCAGACGCGCGTCGAACCGATCATGGGCGGGTTGGTCGCGATCCATTCGGGGTGGAAAACCTGAACCCGTGACCCGTCCTGCAACCCATATCTGGCGCCTGCTCAAATGGGGCCGCACCCTCGCGCGGCACGGCGCGCTGCGCGGGATCGAGCGCGATCCCAACATCCCGCCGCAGGTCAAGCGGTTGGCGCGGATCGCGCGTTTCGGTGCTGCACAGCCGGCCCAGCCCGACTATGCCGACGCCTTCCGCGCGATCGGCCCCGCCGCGATCAAGCTGGGTCAGACGCTGGCGACAAGGCCCGATCTGGTCGGCGACGAGGCAGCGCAGAACCTGCTCAGCCTGCAGGACAATCTTCCGCCCGTTCCCTTCGAACTGATCGAGGCCGCGATCGCCGCGACCTTCACCCAGCCGCTGTCCGAGCTCTTTCTCGAGATCGATCCGGTTCCGGTCGGCGCCGCTTCGATCGCGCAGGTCCATCGCGGCATCACGACCGATGGCCGGACCGTGGCAATCAAGGTCCTGCGCCCGGGGATCCGCGAACGCTTCGAACGCGACATTAGCACCTATGAATGGGCGGCCGCGCATCTCGAGGCGCTGGGCAATGCCGAGGCGCGGCGGCTGCGCCCGCGGCTGACCATCGCCAATTTCAAGCGTTGGACCAATCGCGAGCTCGATCTGCGCCGCGAGGCCGCCTCGGCCTCCGAACTGGCCGATGCGATGATCGGGACCGAGCGCTACACCGTGCCCGAGATCGACTGGGACCGGACCAATGGCCGGGTCCTGACCATGGAATGGATCGACGGGATCAAGATCAGCCAGACCGAGCAGCTGATCGCCGCCGGTCACGATCTTCCCGATCTCGCACAGCGGCTGGTGCTCGCCTTCCTCAAGCAGGCGATCAGCGCGGGCTTCTTCCACGCCGACATGCATCAGGGCAATCTGTTCGTGCGCGGCGACGGGACCATCGTGGCGATCGATTTCGGAATCATGGGGCGGATCGACCGGCAGGCGCGGCAATGGCTCGCCGAGATCCTCTACGGGCTGACCACCGGCAATTATCGCCGCGTCGCCGAGATCCATTTCGAGGCGCAATATGTGCCCTCGCATCATTCGGTCGACGAATTCGCGACGGCGCTGCGCGCGGTGGGCGAGCCAATGCGCGGAAAGCCGGTGAGCGAGCTCAGCGTCGGTCAGATGCTCGACGGTCTGTTTGCCATCACCCGCGATTTCGACATGCAGACCCAGCCGCATCTGTTGCTGTTGCAGAAGACCATGGTGATGGTCGAGGGGATCGCCACCCAGCTCGATCCCAAGATCAACATGTGGGATGTCTCCGCGCCCTTCGTGCGCGCCTGGATCCGCGACGAGCTGGGCCCCGAGGCCGCGCTCGCCGAGCGTATCCGCGCGGACACCGAGACGCTGTTGCGCCTGCCCGCGCTGGTCCGCCGGATCGAGGATCATTATCCGGCGCGCGGCGGGGCACCCGAACCACCGCCGGTTCCCGACATCGAGCTGATGTGGGAACGGCGCGAGCGTCGACGCAGCGAGGGCGGCGGCGCGATGGGCTATCTCGTCGCGGCCCTGGCCGGCGGCGCGGCGGTGTGGCTTGCAGCGGCCCAGGGATGGCTGACCTAGTTCAGCCGCAGCCCGCATGGGACCGCTTCTCCCATTGGCAACGCGCCCCGGCCCGATTGCTCTTGGCCGTGCTCGCGGCCTTGCTCGCGCTGGCGGCCGTCACCCCGCTTACCGCCTCTATGGATGGCAAGGCCGCCAGTGTCCCTTCGCTCAGCCCCGATCGCGAGGCCACGAAGAATGACGCACGCGACGACGATCTGGCGCTCTATGACCGGATCATCGAGCGGGTCGCGCGAGGCGAGAACTATTACGCCGTCGCCGTCGAGGAGCAGCGGCGCGGCGATTACCCCGTGAGCCCCGGCCTCGCCGTCCGGTTGCCGACTCTCGCTTTTCTCCATGCCTGGCTGGATGAGGATATCCTCCAGGGTCTCAGCATTCTGCTGCTGAGTGCGACGGCCTTCGCATGGTGGAAGCGGCTCGGCGACGAGCCGGGCGGGGCGCGCTATCGCCTCACTGGCGCGACGCTGATGGTGCTGGGCGGGTCGAGCACCATCAGCCGCTATTTTCTCGTCCTGCACGAATTCTGGACGGGCATGCTGATCGCGCTGGCGCTGGCGCTGCATCGACCCGGGCGCTGGCATGCTTCGCTGGCGGTCGCCGCGCTGGCGCTGCTGCTGCGCGAGCACGCGCTGCCCTTTGTCCTGCTGATGGCGGCGATGGCGCTGTGGCGGCTTGACTGGCGCGAAGGCTCGGCCTGGGTCCTGCTCATACTGCTCTACGCGGCGGTACTGGCGGTCCATCTGTCGACCGTCGCCGCCTATGTCGGACCGCAGGACCCGCTCGGCCCGACATGGCTGATGCTGGACGGCTTGGCGGGCTGGCTCTCGAAAATCGTTCTCTCGAGCAATTTGCGGTTCCTGCCGCACGCCATCGCGGGGCCGCTGGCGGTGCTGATGGTGTTCGGCTGGGCGGGGTGGAAAAGCGATGCGGGCCGCACCGCCAGCCTGCTCTATCTGGGCTACGCACTGGCCTTCATGATCGCCGGACGAGCGAACAATTTCTACTGGGGTGCGGTAATTGCCCCGGCGATGTTCGTCGGGCTGGCCTTCGTGCCGATGGCGGCACGCTCACTGGGCCGCGCGGCGCTCGGCCGGGCCTAGAATCCGGCGCGTCGGCTGGGCCAGGCGCGGATCGCGAGCGCCAGCGCGACGATGTGCACCATCTCGACCATCATCGGCAGCCACCAGCCGTCGTAGCTTCCCTCGACCAGCAGGTTGATCAGCCGCCCGGTGAAAGCGATCGCGAACAGCGCGAGCGGCGCCAGCAGCAATTCCCCGCGCCGGCGCCAGGCGCCCCAGGCCATGAACAGCGCTGCCACAAAGAAGAAGGCGGTAAAGTCGGCGCGCAGTGCCGAGGTTCCTGCATTACCCGCGACCGTCAGGCCGAAGTCGGCGCCGGCTATCGCCGGATTGACCAGAAAGCCCACCCCCACCACCGCATCGATGACGGCGAGCAGGATAATGATAGCGCTCAGGATCAGGTGCATCGCGGATATCCCCCGGGTCTGTTGGTCGGCACGTGGTTCCACCGCGTGTTTCAGCACGGTTATGCGCGTGCTGGCGTGGCCGCGCAAGCGAGCTCAACCGCCAAGACTTGCTGGCGTTAGCGGGTCCGGGGCGCTAGCAAGCGCGGCGATGAGATCAGGGGACAACATAAGCGGGGCAGGGCCCGATATGCAGCCAAGCCTTCCGAAGTCTGGGTGCAAGCAGTGACCGCTTGGCGCATCCTGCTGGTGATCGGCGGCGGCATCGCAGCCTATAAATCCTGCGAGCTCGTTCGCCTGATCCGCAAGGCTGGGGGCGAGGTGACCTGCGTTCTGACCGAGGGCGGGCAGCAGTTCGTCACTCCGATGGCGCTGGCCGCTTTGAGCGAAAACAAGGTCTACACCTCGCTCTTCGACCTCAAGGACGAAGTCGAGATGGGGCATATCCAGCTTTCGCGGCAGGCCGATCTGGTGGTGGTCTGCCCCGCGACCGCGGGTCTGCTCGCCAAGATGGCGGCGGGGATCGCCGACGATCTGGCGACCACGCTGATCCTCGCGACCGACAAGCCGGTGCTCGCCGTGCCCGCGATGAACGTGCGGATGTGGCAGCATCAGGCGACGGAGCGCAATGTCGCATGGCTGCGCCAGGCTGGCGTGGAGGTGATGGAGCCCGGCGAGGGAGCGATGGCTTGCGGGGAATACGGCCCGGGACGGCTCCCCGAACCGCCCCAGGTCCTGCAGGCGATCGCCGGATTGCTCGATCTCGATATTCCGGAGCTGGCGGCTCTTTCCGAGGCCATCGAACCACTGACCGCGCGCGCCGGTTCCTATCGCGACGAGCTCGCTGCCGAAGCGCTCGAACCCGAACCCGAAGTCGAGAGCAAGGGCGCGTGGAATTCGCTGCTCTCAGCTCTCATTCCGCGCAGCACCGCGAAGCGCTCGCATGAGGAGATCGATGCCGAGCTGGATGCGCTGCCCGATGGCGAGCCGTCTGCCGACCCGTGGTTCGGCGCCGGAAACCCGCAGGAGGTCGGCGCCCCCGAACCGGATCTGGGCGGACCCCTGCTGGCGCGCAAGGGCAAGGCTTCCGCTGCGGCCCTTGGCGATCATGCGGGGCTCGATTTCCCCTTCGCGGGAGCTGACGACGGGACCTGGTCGCAACTGCCGGCCGCGGAGCCGGTCGATCCGCTGGCGGGACAGCCCGAATTCGATTCCGATCCCGAACATCGCCCGCTGTATGGCAGACACGTGCTGGTCACCGCCGGGCCGACCTGGGAGCGGATCGATCCAGTGCGCTATCTCGCCAATCGCAGCTCGGGCAAGCAGGGCTTCGCGATCGCCGCGATGGCTGCGGGGGCGGGCGCGCGGGTCACGCTGGTCGCGGGGCCGGTGCATCTGCCCACACCCATCGGGGTCGACCGGATCGATGTGGAAAGCGCGGAGGAAATGGCGGCCGAGGTCAAGCGGGCGCCGCCTGCCGATATCGCCTTCATGGTGGCGGCGGTGGCCGACTGGAAGAGCAGCCATGTCGCGGGCGAGAAGATGAAGAAGCGCGGCTCGGCTCCGCCGGCGCTGATCCTTGCGGAAAACCCCGACATCCTCGCAACCATCGCCTCGGGTCGCAACCGTCCGAGCCTGCTGATCGGGTTCGCCGCCGAGACCGAAAACCTGCTCGAGAATGCCAAATCCAAACGCAAGCGCAAGGGCGCCGACTGGATCATCGCCAACAATGTCACCGACACCGGCGACGGCGGGGTGATGGGCGGCGACAATAATCAGGTCCAGATCGTCACCGAGGCCGGCGTCGAGACGCTCGATCAGATGTCCAAGACGGATGTGGCGCGTGAGCTCGTACGGCGCGCAGCCGACACGCTGGCGGCCATGCAGGACGATCACGATGACTGATCCGGTCGGGGTGCGTATCAAACGGTTGGCGCATGGCGAAGGGCTCGATCTGCCGGCCTATGCCACGCAGGGCGCGGCGGGGATGGACGTCGTCGCCGCCGAAACGGTCGAACTCGCCCCCGGTGCGCGCCATGCCGTCGCCACCGGCTTCGCGCTCGCCATTCCGGAGGGGTACGAGATCCAGGTCAGGCCGCGCTCGGGGCTCGCGCTCAAGCACGGGATCGGCGTGCCCAATGCGCCCGGCACGATCGATTCCGACTATCGCGGCGAATTGAAGATCATCCTCGTCAACCACGGCGCGGAGAGCTTCGCAGTCGCGCGCGGCGACCGGATCGCACAATTGGTGCTAGCTCCGGTGGTTCGCGCCGACTGGGAGGAAGTCGCCGATCTCGATGCGACCGAACGCGGACAAGGCGGTTTCGGCTCGACCGGCGGACATGCCGGGCTGAACTGAAGCGCGAAGCAGGCATGAAAAAGGGCGACCCGTTGGGGCCGCCCTTCGTGTTTCCGTAACCGCAGGCCGTTCAATCGACCCGGCGCACCGTGGTCTTTTCCGGGGCGATCGAAATCCGCACCGTTTCGCCCGATCTGCCGGGGAAGTCGGTGAACATGGCTTCGACCAGATTGGGCACCAGATATTGCAGGCGGTCCGAGGTCGAGACGGCTTCGGCCTTGCCCTCGAACAGCCGTTCGCCGGTCGCGGTGCGGTCGATCTTCAAGTCGATGCCGCTGGTGTAGACGGTGGTGCTGGTCACCTCGGGGCCACCGAACCACGGATCGTAGAAGCCATAGCCCCAGCGATTGCCGTAAAAGGGCGAGCGATATCGCAGGCTCGAGCGGTAGTACCGGCTGTAACCATACCAGGGGTCGTAGAACGGGTCGCGGAAACCGGTCGTGCGGATGCGCTCGCGACCGTTGTCGACGCCGTAATCGAAGCGGACCAGCAGGCTCGCGGTCTCGGGCGAGGCGGCCTGGGCATAGCCGAGACGCTGCATCTGCGCTTCGACGCGATCGGCGTACATCGCGAATTCGAGCCCGCCAGCCAGCGCAGGATCGTCCGCGACCACGGCGAAGCTCTCGCCGGCGGGGGCGGGAAGCTGCGTCTGGAAGCGCGAGACATCGGCTTTGAAAGGCGTGGCGCAAGCGGCGAGGCTGGCGAGAATGATGGGAACGGAGGCCAGCTTGATGGTGCGCCCCCATCCCTGTTTGCGGGTGGTCATGGTGGTATCCTTTCGAGACAGACACGCCGCGCGCGGTCGTTTCCCCATGACCATGCTGTCAGCGTTGGGAGGGGGTGTAAACCACGCGTCCTGAACCGCGTTTGAATGCTTTACTTATCAGATGATTAGACGATCCGCGGCGCTCGAGGATTCAGGCCCTGACGAGACCGAGCGCCCGATAGGCGGAATCGAGCGTGGGCCCGGCCAGAGTCCGCGCGCGCGCCGCGCCGGTCGCCAGGATGGCGTCGAGGGATTCGCGGTCCTCGAGCAACGCGGTGAAGCGCTGCGAGATCGGCCGCAGCGTCTCGACCAGCAATTCGCCCAGCGCCGGCTTGAACGCGCCGAAACCCTGTCCGGCGAATTCTCGGAGCACGTCCTCGGCGCTGCGATCGGCCAGTGCGGCGTAGATGGTGACGAGGTTGAGCGCCTCGGGGCGCCCCACCAGACCGCCCAGTTCGCCGGGCAGCGGCTCGGGATCGGTCTTGGCCTTCTTGATCTTGAGCATCACCGTCTCGGGATCGTCGGACAGGTTGATGCGGCTCAAATCCGACGGATCCGACTTACTCATCTTCGCGCTGCCGTTGCGCAGGCTCATGATCCGCGCCGCGACCGGGGGGATGAAGGGTTCGGGCAGGGTGAAGACGGGCGCGTCCTCCGAAGCGAAATCATTGTTGAACTTCTGCGCGATGTCGCGCGCAAGCTCGAGATGCTGCTTCTGGTCTTCGCCCACCGGTACATGCGTGGCCTGGTAGAGCAGGACGTCGGCGGCCTGCAGGACCGGGTAGGAGAACAGCGCCACCGACTGGCCCTCGCGGTTCTTGCCCGCCTTGTCCTTCCACTGCGTCATCCGGTTGAGCCAGCCCATCCGCGCGGTGCCGCTGAGCAGCCATTGCAGCTCGGCATGCTGCGGCACCTGCGCCTGGTTGAACAGGATCGAGCGCGCGGGATCGATCCCGCAGGCGACCAGCGCAGCGGTCATCTCGAGCGAACCGCGGTGAAGCTCGGCGGGAACATGCGGCTGCGAGATCGCGTGCAGATCGGCGAGGAAGAACAGGCACTGGTTCTTCGGTGCGCTACCGCCTTCGGCTACTTGAGCGCGGTTGCCCGCATCGATCTCGTCCTGCATCCGCACCCAGTTGCGGATCGCGCCGAGGTAATTGCCGAGGTGCAGATTGCCGGTGGGCTGGATGCCGGAAACGACGCGCATCATATCAGGGTGCTTTCTTCTTGGTGAGGGTGGCGATCCTCTGCCGGTCGATCGCGCCGACGGCAAAGGCCACTCCGAAATAGACCAGCGCGGCACAGCCGACGAGCACCGCGAGCGCGAACAGCCGTGCCAGCAGCCCGGCGGCGAAATAGCCGGTCAGCAGGTCGCGCGCGAACCACAGCGCGGCTCCCATCGCGGCGGCGGCGACCAGCTGGCGCGCGATCCGCAGCACCAGCGCTCCGGGCAGGCGGTAATAGCCGCGCCGCATCAGCACGATATAGAGGAAGCCGGTGTTGATCCAGGCGCCGATCACGCTGGCATAGGCCACCCCGACGACACCGAAACGCTGAAGGAAGGCGATGTTGAAGGCGACGAACACCGCCAGCGAGATGAAGGCGGCGTAGACCGGGGTGCGGGTGTCCGCGCGGGCGTAGAAATTAGGCACCAGCACCTTGACCAGCACATAGGCGGGCAGGCCCAGCACCAGCACCGCCAGCACTTCGCCGGTGATGGCGGCATCGGCCAGATCGAAACGCCCGCCCTGGAAGATCATCGTCACGAAGGGGGTCGCGCAGATCGCCAGGGCGACTGCTGCCGGGATCGTCAGCAGCATCGCCAGCTCGATCGCGTCGGACTGCACTCGGTCGGCGCCTTCCCTGTTCTTGCTGCCGACGAATTTCGAAAGCGTGGGAAGGATGGCGGTGCTCAGCGCGATCCCGATGATGCCCAGCGGCAACTGGTTCAGCCGGTCGGCGTAATTCATGTAGCTGACCGAACCGCTCTCGAGTTGGTTCAGAAAATAGAGCTGGACCAGCGTGTTGATCTGATAGGCGCCGCCGCCGATCGCTGCGGGCAGGGCGATAATGCCGAGCCGCTTCACCTCGGGTGTCAGCCGGGGCCAGAGCAGCTTGGGGCGGAAACCCTCGACCCGTACCCAGACGTAGAGCCAGACGAGCTGCATCACGCCCGCCCCGGTCACCGCCCAGGCGATGCCGTAGGCGGTCTGCTCGATACTGGCGCCGGTGGCGGCCATCCAGCGCTCGCCCAGCAGCAGAGCGGCGATCAGTACGATGTTGAGGATGATCGGAAAGCTCGCCCCCGGCGCGAAGCGCGAGACCGAGTTGAGCATGCCGGTGAACAGCGTCACCATGCTGACCAGTACGATATAGGGGAACATGATCCGGGCGAAATCGACCGCCATGTCGAACTCGCCGGGATCGATCGGCTTGTCCGCGAGCAGCCAGATCACCCCCGGCATCGCCAGCAGCAGCACGGCGGTCAGCGCGATCAGCACCGGCAGAAAGACGCTCAGGACATCGTCGCTGAAGCTGCGCGCAGCTTCCAGCCCGCCATCGCCATGCAACCGCTTGGAGAACATCGGCACGAAGGCAGCGGAGAAGGCCCCTTCGGCGAACAGCCGGCGGAACACGTTGGGGATGATGAAGGCCTGAAACCACGCGTCGGTCACCGCATTGGCACCGAGCACGCGGCTGAAGATCATCTCGCGCGCCATGCCGGCGACGCGGCTGACCATCGTCAGCCCGCCGATCGTCCCGACGTTTTTGAGCAGGCTCATGCCCGAGCCCCGATCAGGTTACAGGCTCAGGCGTTGCCAACGGGGCTGGGCGCCTGACCTTCGCCCTGTTGCTGCGCGCGGGCGGCGAGCTGCTGCTGGTAGAGCGCGCCGAAATCCATCGGCTCCATCATCAGCGGCGGGAAGCCGGCATCGCGTGTCGCATCGGCGATCACGCGGCGCGCGAAGGGGAAGAGGATGCGCGGCGCTTCGGCGTAGAGGAAGGCGTGCGCGTGCTCGTCGGGCAGGTTGCGCAGGCCCGCGAGGCCGCAATAGCTCAGTTCGACGAGGTAGAAATTGCCCTTCTCGCCCTTGGCGGTGATGTTCACCTTGAGCTCGACCTCGTGCACTTCGCCGCTGACCGGGGTGGCACCGATGTTGAACTGCAGGTCGATCTGCGGCTGGTCGGTCCACTGGAAGCAGGCCGGCGCATTCGGGTTCTCGACCGAGAGATCCTTCACATATTGCGAGATCATGCCGGCGGCGGGCTGATTGTCCGCGCCGTTGGAACCGGCTGCGGGATCGGGATTGATGTCGGTGAGGATATCGCCTTCGTCGGCCATGATGCGTCGTCTTTCGTGTCAGTGTTGGCGCTGCGGTGCCTGTCGCGGACGGACGATTGGGCCCGGCACCGGTTCGGCGGCGCGCGTAGCACCTGCCAATGAGTGCGGCAACTGCGCTGCACCGGACGGAGCGGGGCGGCAAAGCGGCGGGAGGAAGCTGTGCGGCGTGTTGTCCATTTGAGTTTTACACCTATGTAGGGCAGGGGTAAGTTACGAAAATCTCGGGTCCGTGCCGTGTTTGCGAGCGGGCCAAAACTGCAGGTGCTTGTTACGTGATACTGGAAATCGTCATCCTCGCCGCCGTCGCTGCCTTTCTTGGCCTGCGGCTCTATTCGGTGCTCGGTCGCCGCGCGGAACACGAGGAAGAAGTTGTGCCGCGCCGCATCGAACGCGGCGAAGACCGCCAGCCGGCCGATGAATCGGCGCGCACCGTGCAGCCCTCGGTACAATTGCGGCATGCGGACGTTCCTGCAGGGACCGAAGCGGGCGTGCGGGCGATTGCCAGTGCCGATCCGCGCTTCGACATCGTCTCCTTTCTCGAGGGTGCGAAGGGCGCCTATGGCATGATCCTTGAAGCTTTCTGGGAGGGCGACCGCGAGACCTTGCGCGAATTGTGCGACGACGACGTCTATGAAAGCTTTGCCGGCGCAATCGACGCGCGCGAGGCGGCGGGCGAGACGCTCGCCAACCGCCTGGTCCGGATCGAGAACGCGACGATCAAATCGGCCGAACTCGACGGGCGCATGGCGCGCGTCGCGGTGCTGTTCGTCGCCGATATCGCCGCGGTGACGCGCGATCGGAACGACATGGTGATCGCCGGTTCGCTCGACGATGCGGTCGAAAGCCGCGACATCTGGACCTTTGCGCGCCATGTGGATTCGCCCGAGCCCAACTGGATTCTCGACGAGACCGATCAGGACTGATTCGAGGAGACCGATGCGGCAGGTCCCGAAGGGTAGCCACTGGCGCGCCGGATAGACGGGCGGGAACGGGAAACAGCATGCGTATTCGCTCCTCGCTGACGGTCGCTGCGCTGGCGCTTCTTGCTGCCTGCACCCGTGTGATCCCCGATGCGGGGGTTCCGCAAACCACCCCGCCTGCGCCGCCGGCCCTCGCCGAGAGCGCTTTGCTTGCAGGTATTGCGCGCGGCCCGGCGATCGCTTCGCTGGGGCTGGGCCATGACGACGCCGCCAGCGCGCTCGCGGGATTCCGCGAATCCTGTCCCAAGCTGCTGATCCGTACCGACCAGAGCGGGCTGAGCCAGCGCGACGACTGGCGCCCCGCCTGCCAGGCCGCAACATCCTGGAGCGCGGGCGACGCCGCGCGCTTCTTCGACATGCATTTCGAAACCGCTCGGGTCGGTGAGGGTAGCGCCTTCGCGACCGGCTATTTCGAGCCCGAGATACTCGGCAGCCGCACACCGCTGCCCGGATACACCGTACCGGTTTACCGGATGCCTCCCGACCTCGTGCGCGGCTGGCCGACCGATATGGCCGAGAGCGAGCGCGAAGGACGCCCTCCGCTCGGGCGCACCGATGCTGCGGGCAATTTCGTCCCCTATTACGAGCGCGCCGAGATCGAATGGGGTGTGCTGGCCGGGCGCGGGCTCGAGATCGCCTGGGCCGCAGATCCCATCGAGTTCTTCTTCCTCCAGATTCAGGGCTCGGGCCTGCTGCGCCTGCCCGATGGCTCGCGGATGCGGATCGGCTATGCCGGGCAGAACGGACGCGAATATGTCGGGATCGGCAGCGTGATGCGCGAACGCGGCCTGCTCGGCGACGGGCCTGGGCAATACGCCGGTTCGATGCAGGGCATCGTCCAGTATCTGCGCGACTATCCCGAGGCGGGCGCGGATCTGATGCGGCTCAACAAGAGCTGGATCTTTTTCCGCGAGCTCGACACGGATGGGCCGCTCGGGGCGCTTGAAATCCCGGTGCGGCGCGAAGCCTCGGTGGCGGTCGATCCGCTGTTCGTCCCGTTGGGTGCGCCGGTGTGGCTCGATCTCGACCGCGATGTCGCCGACGGGTTGTGGATCGCGCAGGACACCGGCGGGGCGATCAAGGGCGCCAATCGCTTCGACACCTTCTGGGGCAATGGCGCGGATGCGCGCGAGATCGCCGGCGCGATGAGCGGGCGCGGCTCCGCGCTGGTGCTATTGCCCAAGGGGACCGTCGCGCGTCTCACCGGACGATGAAGCCGCCGCGCGGACTAACAGACGAGGAAGCGGAAGCCTGGCACCGCGTGGCCGAAACGGTGACGCCGCTGGTCGCCAGGAAGGTCCGACCTGCGACCGCCGCACCAGTACCCGAGAAGCGCGCCGCCGTCGCGCCGCCTGCGCCGCGATCCGCAAAACCCAAAGCACTGCGCGTCCCGGTTCGCCCGCCGCCCAAGCCACCGGTTGCACAGGGGAGCGACCTCGACTCGCATTGGGACCGCAAGCTCAAGGCGGGCACGGTCGGGCCCGATTTTACGCTCGATCTGCACGGTCACGGGCTCGATGCCGCCTACACGCGGCTGATCAGCGGGGTGGGGCAAGCCCGCGCGATGGGCGCGCGCACGGTGCTGCTGGTGACGGGCAAGCCGCGCCCGGTCGATCCGGCGGATCGCGGCCAGATGCGCGGCGCGATCCGCGCCAAGGTGCTCGACTGGCTCGCCGCCAGCGAACACGGCAGCGCGATCGCCGCCATACGCAAAGCGCACCGCCACCACGGGGGTGACGGTGCGCTCCTGATCGTACTCAAGCGAAAGGGCTGACGCCCGAACGCCTGCCGATTACTGGTGGTATTTGGCGTAGCGCAGATCGAAGCGATCGGCGTTCATCACCTTGGTCCAGGCCTTGATGAAATCGTCCACGAACTTCTGCTCGTTGCCGTTCTCGGCATAGACTTCGGCGACCGAGCGCAGCTGCGAGTTGGAGCCGAACACCAGATCGGTGCGCGTGGCGCGCCACTTCTCGTGGCCCTCCAGACGGCAGCGGCCGATGAACTCCTCGTCGCCGCTTTCGTCGACAACTTCCCAGGACGTACCCATGTGCAGCAGGTTGACGAAGAAGTCGTTGGTCAGCTGCCCTGGCCGATCGCTCAGCACGCCGATCGAATTGCCATGCTTGGCATGCGTGCTCACCGCACCCAGCGCGCGCATCCCGCCGACCAGAACGACCATCTCCGGGATCGACAGGCCGAGCAGGCTCGCGCGGTCGATCAGCAGGTCCTCGGTCTTCACCGGCGCCTTGGTCTTGAGGTAGTTGCGGAAGCCGTCGGCGAAGGGTTCCATCGGCTCGAAGCTCTCGGCATCGGTGTGCTCTTCGCCAGCATCGCCGCGGCCCGTGGTGACGGGTACGGTGACATCGAAGCCCGCATCCTTGGCCGCCTTCTCGACCGCTGCCGAACCCGCGATGACGAGGGCATCGGCCATCGACAGATCGCCGCGAAGCTCGTCGAGCTTGGTCAGCACCCTGGACAGTTCCTCGGGGTCGTTGACCTTCCAGTCCTTCTGCGGTGCGAGCCTGACCCGCGCACCATTGGCACCGCCGCGATGATCGGACTTGCGATAGGTCGAGGCCGAGGCCCAGGCCGCCTTCACCAGTTCCGAAACGCTAAGCCCGCTAGCGAGCACCTTGGATTTGAACGCCGAAACGGCGGCATCCGAAGCCTGCGTGCCGGCGGGGACCGGATCCTGCCAGATCAGTTCCTCGGCCGGAACCTCGGGGCCCATGTAGCGGATCCTGGGGCCCATATCGCGGTGGCACAGCTTGAACCATGCGCGCGCGAAAGCATCATCGAGCGCCGCCTGGTCGTCGCGGAAGCGCTCGGAAATCCTGCGATAATCCGGGTCCATCTTCAGCGCCATGTCGGCGGTGGTCATCATGGTCGGCACCCTTTTGGAAGGATCGCGCGCATCGGGCGCCATGTCTTCCGGATCGGGGTTGATCGGCTGCCATTGCTGGGCACCGGCCGGGCTTCTGACCAGCTCGTACTCATATTTGAACAGCAGGCGGAAATAGTCGCCGCCCCACTGCGTCGGGTTGGGTGTCCAGGCGCCTTCGAGGCCCGAGGTCGTGATGTGGCCCTTGCCGATCTGGTCGGGGTCGGTAGCCCAACCGAAGCCCATCAGATGCATGCCTTCGCCTTCGGGCGCGCCCGAAAGCTGGTCGGGCGGAACCGCGCCGTGGCACTTGCCGAAGGCGTGGCCGCCGGCGGTCAGCGCGACGGTTTCCTCGTCGTTCATCGCCATGCGCGCGAAGGTTTCCTTCATGTCGCGCGCCGAGCCCAGCGGGTCGGGATTGCCGCCGGGGCCCTCCGGATTGACATAGATCAGGCCCATCTGGATCGCGGCGAGCGGGTTCTCCAGCGCCTTGCCTTCATCGGGGATGATGCGGGTTTCGACGCCCTGGTCGACCCATTCTTCTTCCGAGCCCCAGTAGATGTCGTTCTCGGGCTCGTAGACGTCCTTGCGCCCGCCGCCATAGCCGAACACCGGGCCGCCCATGCTTTCGATGGCGACATTGCCGGTCAGGATGAACAGATCGGCCCAGCTGATGTGCTTGCCGTATTTCTGCTTGATCGGCCACAGCAGGCGCCGCGCCTTGTCGAGATTGCCATTGTCGGGCCAGCTGTTGAGCGGAGCGAAGCGCTGCTGCCCGCTGTTCGCGCCGCCACGACCGTCGCCGGTGCGATAGGTGCCCGCCGCGTGCCAGGCCATGCGGATAAAGAACGGGCCGTAATGGCCGTAATCCGCCGGCCACCAGGGCTGGCTGTCGGTCATCAGCGCTGTCAGGTCCTGCTTGAGCGCCTTGTAGTCGAGGACGTTGAAGGCTTCGACATAGTCGAAATCCTCGCCCATCGGGTCGGGCGAGGCGCCCCCCTGGGTGAGGATATGCAGATCGAGCGAGTCGGGCCACCAATCCTTGTTGGTCCGGCCGAGCAGCGCGCGTACGCCTCCGTCGCCGTTGAAGGGGCATCCGCCGCCGATATCACCTGTCTTCGCGTCCATGGTCTCTCTCCTGTCTGATCTGATCGACTCAGGTCTTGCCCGAGCTACCGGAGAAGGATGACCTTTCCGCGATCATTCGTCCAATCGATTAAATGGTTCGGATTGATTGCCTCAAGCGATGGCTGCGCCAGCCCCAGACAATAAAAAACGCCGCCATTCCGAAAGGAACGGCGGCGCTTCGAATTCTTATCGCGGAAAGATTTAGGCAGCCTGCGCGATCTCTTCCGCCGGCTCGTTGCGAATCAGATAGTCGAAGGCGGAGAGACCCGCTTTCGAGCCTTCGCCCATCGCCACCACGATCTGCTTGTAGGGCACGGTGGTGACATCGCCCGCCGCGAAGACGCCGGGCAGATTGGTGCGGCCTTCCTCGTCGATCACGATCTCGCCATGCTTGGAAAGCTCGAGCCCGCTATCCTTGAGCCATTCGGTGTTGGGCACCAGCCCGATCTGGACGAAGACGCCCGCGAGCTCGATGCTCCGCTCCTCGCCCGAATTGCGGTCCTTGACCACCATCCCGTCGACGCGGTTGCCGTCGCCGGTGATCTCGGTGGTCTGGCCCGAGGTGATGATCTCGACATTGCCCAGACTGCGCAGCTTGGCTTGCAGCACCTCGTCGGCGCGCAGCTTGCTGTCGAACTCGACCAGGGTGACATGGCCGACGATCTTCGCGAGGTCGATCGCCGCCTCGACGCCCGAATTGCCGCCGCCGATCACCGCGATGCGCTTGCCCTTGAACAGCGGCCCGTCGCAATGCGGGCAATACGCGACGCCCTTGTTGCGGTATTCTGCCTCGCCCGGGACGCCGAGATTGCGCCAGCGCGCGCCGGTCGAGATGATCAGGCTGCGCGACGACAGCGTGGCACCATTGCCGAGCTCGAGCCGGTGCAGACCGCCCTTTTCCTTTGCCGGCACCAGCTTGTTGGCGGTGGCGAGGTTCATCAGGTCGATCTCGTATTCGCCGACATGGGTCTCGAGTTGGCCGGCCAGCTTGGGGCCCTCGGTATAGGGGGTCCCGGGCAGGTTCTCGATCCCGAGCGTGTCGTGCAGCTGACCGCCGAAGCGCTCGGCGGCGATTCCGGTGCGGAAACCCTTGCGCGCGGTGTAGATCGCCGAGGATGCGCCCGCGGGCCCGCCGCCGACGATCAGCACCTCGAACGGGTCTTTGGCGGCGAGTTTCTCGGCTGCCTTGGCGCCGCTGCCCTTGTCGAGCTTGGCGAGGATCTCGGCCAGTTCCATCTTGCCGTTGTAGAAGCTCTCCCCGTTGAGGAAGGTCGCGGGAACGGCCATCACGCCGCGCTCCTCGACCTCGTCCTGGAACGCGCCGCCCTCGATCAGCGTGGCGGTGATGCGCGGGTTCTCCAGCGCCATCAGCGTCAGCGCCTGCACAACGTCGGGGCAATTGTGGCACGACAGCGAGAAATACATCTCGAAATTGTAGTCGCCCTCGAGCCCCCGGATCTGTTCGATCAGATCGGCGTCGACCTTGGGCGGGTGGCCGCCGGCCCACAGCAGCGCCAGCACCAGCGAGGTGAATTCATGGCCGGTGGGAATGCCGGCGAAGCGGACCCATTTGGTCGCATCGCTGGCGCGGCGGATCACGAAGCTGGGCTTGCGATCGTCGGTGCCGTCGAAGCTCGCGCTGACATCACCGTGCAGCGCCGCGATCTGCTCGAGCAATTCGCGCGTCTGCTGCGATTTGGCATCATCGCCGAGCGAGGCGACGAGTTCGACCGGCTCGCGCAGATTGGCGAGATAGGTCGTCAGTTGCTGGGTCAGATTGGCATCGAGCATGGCACGTCCCGTTGGCTTGAGGCTGGTGGGGCTTGAGGCTGGTGGCGAAAGCCGGAGAGTAAAAAGCAAAAGGCCCGGGACGGGAGGGGGGGAGGGTTCGCCCCGGGCCTTCCAGCAACCCGGGCGAGGCCCGGGCGCTTCGCGGCCACCGCCGAAACGGCGGCCGCGGTATCGTTTCAGATCCGCAGGATCAGATCTTGCCGACGAGGTCGAGCGAAGGAGCCAGCGTGTCGCCGCCCTCTTCCCACGCCGCGGGGCAGACCTGGCCCGGATTGTTGCGGACATACTGCGCGGCCTTGATCTTGCGGGTCAGTTCGTTGGCATTGCGGCCGACGCCTTCGCAGGTCTGCTCCATGATCTGGATCACGCCATCGGGATCGATGACGAAGGTCGCACGGTCCGCAAGGCCCATGTCTTCACGCAGCACGTCGAAATTCTTCGACAGCGTGTGGAGCTGGTCGCCGAGGAAGGCGAACTTGAGCTTGCCGATGCGCTCGCTCGTGTCGTGCCAGGCCTTGTGCGCGAAATGCGTGTCGGTCGAGACGCCGTAGACTTCGACGCCCATCTTCTGAAGCATGTCGTAATGCTCGCCGAGATCTTCGAGCTCGGTCGGGCAGACGAAGGTGAAGTCGGCGGGATAGAAGAAGAACACTGCCCACTTGCCGGCGATGTCGTCCTGCGTGACTTCGAAAAAGTCCTTGCCGGCCTGGAAGGCGTTGGCTTTGAACGGCTTGAGCTGACTACCGATGATACCCATGAGAATCTCCAAATTTGGGGTGAAACTGATGGGTGACAGATAGGCGCTGCTGCGCCGCACAAAAGCGATATTGTGCGATTGCTAACATCGGAATTATCAATCAGTGGGGCGGAACTTTCGGAAAGTGCCGCAGACCTGGCTCAGGTTCCGCACTGCGCCCGGTGGAGCAATTTGTGGTCAGCCAGGACCAGCGCCATCATTGCCTCGACCACCGGCACGCCGCGAATGCCGACGCAGGGGTCGTGGCGCCCCTTGGTGCTGACCTCGACCGCTTCGCCCTGACGGTTGACGCTTTCGACCGGAGTGAGGATCGAGCTGGTCGGCTTGAAGGCGACGCGCGCGGCGACCGGCTGGCCGGTCGAAATGCCGCCCGCGATGCCGCCGGCGTGATTGGCCTCGAAGCGCGGTGCGGACCCTTCTTCCGCCGGGCGCATCGGGTCGGCGTTCTCCTCGCCCGAGAGCCGCGCGGCGGCAAAGCCGTCGCCGATCTCGACGCCCTTGACCGCGTTGATCCCCATCATCGCCGCGGCGAGATCGGCGTCCAGCTTGGCGTAGATCGGCGCGCCCCAGCCGGCGGGGACGCCGCTCGCCACGCATTCGACCACCGCGCCGAGCGAGGACCCGGCCTTGCGCGCCGCGTCGACGCTCGCCTCCCAGCGCTTGGCGGCGTCCGGATCGGGGCACCAGAAAGGATTGCGCGCGATTTCTCCTACGTCGAACGCCGCCGGGTCGATGGCATCGCCGCCGATCTCGGCGACATAGGCGAGGATCCGGACCTCGGGCAGCACCAGCCGCGCCACCGCGCCCGCCGCAACGCGCATCGCGGTCTCGCGCGCCGAACTGCGCCC